>Ga0315284_10013700_pt1 | contig 11554 bp, 6 predicted proteins | sample YL17G09_16_MG_FD_203696 | JGI IMG/M metagenome (GOLD analysis project Ga0315284, IMG submission 203696) | Sediment microbial communities from Yellowstone Lake, YNP, Wyoming, USA - YL17G09_16 | ecosystem: Environmental > Aquatic > Freshwater > Lake > Sediment | place: USA: Wyoming | collected... | reverse complement strand
AACTTTAAGTCTGTTAAGCAAGGAAAAGATAATGAGGATATGAGTAGTTCTCGGTTCTTTCCACAATCTGGATCTTTTGTTCTTACATTTACACATGGATCGTATGCATTACGCTTTAGGGTTGTTGATTTTATAAATAATGTTAGCACAATATTTTGTTATGAAGATGTACCGCTTACTCTTTATGACTTGAATGTAGACATATTTACTTATATTGACTTTAACCCCCCTCCTCCAACGCTTGTTAACAATTCTACACTAGTTGTTGGTGGAAATATGGAGGCAGGCGGTATCATTGCTGTAAAGATTGGAACCGTTTTATTTCCTGTTACATATCCTACCTCTACAACTTGGCAATCTACAGTAATATTACAAGAGGGTAATAATCTTATTGAAGCAACAATCCATGACACAGAGGATAATGAATTGACAGTTACAGCAACTGTAGTGCTTGATACCTTGGTACCAAGTGTGCCAATTGTATTGAAGATTATACCAGCAATGCCTGACTATTATGATCAAGGATCACCAGTAGTTATTACCAATAGACCAATTGAGTCTATTCAAGGGAATAAAGAATCAGGTACAGCTGTATGGGTTAATGACATTGAAACGATCACTTTGAATAGCGCTACTGACTTTGCTATACCAGTCACCTTATCTGAGGGGGTAAATGAGTATAGAATAAAGGTGAAAGATTTGGCTGGTAATTTTAGTCCTGAGGTTGTTGTGTCAATGATGCTTGACACTATTCCTCCCTTTATTCCTAATATCATAATTAATGATGGTGTAGCCTTCACTCTCATTAGAAATGTCACATTAGAATTATCAGCTGATGACGCTGTCATGGTAAAAGTGAGTGAAAATCCGAGCTTTCCCAATGTAGAGTATATTCCATTTACACAATCTCCTACACTTATGCCTTTTGAGTTATCGCGTGGAGGTGGAACTAAGACAGTGTATGTTATATTTAGAGATTCTGTAGGCAATGAAACAATACCAGTTTTTGACGACATTATATTGCCAAGCACCTTTTCTGAAGAAATTGATCGTGCAGATACAATGACAATACAAGCTTTAGTAGCAACTCCAAGTGCTGAGTATCTTGTTAGAATGCAAGATAATAGAGATAGTACTTATACTGCTAATTTTTATTTGGATTTAATAGATGCTCTAGATGGTGGACTTACGGGTCGAGTAGCAAGCGTCACCACAACAGTCGCTGGACTACAAACTCTTACCTTAGTTCCAGATTTAGGTGGTCCCACTGGAACGATATCTCTCACTTTTATTGAAGGTGCTGAGATGATTATTTATAGGTACAGGACAGATGTTTATGATGCATCTGAGGGTGAGACAGCATCTCCTGTTGTGTATTCAATTGTCGATGTGGGTGATGCATTTGAAGCTAAAACACAAGCTCCTTTGTTTGAAGGGGCAGCGTTTGGTCGTATTCTTGAAATTAATGTTGATGGGAATTTGCGAAAAGTAAGGATATCTAAGTCCTTTACACTGCACGATGATGACACAGCAATACTAGATAGTGGTGAGGCTTATCCTATTGTTGACGTTGATGGGGCATTATACCCAATAGCAGGCGCTCGCTTAGATTATCCTCTATTCAACATTCCTGCAGAAGTAGTGAATTTTGAAGAAGAAACTGATGATTATCTTATTACAATCAACAAAGATTTTGGTAGATTTGATCCTACATTTGGCTATGAAATGCTATTTAGTAAACGACGAGAGATGTTAACCGATTATAAAATAATTAAAGATACTCATAAGATAGAGATGATTGACGAGTCAGGTCAAGCTAGCGGAAATGTAAGAGTTACTTATAATACTTCACAACACATTTCCTCTATTCCTAGTGTAGAATTCAAAGCAATAGCAGCAAATGCTGGAGATGTAATTAAATTAATTGTAACACCTACTAATAATCTTATACTACTATCTGATTTAGATAGAATTAGTATAAGATTTTTCCATTCATTGGTGAACCCAACGTTAATGTCGCCAGATTATATTGAAGTTACAATTAACGATACCTATTCTGTTACAGCTTCTAATTATATAGTTACCTCAAAGAATAGTAGGGCGCAGATTAGAGAGTATTATGTTCAGCTTTTACAATTGGTGCCAGGTGGAGTAGGTAGCACTTATGGTCCCGATAACCCTGTAATAGAAAAGATAGATATTGCATTTGAGGCTACTGCCAGTGTAACTTATTCTGATGAGATACAAATGGTTGCACGTTCATCAGTGGTTAGTTCAAATTGTCGTGTAACAGTAAATGGTGAAGAGAAGTTTTTCAGTTTAGAACCGGCTTCTAGAGTTTTTGATTTATATGAACTGAGAGTTCAAGATGATAATGTAGATGTTCTTTGTAATGATAAATGTGTACACTCTGAACCATTAGTGTTGGGCAATGCAACAGTTAGTTTTGGTGCAGGTGGTCGAGTTCATGGTGATAAATTAAGTGCAGCCTTTAATCAATTTACTACTGTGCAATATATTGATTCGTCACCTACAACATTGGCTCTTGATGGTCGCTATGTATCTATTGAGGCTGGTTTGCAGAAAAATACAACACTACGTAATTTTGAAGTTGACTTTACGTCAACTGAATCCGAATATCCTGAGAGAACTTATTCTCCCGACATACCTAGCTTTGAGTTCTTAGATGTATCTACTGTAGCTATTGTTGGGGTAGGAAGTCGTGAAGAGTGGTTGGTGAAACAAGGTCTAGGTATAGAAGATGAGGGACAACCTATAAATTTCAATCCTACTCAACAGCCAGATGGAAGACATTTTACTGTGAAGAGTTTTCCAATTGCCTCTGACACACTGCAGGTTATACAAAAACATAATGGTGTTGAGCATATTTTGGTTAGAGATACTGATTATTGTCTTAACGAGGAGAATGGTGAAATAGTTTTATTTCATCCAATATCTCTGAGTGATACACTACGAGCTACTTATCAATCTACAGTTGACGTATATGTGCCAGAAATGTTTACAAATATTGATAACTTAATAGTTAAGTTTGGTACACCATCATTGCAAAATACACTTTCTTTAGGTGCTAAAATAGCATTTGAGAATGGGGCAAGACGTATACTTGCAGTTTCCACACTTAGGTCAGATCAGAATTGGGACCAAGCTTATGCAGCATTAGCTAGAGAAGAAGCTTATTTTATAGTACCCATTCCTTCAGGTGACTACAACTTTATTGCTGCTACTGGACTAGAGCATGTTGAAAATCTATCATCTGTAGCAAATCGACATGAGCGTATGCTTGTTCTAGGTGAAACAGAAGATTTAACAGGCGATGATCTTTCGTTGTATCGAAAGAGTTTCCGAACCGTTTTCTTACAACCTGGTCAGATTCAAACTGTTGTGAATGGTGAAACTATAATGTTAGATGGAAGGTATCTAGCGGCTGCCTATGCTGGCGCATTTAGCGCATTGCTTTCTCCAGCCTTACCAATGACAAGTAAGATGTTAATAGGATTCAAAATTGCATTAACTCCAAATTATACTAATCTAGAGTTGGAACAAAAGATAAAAGATGGAATTACATTTGTAAGAGCTATAACGAGCGGAGCCAAAGTGTTTAGGAGCATCACAACGACAAATAGCAAACTTGCTGTTGAGCAAGAGCAATCCCTAATTCGCATTCGAGATTATCTATCTATAAATTTAAGACACCTACTTGACAATGGATATGTAGGTAGGGTGATTGATAAAGAAACATTGGGAGCCATGCAAAGATCAACAGAATCATTTTTAAGTACTCAAAAAGATAACAACACAATTTCGCAGTGGCAGAATGTGAGAGTTAAGCAAGACGATATAGAGCCTCGTCAAGCCAATGTGACGTTTGATGTACAACCTGTGTTCCCGCTTAATGCTATCAATATTACAGTTAGTGTATCTGCACAGGTGTAAAAAGATTAAAAATGACTTTCAAACAAATATTGAGATAGTTGTAGGAACAGAAAGCGAGATCTTATGACTATTGTTATTCAAAGAAATTATGTAAATTGCAAGATAGACGGTGTTATATCTCAAGACGTCATCCAACAACTTAGAAATGAAATGCGGTATCCAGCTCCTGGGTACCGTTTTTCTTATGGTTTTAAGAAAGGGTGGGGAGATGGTTATGTCTATTTGATCACACCCAAACGTCTTTTGTTCCCTAGTGGACTTCTTTCAATTGTTGAAAATATTTTTAAACAGAACAGTGTTGAATATAGTGTTCTTGACCTAAGGACTGAACCTATTCCCTCCAACCCAATTCCACTAGCCAATAGGTCTCTTAGGGACTATCAGCAAGATGCAGAGCAAAAGTGTCTTGAACATAAATGCGGTGTATTAAAAATGCCAACAGGTTCAGGAAAAACGTTGATTTTTACTAGTTTATTGGGAAAATTAAACGGTCTTAAGCGAGCTATATATGTTCGTAAGCTTGACTTAATGGAGCAAACTATTCGGTGTTTATCTGAAGATTTAGATCTACCTAAGGAGGACATAGGACGAATTGGTGGTGGGGTGATTCACATTAAAGATCTATCCGTCATAATGATACCAACAGCTGCTCGTGCTTTGGATGAAAAATATATTAAATATAAAGAGCATGATGATGACGATGACGATGACGACACCCCTCTTGATGTAAATCAAAAATTAGCAGTAAAGAACTTTATTGAAACTACCGATTGCTATATCGTAGACGAGTGCCACGCCTTATCTTCCGAGACAGCACAAATGGTAAGCAACCACTCAAAGAAGGCTTACTATAAATTTGGATTTTGTCTTACTGGAGATACTAAAATTGCGACAGAAAAGGGCATAATGGCAATTGGGGAGTTATATGATACGAATTATCGAGGTAAGATATGGTCGTTAAATGAAGAAAATAAAAAGATAAAATTGCAAAATATAGATCAAATTACAAAAAGAATACCTACAGAATTAATTTACGAAATCACAACTGCTTCAGGAACAGTGTTGCGTGCTACCAGTAATCATCCAATATTAACCAATACAGGTTATGTTCTAATGGAAGATATAAAAGATGGTGATTGGGTGACGCAGTCTGGCCCTATTCCACAGGGAAGTAGGTTTGATATAAACGACTTTGAGCACACTTGTTGTTTTAAAACATTTTCTACTAAAATGCAACAGCAAAAAAGGGTGTATGACGATTTCAGTAAATTAAAAAGAAAAGGTGTAATATACAGAGAAACACGGAGACAGTTGATTGAAAAATATGGTAAGGTAGGAAATTTTAGCGCTTGGTGGGCTGGCAAAGAAATATCGCATATTCACCGTTTTTTAAAGAATATTGGTAAATATAGTCTTACTGATTGTGATCTTGGACTTCTACTCGGAATGATGTTAGGCGATGGGCATCTTCGAAAGGATGGAAGAGGTTATAGTCTTTTTTATACAAGTAATCGAGAAGAGATCAAGGTTGTTGCACAATATCTTAGTAGTCTTTCTATTCCATTTAGTAAATATAAGCATCATGACAATAAAACACCCGAAGGGCAAGAGAGTAATTGTGAACAAATAAAGATTTCAGGAGTTTTGCCACGAATGTTTGTTGAGCTTGATTTTCCTGTAGGCAACAAAACAAAAACAGCATACAAAATACCACAGATTGTAATGACTGGGAAGAATGACATAAAATGTGGCTTTTTGCAAGGACTCTTCTTTTCGGATGGTACAATTTATCACCGAAAAATGTATAATAGTTGTGAAATTAAGCTGTCACAAGTGAAGGAAAATGTGCTTGACGAAAACCTCATAAGGTTACTACAGGATATGCAAATGTTATTATTGGGGTTTGGTATTAAGACTTCCCTTTTTGAGGAAAAATATGACAAGAAGAAGAGAGGAATATATATACTTGCAGAGAGCAAGATAGACTTTATTCGTGAGATAGGATTTTGGCAAGGACCGAAATATGAACATAGTTGTGCAATATATAAAACATTGCAAGATAGAAAAATACATAGTAATCTAAAAGGTTTATATGAGTTAATTGTACAAAAGAAAACATGCAATCAAGAACCTGTATATGATCTAATTAATGTTAGTGCCACACATAATTTTGTGGCAAACGGTATAGTTGTTCATAATTCTGCCACGCCATGGAGGACAGATGGAACTGATATTTTAATCAATGCATCCACTGGTCCTCGTATTGTTGACATAACGGCTTCCAGCCTCATTGAGCGAGGATTTTTAGTTCCACCTCGTGTACATTTCTTTAAAATGAAAAGAGATTGGAACCAACATGTATCGAGCAATTATCAGGAAGTCTATACTCAATTTATTGTAAAAAACGAAGAGAGAAATAAGCGAATAGTTGACATAACAAAACGTCTTGCCAGCAAAGGTGAACGAACTGTTATTCTAGTGCAAAGAAAAGAGCATGGTCAAATATTAGAGCAGATGTTGAACGATGAAGGGTTGATTGCTAAATTTATCTTTGGTGAGAGTTGTATGACTGATAGAGAGTTTGCTATTGAGCAATTTAAGTCAGGATCTCTGGATGTGCTGCTTGGATCCTCAATTCTTAACGAAGGAATCGATATTAAGTGCATAACTGCGCTCGTTAATGCTGCGGGTGGCAAGTCTTCAAGTTCTTATTATCAAAAGATAGGGCGTGCAATTCGTGTAGACGATAAGAATGCACTAAAGACACGAGCGATAGTAATTGATTTTATAGATGCAGTTAAATATCTTGACAAACACTCTAAAGAGCGGATAAAGGTATTGCAGATTGAACCTCTTTATGAAGTTAAAATACAGGATTAAGCATGGTTGATGAAAGAGACACATTTCGCGCATTAGTAGTTGATTATATGCCAGTTCTGTCACCACAAGCAGTGATAGTGTATATGTGCTACTATTCACTGTGTGATGAAAATAACGTGGTTGATGTTACCTATTCGGATCTTACAGAACATTTGGGTATTGTGTCCAATACAATTAAGAGTGTGAACGATCAACTTGTAGAAATGGGTTTGATTGAAATTGTAACAAAAGACGATAAAGATAGCCCTGAATGTTATTCTCCCAATAGGAAACGTCTAATCAAGTTGATGCCTGCTCGGGCATTTTCAACTGAGAATCGTAATCAATATTTTAAGAAAGAAAATAGAATAATTAATAGTGCAATAAGAGAGCAAGCACTTGATATTAAACGATTACCATCAGGTTATCAGCGATTGTTTAATAAGAAAGATTTGAGGTTGGCCTTTAAGAAGCTTGGTAGAGACAGGTTTACTGTAAGTAATTTGATAGAACATTTTGGCCTAGACAAAGAGAAGGTGCGATTGTACTTAAGTAATAGAAAATTTAAAGTTCAAGTTGTGGATAAGATGAAGGGTATAGCTGACGAAATAAGTGGTGAAATTATACAAGAAGAGTTGTCAGAAATAATTAAAAAGAAAGAGAAAAAGACATATAAGACTGCTGAAGAGATGTATGCTTTGGTTATGAGAGCTGACAAAGATGTTAGTGGTAATGTTATTCCAATAGAGAAGTGGCGAGTACTTCAATTGCTGCGACATTTTTGTATTCTATTTGAAAAGAGTAGTAATGCTTGTTACACAGTTATGCCCTCAAAGAGGGACGATCCTCTTAAAATAAAAGAAATGGAAGACATGAGCGTTGTTTTAAAAGCCTTTAATGACAACCCTGTAGAAGCAGTGAAATATATAACGTGGGTTTTTGACAATAAAGAATCTAAATTGAAAGATGGAATATGGGGTCCTGGAATTTTACGTGTTCCCGGTATGATAAATGAATATAAGAAAAAGAGCTCTAAGCCAGTATCTTTTAAAGACAAAGACTCCATTGATTCCTTATTTATAGAGTGGGTGAAGGTAAATATTCCTAAGATATATGAACAGCACGAGCTTGATTCAATGCGCGATCTTTATTGGATTAAAGAAAAATATAATACTGGCGATATTACAGAGGAGGTAAAGGGAGTTATAGAGGAAGGGATTAAGAGAGGCATAGTACCTAAGGAAGGTAATTTAGTGTTTAAGCGAGGTTAGAAAAAATGAGTGAAGAAAAGAAAGAAATAGAACAACCAATGCAACTCAAAACTAAGGTCAGGAAGGCAGTAGTTAAGGTTGATATCGTTGCTGAGTTTTTAAAAGAGATAGCTGGAAAGTTTGTTACATTTTATCTTAACCCACAAAGTGGACAGGGTGGGGTAGATATGGTTGAAGGTGTCCCTATGTGTATCATACAAGACCCTAATGGTCGTCAAGTCATTAAATTTTTTGAGACCGATGGTACACGAGCATTTTTATATCTTGATCAAATAGCAGTTTTTTCTACACAAGATAGTCCTGGACAGGAGGCAGTTACAGAGGTAGATACTTCAACGTTAAAAGGACAAGGTGGGTATAGTCAACCACTAGGTGGACATTTGCCAGACGGTATGCAAACATCCCAATATAATCGTCGTGGTGGAATCGGTACCATGCAAAGTGGTCCTATTAGTATAGTTCCGAGGAATCAATAATGAGACAAGAAGAGCGTAAGTTACGAGAAATTAAAGAAAAAATTCGAGATAAGTATAAAGATCAACCCAATGGTGATATACTTACATCTAATGATTTTCAAATATATTTGAGTCTTTGGCAAGCCAATGTTCCAGTAAAATATTGGGAATACGAATTGAGCGACATCACAGAAGATTCTTCACGTCGTACAATTGAAAAGTATATTAGCAAATTAAAAGAGGTTTTATCTAAGGGTATAGGTCTTTATTTTTGTGGAAGACAAGGGACAGGTAAAACCCTAGCAGCTTGTATAGTTTTAAAAGAAGCATTAAGGCAAGGTTATACTGTTTACTTTACCATGCTAACAGAAGTGTTGTCACGTTATTGTGACGGTATGTATGATAAAGAAGCGCGAGCCGCATTTGCTCGAAGCATCCTTGAAGCAGACATCTTGGTCGTTGACGATATTGATAAGGGATACTTAAGTGAAAAAAGCACATTCATCGATTCAGCGTACGATTTTGTGTTTAGATCTAGGGCTAATAAGAACTTACCTATTATTATTACATCAAATTTGACGAGAGGTGAGTTTACAGCTCAAGAAGGAATGACTTTTGGTAGATCGCTTTTATCTCTTTTCGATGAGCACCTACACGATGTGATTGTTACCTGTACAGACAGAAGAAAAGAGATTCAGAAAAAGATGGGAGATTTTTTTAATGAGTGATGTAGGAAGAAGAGTTATAGCATTTTGTTTAAAAAATGACGATTTATTAATTCAATGTGTTGGCGAATTGGAGCCTGATTGTTTTGAGGACCCAGAGTCTCATATATTTGGAGGGTTGAAGCAATATTATCTTAAATACAAGAAGTGTATCACTGAAAATCTTCTTGACAAATATCTTGATACGCAAAACATTGATATTAACGAACAGGTGAATATCATAGAAACCTTCAAGGAAATTGAAGACACAGAAGTAGATAAGAGAGAATTTGAATATTATTTTGATGAACTAAAAAAAGAGCACACTACAAGGGTGTGGCTTTCAACCTTAAATGGCAGTGTGGATGAAAATGGCAAGGCTATTGAGGGGTTGGCAGAGTTGGCTGTTAAAAATCCTAAAGAAGCGTATAATTTGTTTAAGTCTAAGATTGGTGTACATATGGAAGACCTTGAGAATGAGGGTAGTGCTAATTGTGCTACAATAGACGAGACAGCTAATGTGTTTTGGAATGACTTGGGGGATCGCGAGTTACATCCTGAAAAATCTTTTGGTATTAAAACGGGATTTGATTTTATTGATGAGCAAACCTTAGGAATACATGCAGGAGAGTTGTTCGTCATTGGTGGTAGACCAGGCTCAGGAAAATCGATCTTTTTACTTAACGTAGCTGCAAACGCATATAAGGCAGGCAAGAATGTCCTTATTGTATCAATTGAAATGCCGCGTGAGCAATATGAAATGCGTTTTTATTCTTGTTATTGTGCAATTCCCTTCCATGCCATTCGAACATCCAATCTTGATAGTGCACAAAAGAAGACAATTCGTCAGACACTTGATCACGTAATAGAGGAGCGCACAAAGAAGCAGCACTACCTATATATAGCGGATGTGACCAACGTTACTGCCTACACAATTGAGGCCCAAATAGAAAAAATAGTCACTAAATGTGGATTTAAGCCAGATATTCTTGTGGTAGACTACTTAGGTATCATGAGATCTATCGATAAAAAACAAGCAGATTGGCAAGAGCAGTTAGCTATCGCTGAAGAGCTGCGACGAATAGGTCGTGTTAGGAAGATTCCTGTTATTACTGCTGTTCAATTAAATCGTGACAAACAGCATGGTAAGGGCACAGAGCGTATTGGTCGATCAGATGGCATTGGTCAAACATGTGATGTTTTTCTTCAAATTATGGAAAAAGAAGAAGAAGATGGCTCTGAAGAGAAGAAACTCTTAAATGCTTTAGATGATACATTAAGCATATTTGTTGGCAAGTGTCGTAATGGTGAGGCAGATAGGCCTTTCCAAGTTTATCGTGATTATGCTTGCATGACTATGAAGAATAAGGACACATATGTGCCCAGAGTGACACAAATGGTAGATGCTTTGAGTGATATTGAAAATGAAGAAGTGCAAGTACAAGTGCAACAACCAATATCAACAGAAGTTAGTCTTGAAGATGAAAAATCGGTTCAAAAAGGTGATTTCATAGGTAATGATTAAAAAATTCGCTAGCACAAGTCCTCAATATAAGGCTATTAACTGCAATGGAATAACTATTCAAGCAAGAATTGCCGACACTGACGAGTCTCGCATAAAAGGGTTGGCAGGTATCGGTTCTTTGGGTAATAATGAGGGAATGTTATTCGATTTTGGTACTGAGCAACCTGTTTCTTTTTGGATGCGCGGGACAAGTCTAAACCTTGCAATAGCCTTTGTTACTAAAGATCGTATAATCGTAGGTATTAATGAAATGTTAAAAGATGCCCCTACCCACCTACATAATTCTCCCATACCGGTTAGGTATGCTCTGGAGATGTCAAGTGGCTTTTTTACAAAGCACAATATTGCCATAGGCGATAAAATCTCCTTTTAATTCCTACCTTTTCTTTTTATCAAATCTATCGATATTTCTTGCCTAAGTGGGGTGTATTGACTTTTAATGACCCCAAACAATAAAGGGATTGGAAATTTTAAGAGAAAAGGAGAAAGTTTATGGCAGAGAGAATCACTGGTTTAATCAAGTGGTTTAGTAATAAGCGCGGTTATGGTTTCGTTGCTCCAGAAAATGGTGGTAGCGACATCTTCATTCATTTCAGCAATATTCAGATGCAGGGCTATAAGACCTTACGAGAAGGTCAGCGCGTGGAATTTGAAGTAGGCACTATTGATAAGGATGGTAAGGTTATGTCCAACGCTCTGGATATAATCATTCTTCCAGATGAACCTCAGCCAGAGGTAATTGAAGATATAGTAGAGGATATTGTAGATTCAGAAGAAGAAGTGGAA
>Ga0315284_10013698_pt1 | contig 11556 bp, 14 predicted proteins | sample YL17G09_16_MG_FD_203696 | JGI IMG/M metagenome (GOLD analysis project Ga0315284, IMG submission 203696) | Sediment microbial communities from Yellowstone Lake, YNP, Wyoming, USA - YL17G09_16 | ecosystem: Environmental > Aquatic > Freshwater > Lake > Sediment | place: USA: Wyoming | collected... | reverse complement strand
GAATATATCGCGCTTGATTAATTACAGTTATCGCTATTTGGGCAACAAAGATACCGTTATCCTTGCCGATCAGCTGATGTATCTGGGTTTTAGGTATGCAACGATTTCCGGAGTTTCGTTCGGTATCGAAGATATGGTTATCCCGGCTAAAAAGGTTGATATTATCAGATCCTCTGATGCTGAAGTTAACGAAATTCAAAGGCAATATGCTTCTGGATTGGTAACTGACGGCGAGCGATATAATAAGGTTGTTGATATTTGGTCGCATGCTAATGATCAGATAGCCAAGGTCATGATGGATGGGTTGGGTGAAGAGTCGGTAGTTGATGCCAAAGGCAATACTGTCAAGCAAAAGTCATTTAACTCTATTTTTATGATGGCCGAGTCTGGAGCGCGGGGTTCTGCGGCGCAGATTCGTCAGTTGGCCGGTATGCGTGGTTTGATGGCAAAGCCTGATGGCTCGATTATTGAAACGCCTATCACCGCTAACTTTAGAGAAGGCTTGGACGTATTACAGTACTTTATATCTACACACGGCGCTCGTAAAGGGCTAGCCGATACAGCATTAAAAACTGCAAACTCAGGATACTTGACGCGCAGACTGGTCGATGTGGCGCAGGATCTGGTTATTAACGGTGGTGACTGTGGCACGACTAATGGGCTAATCATGACGCCAATCATTGAAGGTGGTGATGTTGTTGAGCCTTTATCGGAGCGCGTATTAGGCCGTGTTGCTGTTAATGACATTATGGATCCGGCTGGAGAGATTGTGGTCGTTCATCAAGGTACATTATTAGATGAGCACTGGGTGTCGGTTCTTGAATCGCACAGCATTGATCAGGTTTTGGTTCGTTCAATTATCACTTGTGAAAATAGGCATGGTGTGTGTGCCGCATGTTACGGGCGTGACTTGGGTCGCGGTCATCTGGTGAATATTGGTGAAGCGGTAGGTGTTATTGCAGCGCAATCAATTGGTGAGCCGGGTACACAGTTGACTATGCGTACCTTCCATATCGGTGGTGCAGCATCAAGATCTGCCGCCGTCAGTAATGTGCAGGTTAAATCTGCGGGTACTGTGCGCCTTAATAATCTAAAATCTGTCGTTAATCGAGAAGGCAATCTGGTTGCAGTATCACGATCAGGTGAAGTTGGCTTGGTTGATGATTATGGACGGGAAAAAGAACGCTATAAAATCCCTTATGGTGCGGTGCTTTCTGTGCAGGAAGGCTCTCGAATTAATGCCGGCGATATAATTGTGACTTGGGATCCGCACACGCATCCAGTTATAACTGAAGTTGATGGTGTGGTCGAGTTAATTGATTTCGTCGATGGCGTCACTGTACAAAAACAATCTGATGAGGTTACTGGGTTGAGTTCGTTGGTGGTCACTGATCCAAAACAGAGAGGGAGTGCAGGTAAGGAATTGCGCCCAATGGTGAGGTTATTTGATACCGAAGGTAACGCAATTTATTTGCCAGGGACTGAAATTCCGGCACAATATTTCTTGCCTGCAGGAGCGATTGCCGGGATCAAAGATGGAGGTGAAGTAAAGGTTGGTGATGTTTTAGCAAGGATTCCGCAAGAGTCAAGTAAAACCAGAGATATTACCGGTGGTTTGCCGCGTGTTGCTGATTTATTCGAAGCCCGGAAAACAAAAGATCCAGCAATTCTTGCCGAAACCAGTGGTACCATTTCGTTCGGTAAGGAAACTAAAGGCAAGCAGCGGGTCATCATTACCGATCCTGCGGGCGAGCAGGTTGAAACGTTGATACCAAAATGGCGTCATATTACAGTGTTTGAAGGCGAGTATGTGGAAAAGGGAGAGACGATAGCTGAAGGTGAGTTAACTCCGCATGACATTCTGAGATTAAGGGGCATTGAAGAACTAGCAAACTATCTGGTTAAGGAAATTCAAGATGTGTATCGTTTGCAGGGTGTGAAAATTAATGATAAGCACATTGAGGCTATTATTCGTCAAATGCTCAGAAAGGTTGAGATTACAGCATCGGGAGACACAAGCTTCTTAAAAGGCGATCAGGTTGAGCGAGCAGCAATGAGAGAAGAAAATGACAAGGTGGAGTCTGAAGGTAAAATTCCGGCAAGCTACAATTCGGTGCTACTTGGGATTACTAAAGCATCTTTGGCGACGGAGTCTTTTATTTCAGCTGCGTCATTCCAAGAAACCACTCGTGTATTGACGGATGCTGCAGTGCGTGGTTTAAGTGATAGCTTACAAGGTCTCAAAGAAAACGTTATTGTAGGACGGTTAATTCCGGCAGGTACGGGTTTGGCTTATCATGAAAGTAGAAAAAACAGATTTACCCAGCATGAAATAGTGGAAAGTGAATCCCCCTTAGCAGTTGATTCAGGGGATGTTGAAGAGGCGCTTAAACAGGCTTTAAATATTTAGGAATTCATTGTTGAATTCATTTCTAAATTTAGCCTTGACCATTTGGCCGTTAACAAGTAATATGTCGAGCTGACATGAGCTAACGTGCTTGGGGCTGGGTCGTAATGTGCGCACCGTCAGCGGTAAATATGCGCGGTGGTTCTTTTATTATCTGACAGTTTTGTGTATATCGGAGTAAACAAATTTATGGCCACGATCAACCAATTGGTTCGTAAGCCTCGTGCTAAAAAAATAGAAAAAAGTAATGTTCCTGCATTGGAAGCTTGTCCGCAGCGTAGAGGGGTGTGTACTCGCGTTTATACGACAACGCCAAAAAAACCAAACTCAGCGCTTCGTAAGGTGGCCAGGGTTAGGTTGACTAATGGAGCTGAAGTGAGTAGCTACATTGGCGGTGAGGGTCATAATCTTCAGGAGCATTCCGTGGTTCTGATAAGAGGTGGACGTGTTAAGGATTTGCCTGGTGTACGGTATCACGTTGTTCGTGGTAGCTTGGATGCTTCAGGTGTGACTAACAGAAAGTGTGGTCGCTCTAAATATGGAACAAAACGGCCTAAAGGCTAAACGTTAGTTGGTGAGATAAATGTCAAGAAGAAGAGTTGCTACAAAAAGAGAAATTATTCCAGACCCAAGGTTTGGCAGTGTTATGCTGACCAAATTCATGAATATGATTATGGAAAGTGGCAAAAAATCAATTGCTGAAGGTATCGTCTATGGTGCACTAGATGTGATTGAAAGCAAAGGCCATAGTGAGCCGTTGGAAGTATTGTCAAAGGCTTTAGAGAATGTTCAGCCTAGGGTTGAGGTTAAGTCTCGCCGTGTTGGCGGTGCGACTTATCAGGTGCCTGTTGAAGTGCGCCCTTCAAGACGGATGGCTTTGGCGATGCGCTGGTTAATTGATGCGTCACGCAAGAGAAACGAAAGAAATATGCCGGCTAAATTGGCTGGTGAGTTGATGGATGCTTTTGAAAGCAGAGGTTCTGCGGCTAAAAAGCGTGAAGATACGCATAGAATGGCAGAGGCAAATAAGGCATTTTCTCATTATCGCTGGTAATCAACGAATTGAATTGAAGGTTGTATTGTTGTGGCCCGTAAAACTCCAATAGAGTTTTATCGAAATATTGGCATTATGGCTCACATTGATGCTGGTAAAACAACAACTACTGAGCGAGTTCTCTATTATACAGGCGTATCTCACAAGATAGGTGAGGTTCACGATGGTACTGCAACAATGGATTGGATGGAGCAGGAGCAGGAGCGGGGAATTACAATTACCTCTGCTGCAACTACCTGTTTTTGGAGTGGAATGGAAAATCAGTTCCCCCAGCATCGTATTAATATTATAGATACACCAGGACATGTTGACTTTACCATAGAGGTCGAGCGTTCATTGCGAGTTCTCGATGGCGCATGTGCTGTTTTTTGCGCTGTTGGTGGGGTTAAGCCTCAATCTGAAACCGTTTGGCGTCAGGCGGATAAGTATAATGTGCCGCGATTAGTCTTCGTGAACAAGATGGATCGCACTGGCGCTGACTTTTTGCGTGTAATTGAGCAAATTAAGGCGCGATTAGGTAGTAAAGCGATCCCAATGCAATTACCGATTGGTGCAGAGGATGGTTTTGATGGGGTCGTTGATCTCATTAGAATGAAGGCTATTTATTGGGATGAGACCAATATGGGCCTGACCTATGTTGAAAGGGAAATTCCGGTTGGTATGCTAGAGCTCTGCCAGGAGTGGAGGGAGCATATGGTTGAGGCATCTGCCGAGGCAAGCGAAGAATTGCTGGAAAAATACCTTGATGAAGGGTGTTTATCAAACGAAGAAATTAAGCTTGGTATTCGTACTCGGACGATAGCAAACCAAATCGTTCCTGCATTTTGTGGGTCAGCTTTTAAAAACAAAGGTGTTCAGTCGATGTTGGATGCGGTTATTGAGTATTTGCCTGCACCTACAGATGTTGAGGCTATAAAAGGCCATATTGAGGATGATGCGGCTGAGGCGGTGCGTGTTGCAAGTGATGACGCTCCTTTTTCAGCGCTGGCATTTAAAATTGCTACCGACCCATTTGTAGGAGCGTTGACCTTTTTTAGGGTGTATTCGGGGGTGCTCAAGTCCGGGGATAGTATTTATAACCCATTAAAAATGAAAAAAGAGCGCATTGGCAGGATAGTGCAAATGCACGCCAATAGCCGGGAAGAAGTTAAAGAGGTTTGTGCTGGAGATATAGCTGCTGCAATTGGTCTCAAAGATGTTACGACAGGAGATACGCTTTGCGATCTTAAGGAAGTAATTGTGCTTGAGCGAATGGAGTTTCCAGATCCTGTGATTTCGGTTGCGGTGGAGCCGAAAACAAAAGCCGATCAAGAAAAGATGGGCGTGGCATTAGGAAAATTGGCTCAAGAAGATCCGTCTTTTAGGGTGTATACCGATGAAGAGTCGGGGCAAATTATTATCTCAGGAATGGGTGAATTACACCTCGAGATTATAGTTGACCGCATGAAGCGAGAATTCAATGTTGAGGCAAATGTTGGAGCTCCGCAGGTTGCCTATAGAGAAACCATTCGTAAGACAGTAGAGCAAGAAGGAAAATTTATTAGGCAATCTGGTGGGCGCGGGCAGTACGGTCATGTATGGTTGCGCATTGAGCCGCAAGAAATAGGTGCCGGATATGAGTTTGTTAATGACATAGTTGGCGGGGTTGTTCCAAAAGAATTCATTCCAGCAGTAGATAAAGGTATCCAAGAACAGATGAAGAGTGGTATCCTAATCGGCTACCCTGTATTGGATGTAAAGGTTTCTTTGTTTGATGGTTCGTATCACGATGTGGATTCGAACGAAATAGCTTTTAAGATTGCAGGATCCATGTGTTTTAGAGACGGGGCAAGGAAAGCAGACCCTGTTTTGCTTGAGCCGATAATGAAAGTTGAAATTGTTACACCTGAAGATTACATGGGTGATGTAGTAGGTGATATCAACAGGCGACGTGGGATAATCCAGGGAATGGGAGATACACCAACAGGCAAAACACTTAGCTGTGAAGTGCCGTTGGCGGAAATGTTTGGTTATGCAACTGATTTGCGTTCGGCAACACAGGGGCGAGCTACATACAGTATGCAGTTTGAAAAATATAATGAAGCACCTGCGCATATTGCGGAAGCGATTATTAAAAAATCTTCATAAAATTGAATATAATTTAAAGGTATCAACTCATGGCTAAAGAAAAATTCTCACGCAGCAAGCCCCACGTAAACGTTGGCACAATCGGTCACGTCGATCATGGTAAGACTACATTGACTGCAGCATTAACTAAAGTAATGGCTGAGCTCCAGGGCGGCGAAGTCAAAGCCTTTGATCAAATTGATAATGCACCAGAAGAGCGTGCGCGTGGCATCACTATATCTACATCACACGTTGAATATGAATCGGCAACTCGTCACTATGCGCATGTTGATTGTCCAGGCCATGCCGATTACGTAAAAAACATGATTACTGGTGCGGCGCAAATGGACGGTGCTATTTTAGTCTGTTCGGCTGCTGACGGGCCAATGCCTCAGACCAGAGAGCATATCCTGTTGTCAAGACAGGTAGGCGTACCATATGTTGTAGTGTTCCTGAATAAAGCGGACATGGTTGACGATGCCGAGTTAATCGAGTTGGTCGAAATGGAAATTCGTGAGCTGCTTGATATGTACGAATTCCCGGGAGATGACACGCCTATTATCGTCGGCTCAGCATTGCTTGCATTGCAAGGTGATACCAGCGAACTTGGAGTTCCATCTGTGGTTAAATTGGTAGAGGCATTAGATACCTACATACCATTGCCTGAAAGAGCGGTAGATGGTGCGTTTTTGATGCCTATTGAAGACGTATTCTCAATTTCTGGTCGTGGCACCGTGGTGACTGGGCGTATTGAGCGTGGAATCGTCAAAGTGGGACAGGAAATTGAAATTGTTGGAATTAAAGCAACAGTCTCCACAACCTGTACTGGCGTGGAAATGTTCCGCAAATTGCTGGACCAAGGTCAAGCGGGCGACAACGTTGGAATTCTGCTGAGAGGAACAAAAAGAGACGACGTAGAGCGTGGTCAGGTATTGGCGCACAAAGGCACCATTAAGCCACATGCCTACTTCAACTCCGAAATTTATATCTTGTCAAAAGAAGAAGGTGGGCGTCACACGCCTTTCTTTAATGGCTATCGTCCGCAGTTCTATTTTAGAACGACAGACGTAACCGGTGCTGTTGAGTTGCCGGAAGGCGTTGAAATGGTAATGCCTGGCGATAACATATCAGTAAAAGTAAAGCTGATATCACCGATTGCCATGGAAGATGGCTTGCGATTTGCAATTCGTGAAGGTGGTCGTACAGTAGGTGCGGGCGTCGTTGCATCAATAATTGAGTAATATATATGGCTAACCAAACTATCAGAATCCGATTGAAATCATTTGATCATAAATTGATTGATCAATCGGCTGGTGAGATAGTAGAAACAGCAAGAAGAACTGGCGCCCAAGTTAAGGGTCCTATTCCATTGCCTACTAAAAAAGAGCGTTTTACGATTTTGATCTCCCCGCATGTCAATAAAGATGCGCGAGATCAGTATGAATTGAGAACGTATAAAAGGTTATTGGATATCGTTGAACCAACAGAAAAAACCGTAGATGCATTGATGAAGTTAGATCTTGCAGCTGGTGTTGATGTTCAAATAAAGTTGAATTAAAAAGCAGGGGAATTGGCAGATGTCAATAGGTCTTATAGGTCGTAAATGTGGTATGACCAGGGTTTTTTGTGAAGATGGCTCGTCAGTACCCGTTACTGTACTCCAGATTGACTCAAACAGAGTTACTCAGGTCAAAGGTATTGAAGTAGATGGCTATCGTTCGATACAGGTAGCAGCGGGCGATAAAAAATCTTCTAGAGTCAATAAAGCAATGGCGGGTCATTACGCAGCGGCTAATGTGACAGCAGGGCGCGGCCTTTGGGAATTTAGGCTCGAAGAGGGTGAAGGTGAGGATTTGTCGCTCGGCTCCCAGTTAACTTTGGATATTTTTTCTGCTGGTCAGGTTATTGATGTTCAGGGTAAAAGTATTGGTAAGGGATTTGCGGGCGGGATAAAGCGTCACAACTTTAGCATGCAAGATGCTACCCATGGTAACTCGCGCTCACATCGTGTCTTGGGTTCTATCGGCATGTGTCAAACGCCAGGTCGTGTATTTAAAGGCAAGAAAATGGAAGGACATATGGGAGATGAAAAAGTTACAGTTCAGAACCTGACCATTCATTCAATTGATGTGGCGAGAAATTTAATTCTAGTAAGAGGCGCAGTGCCTGGTGCTAAAGGCGGTGATGTAATCATTACACCCGCTATGAAAATGCGAAATAAAGGTTAAGCCATGAGTATGCAAGTACCTGCTTTAAATGAAAAAGACTCTGCTGGAAGTGTGGAGGTTTCAGAAGCTATATTTGGTCAGTCGTTTAATGAAACTTTAGTCCATCAGTTGGTTGTTAGGCATCTGGCTGGAGCTCGTGCCGGAACTAAAGCACAGAAGACACGCTCAGATGTGAGTGGTGGTGGCGCAAAGCCTTGGAGGCAAAAAGGTACTGGTCGTGCAAGATCAGGCACTACGCGCAGTCCGATCTGGCGAACAGGCGGCGTCACATTTGCCGCAAGTCCGAGAAATTACGAACAAAAACTTAATAAAAAAATGTTTCGGGTAGGTGTTAGGTCAATTTTGTCTGAGTTGCTCAGGCAGGATCGCTTGGTGGTGAGTAACGATATTTTGCCTACCAGTCCTAAAACGAATGAGTTAAATGCAAAAATAAAGAATATTGATGCAAAGCGCATTCTGATAGTCGTTGAGAGTGTGGATGCAAATTTAGCTTTGTCATCAAGAAATATACCTTATGTAGAAGTTATTGAGGCGATTAATTTAAGCCCTGTTTTATTGGTTTCAGCTGATAAAGTTATTGCTACACCGGGTGCGTTGAAGCAACTAGAGGAGCGCTTGGCGTGAGTTTAAATAAATACCACTTAGCAGTCGTGCTACAAGCTCCGATAGTATCTGAGAAGAGCACTATTGCTGCTGAAAAAAATAATCGATTTGTTTTTAAAGTGCAAAAACAGGCAACTAAAAAACAAGTTAAAAACGCAGTTGAGCTAATGTTTAAAGTTGAAGTGGATTCAGTTCAGGTTTTAAACGTTAAAGGCAAGCAGAAAAGATTTGGCGGCTCATTGGGGCAGCGTTCTGATTGGAAAAAGGCTTATGTAAAGCTTAAGCCCGGTCATGATATAGATTTCGCCGCTGCTTAATAATTTAAGTTTTAAAAGATCAATAGGAAACGGTAGAAAGCATGGCTATTGTAAAGTCTAAACCGACGTCACCAGGCTCACGGTTTGTAGTGCGGATCAAAAATGATGATTTGCATAAAGGCAAGCCATACGCTCCTTTGCTCAGTAAAAAGAGCAAAAGTGGTGGGCGTAATAATAACGGACGTATAACAACGCGACATATAGGTGGTGGACATAAGCAACACTATCGGATTATTGATTTTAAACGAAATAAAGTCGATATTTCTGCTGTTGTTGAGCGTTTGGAGTACGATCCAAACAGAACTGCCAATATCGCTTTGATATTATTTAAAGATGGTGATCGTAAATATATTATTGCACCTAAGGGGCTTGAAGTTGGGCAGGAGATTCTTTCTTCAGAAACTACTGCTGTAAAGCCGGGTAACTGCATGCCATTGAGAAATATACCCATGGGTACCACAGTACATTGTGTGGAACTGAAGCCAGGTAAAGGAGCGCAAGTCGCTCGTAGTGCTGGCACATCGGTGCAGCTGGTGGCCAAAGACGGGGCTCATGTAACCCTTAGGTTACGGTCTGGCGAAATGCGTAAAGTTATGGCTGATTGTCGCGCCGTAATTGGTGAGGTTTCAAACTCAGAGCATAACTTGATATCCCTTGGAAAAGCCGGGGCATCAAGATGGCGCGGGGTTCGTTCTACGGTTCGAGGTGTTGTAATGAATCCAGTTGATCACCCGCATGGTGGTGGTGAAGGTCGTACATCGGGTGGTAGACACCCTGTATCTCCTTGGGGGATGCCGACCAAGGGCTATAAAACCAGAAACAACAAACGTACTGATAATATGATTATCAGACGTCGTAAGCTCAAATAGAGAGGAGTTATTGTGCCGCGTTCAATTAAAAAAGGTCCTTTTATTGATCATCATCTGCTTAAAAAAGTTGAAGATGCTGTTAGTACGAATAATCGGAAACCGATTAAAACATGGTCAAGAAGATCAATGGTTATTCCTGATATGCTGGGTCTGACTATTGCAATCCATAATGGACGCCTACACATACCTGTTCTGATATCAGAAAATATGGTCGGGCATAAATTAGGTGAGTTTTCGCCAACTCGCACATATAAAGGCCACGTGGCTGATAAGAAATCTAGATAGGTTGTGTTATGGAAGTTTCAGCAAAATTAAAAAATGCCCCGCTATCTGCGCAAAAAGCACGGTTAGTTGGCGATCAGATTCGTGGTCTGCCTGTAGAAAAAGCGTTGAACTTATTGAAGTTCAGCTCCAAAAAGGCGGCTGGAATCATTAAAAAAATTCTTGAATCGGCTATCGCTAATGCGGAACATAATGAAAGTGCAGATATTGATGAATTAAAAGTGTCAACCGTTTATGTAAATGAAGGGGCGACCATGAAAAGATTCAAGGCAAGAGCTAAAGGACGTGCAAACCATATCCTTAAAAGAACCTGCCATATTACAGTTAAAGTCGCAGAATACGAGTAGGGGCAGAAAATGGGTCAAAAGGTACATCCAACAGGTATACGCCTAGGTATTGTAAAAGATTGGAATTCAAGATGGTATGCGAATAGTCAGGATTATTCGGTATTTCTGCACCAAGATTTGACAGTCAGGGACTACATTAGAAAAAAATTAGCCCATGCTTCTGTAAGTCGAATTCAGATTAACCGTCCACCGAATAATGCACATATAACAATACATACCGCAAGGCCAGGTATTGTTATAGGTAAAAAAGGCGAGGATATCGAAGCATTGAGACAAGCGGTGTCCAAGATAATGGGCATTCCTGTTCAGCTTAATGTTGAAGAGATAAGAAAGCCTGAATTAGACGCTCAACTGGTGGCTGAAGGTGTTGCTCAGCAGCTTGAAAAAAGAATTATGTATCGTAGAGCAATGAAGCGCGCTGTAACTAATACAATGCGCTTAGGTGCCGAAGGTATAAAGATCAATGTTGGCGGTCGATTAAACGGCGCTGAAATTGCCCGAAGTGAATGGTATAGAGAGGGACGTGTTCCTCTGCACACATTAAGGGCGGACATCGATTATGCAACGGCTGAAGCGCATACTACCTATGGAATTATCGGCATTAAGGTGTGGATATTCAAAGGTGAGGTATTCGATATGGATGCGCATATTGCAGCCATTAATTCAGAATCTAAGAAATAGTTGAAGGGATAGAGAACAATGCTTCAACCTAAAAGAACCAAGTTCCGTAAACAACATAAAGGCAGAAATAACGGTACTGCCGTACGTGGCTCATCAGTAAGTTTTGGTGATTTTGGTCTTAAGTCAGTTGAGAGAGGCAGGCTTACTGCTCGTCAAATTGAATCAGCCCGTAGAACGATTACTCGGCACGTCAAGCGTGGCGGAAAACTCTGGATTAGAATCTTCCCAGACAAACCAATTACCAAAAAACCATTAGAAGTCCGTATGGGGAAAGGCAAAGGTAGTGTAGAATACTGGGTTGCTCAAGTTAAGCCGGGAACTATGTTGTATGAAATACAGGGTGTTTCTGAAGAGTTGGCTCGTGAGGCATTCGCTTTAGGTGCTGCTAAGCTACCTTTAAAGACACTTTTTACTGTTCGGACAATAATGTAATGAAAGCAAGTGAATTACGCCAAAAAACCAAAGACGAATTAGGGTCAATGTTGCTCGAATTGTCGCGTGAACAATTTAATCTTAAAATGCAAAAAGGAACGGGGCAGCTGTCTAAACCGGATCAAGTAAAAAAGGTTAGACGAGATGCGGCACGTATCCATACCATATTAAACGAAATGGCGAGCGCATAAAATGAGTGAAAATGTAACTAAGTTGCGGACGATTACGGG
>Ga0315284_10013697_pt1 | contig 11556 bp, 13 predicted proteins | sample YL17G09_16_MG_FD_203696 | JGI IMG/M metagenome (GOLD analysis project Ga0315284, IMG submission 203696) | Sediment microbial communities from Yellowstone Lake, YNP, Wyoming, USA - YL17G09_16 | ecosystem: Environmental > Aquatic > Freshwater > Lake > Sediment | place: USA: Wyoming | collected... | reverse complement strand
GCAAGCCAGTCCATTATGTTCACCGCGAACTTGATGTTGTCGTGCCGGTATTTTGCCGTGTCAAGGTTCTTGTTCACGAACATGTCCGGATCGTTTACTACAACTATGGATCCGCTGCCCAGCCGGATGTATGCTGCCACCGGCGGGTTGCTTCCTTTCGGGAATACGAGGGATATGGGGGTATTGGTGGAATCGCCTCCGAATACAAGGCCTTTTGCATTCCCAAAAAGGTGTAGGCCTGTGGCTGAGAATATGCAAAGTTTGTTGACTCCCCTAGTCAGGGCATTGACTACGGTGTCTGGCCTGTTGGCCGGGAGGTCTACATAAAAAAAGGTCTTATCGCTGACCAGTTCTCCGGTTGATGCATCCCGTATCCTGTTTGTGTCGTCTTCCAGGTTCTCTTCAAGGGCTCTTATCCCCAGAGGTATGGTCAGTTTGTTGGTCGCGGGCGTAGTTCCGATGATGAAGAGGCCTTTCCCGTCTTTTATGACATATTCAAATAAGGTGGTCATCTCGTTTTCCGTGAGGTCGCTGCCCAGGTTTGCTATTACAAGAATGTCTGCTTTAAGGGTGTTGAGGTTTTCTCTTGTGAGTTCTGCCTTTAATTCGTCGACCTCGTAGCCTGCATTCTGCAGCTCTTCTTTGAGTTTGGAGTATTCGCCGGCTATCCTGTAGTCTGCGCCTGTTTTGCTTTGATAGAACAAGACCTTGTTGCCTGCAAAAGCTTCGCTTGCCGCAAAAACGAGGATAAATGACGCTATGACCGTTAACATAATCGTTTTTCTTCTTTCCATTTTGTTTTTTAAGGTTTATAAAATAATTGTTCAAACACATTTAAATATGTCATACAAGTTTAGAAGAACGCAGATCACTCAAAAAACCCCTATTTTCCGATGTTAAGCAGTGTTAAGCTCACTTCTTTTCCTATGTCTATGACGCCGATGCTCCCATTAGAAAGCCTTCCGATGTTCGCAACCCCGGTAGGCCCTATCCTGTCACTTGCCCCGCCTGCTTCATGTATGTGCGAGCATACTACCAGACCAGGCTTGAATTCCTCGACCACCTTCCGGATAGAGCTGCTACCTGCATGCAGTCCGCCGCCGATCTGATCGCATCTTGTGTCCTTGGGCGGGCAGTGGACTGCGATTATCACGTTCCCGTCCGATACCAGCCGAAGCAGGGCCTCAAGCCTTGAATATATCTCGTCCTCCTCCATCTCAAAGGGCGTTTCGAAAGGTGTCACGTTAGAGCCTCCGAAGCCTATGACCTTTACCCCCTCCAATGCCCTGATCTTTTCATGGAGGTTGACGCCGCGTTTTTCGAATATTTCCGGCGTCTTCTGCGGGTCGCAGTTCCCTGGTATGGCGAGCACGTGTAGGCCATTAAATATGTTCAGTGTTTCCTCGACCTCCTTAATGCTCTGCTCGATGTTGTGGAATACCCCGTAGCCCGGGAAATCACCAAGGATGAGTAACGTATCTATGCCGTTTGCTTCGGCGTAAAGCCGCGCCTTCTTCGCAGCCTCCCTGTCTCCGTGTATGTCTGCGATGCACAGGATTTTCATGGTTAATATATTCCCCTCATGTTCTAATATTTTGTCTCCGTTTAAGCTCTTTATGTCCATAGAACAAAGCCAGCGCCGTAAAACTTGCAAGGGTGAAATAATGCGTCAGGTTCCCTGTCTCAATTCCGAATATCTGCCAGGTGAATGGGTACAAAAGGAGGTAGTGCTCTATTCCGTTGAATGGAAACATGGCGGCGTCGAGAATGAAATGTGTGATTATTCCTAGCTTCATTAGTTTAAAGTATCTCAGGAAATTGTTTTTCGCAAACAACGACGAGACAAATAGACTGAGCATCAATGAGCCTGCAGGGGTGTGGATCGGTATGATTAGGGCATTTGCCTGAGTCGGGCCAAGCGCCGGAAGAGCGAGAGCGAATAGAAATATCTTTGCGTCCGGGAGCATGCAGCCCAGGAGCACAAGGCTCTTCTTTTTGATTCTTAAGACGTGAGCCACGATTAATCCCAGAAAGATGTGGGCAAGTATGCTTGGCATCTACCTCTCCTCCAGGTAGGGGAATCCTTTCTTTACTCGCCATTCCTCTTTCGCTATCAGAATAAAGAAAAAAAGCCCTGCGACATTGAAAAAAAATTCCAGAGGTGCTGTGGTATCCTGGGTCCTAATCCTTTCGGCGGACAGCACGCAATTTACTACTTTTCCGTAGACGTTGACGCCCGTCATCCCGTTTTGCAGGGACGTTCTATTGCCTGACTCGACTTTAAGCCCTCTGAGCAGGCCGTTGAAGGGGCTTAGGTAAAAGACTGTTCCACCTTCTACCTTCTCCAAGTCTGAGATCATACCGTCGACGTAGACGCTTTTATTCTCGAAAATTTCGGGATGTTCTGCGACGTATTCTGTCGGAGGCATTATGCACCAATTCCTCGGCGCATCATTTAAACTCCAGATGCATAAAAAACAAACGATGAACAGGCAGGCAAGGCCTAAGGCCCTCTTTCCCATATCTTTCATATCCTATATCCTCAGTCCAGGGCTGTCGAAGAAATACGTTTGGTAGATGAGGTAAGGCTTTAAGAGGAGGACGAGGTTTCCGCCTACCAGCAGAGTGAAAAGCCCGCCCGCGATGAGTGCAAGCAGCCAATGCATTCCGCTCCTGCCATAGACCTGCCGCATGCCAAAAGCAAGATAATAAAGGCCTGAAAGACCCGCGATCCCGTAAATGACATAGTGCACGTAATGCATGTGTTCATGACTCGTGCCTGAAACGGAATATATCAAAACCACTGGGGTGAGAAATAAGAGAACAGTGGCCGATGCCGCATAGCTTGCCGAGAGCAGGGAAAAGACCTGCCTTAGATCAGTCCTCAGTCCGAAGAGGATGCAGAACACATAAAATGGCGGGGCGCTTATGCCCAGGGTAAGGAATAGAAGTAAAGGGACTTTTATAAGGTCCATCAGGATGACAAAACCTCCTGCATAAAGCCCCATTACTGTCCCGTAAATCGCGGAATAGAATAATAGGGTCAAAAGCGACTCCCTGATAAGCAAGTCCATACGCTCCCTGTTTCTGACCTTTTCGAAGACTTGCGCCCTTTCCGTGAGGAGCCTTGCAAAAAAGTTTTTTCCGCTCATTTTGTTTATTTATCTATTTACGTCCGAGGTGTTAAATCCGCCTCCAAACCCCCGACGGTTTTGGAGACGAAATTGTATATTATAGCGAAAAAGCCGCCTGAAAGATAGCCTGAAACAAGCGTCAAGGCTGAGAAGGTCACAAGAAGGTTCGGCACTATAGCTATGGATATGAGAAGCACAGCCGCTAAACCACCCAAAGACTCAAGAGAGACGGTTATAACTCCGACAATTATCCCATTCAATACAGTATCAAGAAGAAGGACCAACAGGCCAGCGAGAAATAAGGCCGCCGATTCGATCGCAGAAACAAGCCCTAAACACTTTGCAACCGAACAGGCGTCCAAACCCTTTAATACGTACCTCCCGGCTTTGTTTTTCCCTAATTTGATATCTATGCCCCCAAACCTCTTAGACAGAACGTTATAAAAACCCGCGGCGAGAGGGACGATAAACCCGCATAAAACGGTCGAAGCAAGGACCATCAAGGGAAGCCTTTCCAGTGATAGGTCTATCCGATAGCCTATCAAGGAATAAAGTTCCTCGGAAAAAACGGCTCCGTAAAACAAAAGGAAAATGCCGCCATATAAGAGGCCTCCCGCAAGGCCCATCAATGCAGAAACCCTTGCAATAGAGTGGACGCCGAAAGACGCTATGGCGGTTTTCTTGTCTACGGTAAGTTCGACTACGATGCTGCCCAAGTATTTGGATAAAATCCAGTAAAAATATGCCATAAACACCCCGGCAAGGCAAAACATGATGGGAGTCAAAAACAGCATGACGGTGCCTATTACAAAGCCTAAGACGTACTCTCCAGCCTCATCGGATGTGGCTAGAGCATACACTATCAATAGCGTCAGATAGATGCTATAGGCCGAGCCAGCCAAAAGCCCCAGCAGCGCATGCGCCTTCAGCATAGATACGATCCCTACATCTTTTACACTGTATTCCATAAGACACTCCCTAATCGCCCGCACCAGGATAGTGCTGCCAGTCGCAGACCTCCCTCCTCCTCACGCCATCATGCCAGACCTCGAATCTCAGAGGCTGCTCTGTTTCCTTCGCCAGGGTAAACCTGCAAACAGCTTCATCGTCCTTGGAAAGATCCCCTATCTCAACCGACGGTTCATTGATATATTCCCTGTCTACTGCCACGCATTTCACGCCCTTAAGGTCCTGGTTTGCGCCTATGTAGACATAGGCGGAATTGTTCCTACACTCGGAAGACACCTCCAAGGGACCTCCGACGCAGCCCACAAAAGCCATGCACAGGCACAACAGCAGACCCATTGCTTTTACTGGTTCCATGATTCACCTTTTTTTTTCATTACCTATCCTCTTGGGTGAAACAGTAAAAAAGTCGCTAGTGAAACGCGTTTCAGGAGACGCTCTGAAACGTGTTACGGGCATTGGGAAGAATATCAGAGATGTGTTTTGACGAGTATTTCATAAAGCCGGGCTAGGTAGCCGTAACTTCCATAGGTTATAAGAAAGAGAAAAACAGCCAATGCGGCATAAGTGGTTTTTCTTCCGACCCTGCCCTCCGACCATTCTATGACCTCGGTAGGCCTAATGCCCTTGCTCCAAAGGAATAGTGCTGCCGCCATGGAAAAACCCAAGAATAAGAATTTCAAGGCGATCAAATCGATATACGATACAGCTGAACCGATGCTGTATTGCTTATCTGTCAGGGGATAGAAAAGCATTAAAGGCTCAGCAGACCCTACAAGATCCAAGGCCAGATGGAGCAGCATGGCAGAAAAACAAACAAGTGTGAGCCTTTTTCCAAACCTTTTGGAAGGCAGGGTTGTAAGGCAAATAAGACATGCTATGAAAGGCGTATGGAGCGGGCCATGATGGTTATATAAAACATCCAGGTCCATGAAGATTCCGGAAAAGACCACTAACGCCTTCTCCCATGGCCTGCGCATATAAAAACCCGCAGCGGCCCATGAGCTAAACAAATGCGTCACTGGGTCTGTCATCTGAGAACCACCTTGTTAGTCACTCCATAGCTCTTTCTTTCGACAAGGCCTTTCTGCTCCAGCCTGTCCAGGATCCTTGTCACTTTAGCCTTGGAGAAACCCGTCTTTTCCGGAAGGTCTCTTTGAAGGAACATTCCATGCGAGTCGAATAACGTCTTATAGACGGCGTATTCGTCTCCTGCAAGCCTTTGGAGAATCTCCTCGCAGGCGGCCTTCCTCGCCTCCCATGAAACCGCCTCATCTGCCTCCTTATCTGCGCAGGATTCGTGACTTTCTCCGCCAGAGTCAAGACCTGTCTTTTTTGTAAGGAAATAATGGGCTGCGTAAAGGGCGATGCAAATAAATACGACCAAGAGAACCTGCGGCAGGTAGTAGTCGTGGCCTTCAAAGACCGATCCCCTAACAACGGTTTTTTCATTTAGATCGATCCTGCCCAGGTAAAGCCTGTTCTCGGGCAGAACGGCGCTTCCAGAGGAGTTGCGAAGCTCGCGCAGAGATGAGTCAAGCGATGCGACCTCATCAGACGATACAGTGTCCTGGATAAGCGCCGCGTTAGTCTCGTAGAGGGAATGCACCGGGAATCCTATATCCCAGGCGAACTTGTTCCTTGGGCATTCGACGGCAACCAGTGTATTAGCTACGTCACACTGGAACCGGAAAGGCAGGAATTCAATGCTATGATTCGTTACAGGACCGGAAAATTTGATCAAGACTTTACGCGTCCCGCCTGCTTTAAGGTCAAGGCCTTTTATGACGTATCCATCGCCTGACGGCGTGAGACGCAGGCCTTCAGTCAAAAGGTCGGCCTTCTGGTCGGTGATCAGACCGAGTTCATCGGAATCCTGTAGGGCCTTTAATGATACCCGGCACTGGCCTGCGAAACCTTCCTCGTCCACGCTGTAATAGTAAACCGTCGAGTCTATATTCAATGAGCAACTGGCGTCTGCGCCGTAGACGGCGCCGTATGGCAAGGAGCATGCGATGCAGAGTAAAAAACCCTTTACGAGCAGGTCCATCATAATCTATTAACCCCTGAAAACTAAATAAACTAGGGAACATGGCAGGATTGACCTTCTTAGGCACTGGCGGCGGCAGATTCGTTATACTAAACCAGAGACGGTACTCTGGAGGGATATGGCTGGATTTGGAGGCCACCATATCGCTGGACCCGGGTCCCGGCGCACTCATCAGGGCGCTGCAGTACGGCAAGAACCCGCAGAAACTGGACGCAGTATTCGTATCACACAACCACATAGACCACTACAACGACGCGGAATTGATGATGGAGGCTATGACGCATGGCATGAAGCAGAAGAGGGGATGCCTTGTCATCAATAAGAAGGCCTTGGGATATATATCCGATTACCATCGAAGCTTTACTCAAGTCGTAACGCCCAAGCCGGGAGAAAAGTTCAATATCCGGGACCTTGCCGTGCAGGCCATCCCTACCAAGGACCATGAAGAAGGCTTGGGCTATAAATTCTTTTCCAAAAACGGCGTTGTCACATACAGTGCCGATACCGCTTATTCGGAAGAGCTGATACCTTACTACAAAGGCTCGAAGATCCTCATCCTTAACACGATATTCCCTGCCTCGAAGGAAATAGTAGTCCACCTAAACAGCAGGACTACATCAAATATAATAAAAGAGGCCCGGCCCGAGCTTGCGATCATACACCACTTCGGGATGACCATGCTCAATTCCGGCCCGGAGAAGGAAGCCAAATGCATAGAGGATGAGACCGGCGTTAGGACTATTGCGGCAAGGGATGGCATGACCATCGGTTTGGAAGACCTTAAGACATCCAAAGAAGAACGAGGCCAATCGAAGATTTCGGGATTCTGAAAAAGACTATTATCTGCGTAATCCTATGATTCATTTCTATGTATATGAAAGGCGTAAACCGGCTCGAGCTTGACAATGGCCTGATACTTTTGACCGAGAAGAGGCCTAACACGAAAAAGGCGGCACTTATCGCGGGCGTCAAGGTGGGCTCGGTAGACGAACCCCCCAAGGTGAATGGGGGGAGCCATTACAACGAGCACCTGCTTTTCAAGACAAACAAATACCGGACCGCAAGAGAGATAGCCGAAGACCTGGAATACAGCGGTACGATAATCAATGCATACACTACCTGGAAATATACCGCTTTCACGGCCAAAGCCCCGCACAGGCACCTTAACACGGCTGTAGAGGTCTTGTTCCAGGCCGCGACGAACTACTCCTACAAAAAAGAAGAATTCGAGACCGAGAGGCAGGTCATCCTGACGGAGATACAGAACTTCATAAATTCCCCTGAAAGATACTCTCTCACAGGCCTGTTCATACCGAAACTCTTCGCCGGAACGCCCTTTGAAAAAAAGATCGAAGGCACGGTGGATTCCATGGGCTCGGTCGCAAAGGAAGAGCTTGAAAAATTCAAGGAGAAATACTACGTCCCAAACAACATGGTGATCGCGGCGGTGGGAAAATTCGACGAAAAAGAGCTTGTGAAAGACGTGACCGACTTTTTCGGCTCCCTTGAAGAAAGGAAGATCCCTAAAAGGCATGAGGCGATCAGTCTCGCTAACAGGAGGGCCGAGGTTTCGGAAGAGAGAAAGGACATCTCGCAGGTCTATATGTGCCTTGGCTATAGAGTTCCGGGGTATTCATGCCAAGACATACACTCTCTCGAACTGATATCGTCCGTTCTCTCGGAAGGCCTGTCTTCAAGGATGTACCGCGAACTGCGTGATAAGAGAGGCATCGGCTATTCCGTCGGGAGTTTTTATTATCCTGTAGGCGACGAAGGCATGTTCATAACCCACGTAGACGGCTTCGACCCTAAAAGGGCAGAGGAAGCAAAGGAAGTGATACTCGACATATTCAAGGACCTGAAACAAAACGTTCCGGACCGGGAATTTACCGGGACAAAGACGCTGATGACCTCAAGATACGACGACCAGATAGAGCACATCACCGAGCGAGCCGGGGCGCTGCTTGAGACCGAGATCTACGGCATCCCGTACGACTTCCGGAAAAAAGAGGAATACATAAAGAAGATAACGAAGAAAGACGTGATGGAAGCGGCGCAGGAATACCTGAACGACGACTACGCTCTCACGTTCCTAAAACCAGAAGGCCTGAATAAATAAGAAAGAAAAAATAGCTCATCTAAGCGCATTTGTCGTTTACCCTGCATGTGTAACCTAACTGACATACTTCGTCCCTGTTTCCGCTTTCTGGACCCACCACAGTGCTTCCTTTACAGTAACCATCTTTACCTACTTTTCTATGGCATTTCCCATCGCTTCCGCAGTAATACCCGTTATAGTGTCTGTCGCAGTCAACGGTCTTGTCGCAGTTGCTTGTGGCCATGCATTTGCCGTTGATGCACCAGCCTGACTTGCACATCTTGTCCGGGTGGTCTCCTAATATACCAGATGAGCCGCATTCACTTGTATCACCTGTAACCTTTTTGTAATGGCAGAAACCCTCTGAGCCGCAGTATTGGTCGCTGTCGCATCCAGCTGCAGAACTGCATCCGGAAACTACAGAACTCTTGGCGCATTTGCCATCTTTGACAAAACCCGACTTACACATGCTTGACGGCTTGCCATCTATTGACTTGACAGTCCAGCTGGCAATATCGCCTGTGAAATACGAAGGCTCGCCAGCTACTTCGCCGTCAGCCTGCTTCGGGAAGCAATGATACGCCGCGGCGGTTGTATCGCCGCAGAAATTACTGGAACCACATTCCGCCATGGTCGTACAGGTATCGAGGTTGTCAATATTTTCCATCTTTGAAAGCGATCCAATGCCCCCTCCTCCCCCGCTGAAGGGGAGATTACCGCAGTCGCAGGGACCCTTCCTTACTATGTCGGTGTTGGCGAAGAAGAAGTTTATTATCGGGCATGCAAGTATTATGACGATCAGGCCTATGATGGCATAGCTGAGCCTCCTCCTGGCCTCGATCCTCCCGCCGGCTTCGTCGGAGGTCATCCATTTAACGCCCGAGAGAAGCAAGACCAAAGCCACGAATCCGGAAGCGGTGTAGTATATGATGACATAGACCGTGCAGGCAAGGTTCTTCACGGCCGCTTTGATCTTGTCGATAACGGAGTCGCCCTCGCCTCCGCCGCCTCCGGCTTTGGTTTTGCATAAATCGCCTTCCAGTTCGCATTCTGCGTTGATCTTGGTCTTGCACGGGTTAGCGGTGCACTGCTCTTTTTTATAGTCCTCGCATTTGGTGATGGATGCGCAGGGGTCGTCGCCGCATCCCGAATCGCTGCATCTTTTTTCGCAGTCCGGCGTACATGCTGATTTTTTCGTGCAGACGCAGTATGACATGGAATCGTCGCATTCGTCGGTTGGTAAATCAAAAGAAAACATCATGTAATTGCAATAGGATTCGGTGTCGCATTCGTGGCCTGTCTTCTCTGAGGCGAAACAGTACCCTTCACTATAACCATTAGATGTGCAATATCTATTACACTCGCCTGGTTTTCCACCTGTGACGCATTTACTTGTTGCGTCATCCCAATTACAACTGTATAAGATGGTGGAATAGCCGCATTTGTCCTCTGTGCACGCTAGAAGGCCCGCAACGTTGTACGTATTGCAGGAACCTCCGGTTGGGCATTCCTCACAGTAACCCCCTGCTATCACTTCCGGCCTGTACCAGCACTTCAGGCCGTTCGTGGCCGCCCAGTTATAGCACTGGTCCGCAGTGGCCAGCGCCCCAGCAGCCGCTTCCCTGCAAGTAACCGCCGCCGCGTTCAGCGTGATCGCAACTAACGCAACAACTATAAAAAAAATCCAGTATTTTTTGCGCATTTTACATCTCTTTAGGTATTTATTATAATTCATATATAAACCTGCATATTAATTACTAAAACCCTTATACACTAATACGCCTTTTGAGTCATCTAACAAAATGAGCAGAGTGTTCTACGACCTCCATGTGGATTCCAATGATTTTTATGGACTGATGCGTTTTGCCCAGAGGCTGGGCTGGGGGGGCGTCTGCATTTCTCATGAGTTTGATTCAGGATTCGGGTCTTACAAGGAGGAAATTAACAAGGTCAAAAAGGAAACGAACATCGACATACTCGCTGGCGCAATGATATCAGTGAAAAGTCCCGAAGAGGTGCAGGCGAAGGCGCGCTTAGCTATTCAGGCTGGCGCAGACCTTGTTCTGGTCGAAGGCGGCGATGAAGAAATAAACCGCGCTGCGTCCGAGTGCTGGGAGGTCGACGTTTTATGCCATCCTGAGAAGGTCTCGGGCAAGGACTTGATGGACCAGAAGAATTCCGGCATCGATCATGTGATGGCCCGGTTCATGGCCGAGCGCTGCATAGCCTTGGAGATAAATTTTTCTGAAATCCTTGGGTCATACGGGATGGGCCGTAGCCAGGTCATGGCGCGCATGAGGCAGAACGTAATGCTTGCGAAAAAGTACGGAGTGCCTCTGGCGATGACGACGGGGGCGCAGGATAAGTATTGCCTAAGGTCTCCGCGAGACCTGCTCTCAGTCGGTTTGTCTTTGGGGATGGATGAGGACCTTGCAAGGAAGGCTTTGACCGATCATCCTTTGCGCATCGTGAAGAAATCGCGCGACAGAAAGGATCCGGATCTGCTGCTTAAGGGTCTTCTTGTCACCGGCTGGGGGGCGTCTGAAAATTCCAAGAGGAAAAAGATGTCCGGCTGGTACTGAAAATCATATTGATTTATATATCCCTCAATTCATAATTGATAACCATATGTGCTGCGAAGATTGTCCCGAGTATGGCCTGTGCGAGGAGCGGGGTAACTGCTGCAAGAACTGCAAGTACTACGACGAGGGCAACTGCAACTACGGTCTGGACGATGAGGGGTAAAATTTTATTACAGTCCTAAGACGTCATCCATGACATAGAACCCTTTCCTGCCTTTTACGTATTTCGCGGCTTCGACGACTCCTTTCGCGAACGCGGCCCTTGAATGAGCTGCATGCGTTATCTCTATCCGTTCGCCAAGGGTCCCGAAAAGGACAGTATGTTCGCCGACGATGTCGCCCGCTCTCACAGCATGTATGCCTATCTCGTGAGGCTTTCTCTCTGCAAGGCCTTTCCTGCCGTAGACTGCGTCTGCACCCGCATCTCTTTTCAGGCTCTTCTCTATGACCTCGGCAGTCTTTAGGGCCGTTCCCGAAGGCGCATCCTTCTTGAAGCGGTGATGCTTCTCCACGATCTCTATGTCATAATCCGGAAGCAGCCCTGCGGCCTTCTCCACGATCTTCCAGAAGACGTTTACCCCGATGCTCATGTTAGGCGATACGACAGCCCCAACCTCGTTTTTCTTTATCAGGTCTTTCAGTTCGTTCAACTCTTTTTCGGAAAAGCCGGTAGTGCCGATCACCATGTCAAGGCCTTTTTCGAAAGCGATCTTTGAGTTCTTCATG
>Ga0315284_10013696_pt1 | contig 11557 bp, 12 predicted proteins | sample YL17G09_16_MG_FD_203696 | JGI IMG/M metagenome (GOLD analysis project Ga0315284, IMG submission 203696) | Sediment microbial communities from Yellowstone Lake, YNP, Wyoming, USA - YL17G09_16 | ecosystem: Environmental > Aquatic > Freshwater > Lake > Sediment | place: USA: Wyoming | collected... | reverse complement strand
TGGATAAATGTATAGCATATTCGAGCCCAAATTAAAAGGTGACCCTATTTTGTCATTTACCCGCTACACGGCATAGAGGCCAGGTAGGCCCTCGGTGTATTCTGATTGACTCCTTTCCCCTATTTTAATACACTCTAATTGGAATTCGATCTTGTCTAAAGAGCTTAATGGGTAGGGAATCCAACCCGGTTTTTATACAGAGCGACATGAATAAATTCGCATAATTTGTCATTCCCGCGAAGCTTGTCCTCGCGAAAGCGGGGAGCGGGAATCCAGACTCTGTCCCCGCGAAAGCGGGGAATCATTAAAGAAAAACTGGGTTCCCGTTTTCACGGGAAACCCTGGATTCCGGAGCCTGCCCCGTACTGGATACGGGGTCAAGCCCGGAATGACAGACCATCTGAGATTGTTATAAATATGCGCCAAGATTTATGTCGCCATGTATCAATAAAAAATGTTGGCCGGGGTGCAAATAACATTGAGGGAGAATAGACATGAAAATGAATCATGTTGCCGGAAAGAAGCGGGGACATATCATCCTTTATACCTTGAGTACATGCGTTTGGTGCCGGAAAACGAAGGGGTTACTGGATCAATTAGGGGTGGAGTACAATTATATTGACGTTGACCTTCTGGAAGGGGAAGAAAGAACCAAGGCCACAGAAGATGTAAAAAAGCTGAACCCCCGTTGCTCTTTTCCCACCCTGGCAATCGATGATCAATGCATTGTAGGCTTTGATGAACAAAAAATTATGGAGGCCGTAAGCTCATGAGCGCTGGGATGGATGTTAGCTCTGAAGAGGTAAATAAACTCTATGAAAGATTACACCGGGAAGCAGAGTCCGCTGGCTACCACCTCAACGCGGATGTGGCCTTCACCAAAGACCTGGTGAAGGGTTTGCTCATCAACGAGAAGCGCTACGGGTATTGGGCATGTCCCTGCAGGCTGGCCTCCGGCAATAAGGAAGAAGACCTGGATATCATATGCCCCTGTGATTACCGCGATCCTGACCTGACGGATTATGACGCCTGCTATTGTGCGCTTTATGTATCTCAGGCGGCCTTAAAGGGAGAGAGGAAAGTCAAATCCATCCCTGAAAGGAGGCCTTCAGCAGAGGAGAGGAAAAGACCAAAGGTTGAATCCACGGCCAGAAATATTTCCACCCTTCCCCTACCGGTATGGAGATGCAAGGTTTGTGGTTATTTATGCGCGAGAGATAAACCACCCGAAATATGTCCGATTTGCAAGGCGAAAAAAGAGCGATTTGAGAGGTTCATATAAGCCATTCTCAGGCCTCGAATCTTACCAAGTCCGACAAGTCTATTTTAAATTGCGCTCACCCAAGGAGAGATAGATAAATATTGGGTTCCTTCTTAAAGGGCTCGTGATCGGATTCTCTATAGCTGCCCCCGTCGGGCCAATCGGGGTTCTGTGTATTCGCCGGACGTTGGCTGAAGGGTGGGCATCGGGTCTGGCCTCTGGCTTCGGGGCAGCCACCGCAGATGCGCTCTATGGCAGCGTGGCTGGATTCGGGTTAACATTTATTTCCAGCATCCTGATCCGCGAACAATTTTGGCTTCGCCTTATCGGCGGAGTGGTTCTCTGCTACCTGGGCATCAAGACCTTCCGGTCCATCCCTCACCAGCAAGCAGCTCCCGCCAGAGGATTCGGACTGGCCGGAGATTATGGCTCAACTTTTTTCCTCACCCTTACAAATCCCATGACCATTCTCTCGTTTGCGGCGGTGTTTGCCGGGTTGGGTGTGGTAAACGCAAACGGGAGCTACATCTCCGCTGGGATATTGGTCTGCGGGGTATTTATTGGCTCAGCCCTTTGGTGGTTTATCCTGAGTATCGGTGTGACCTTGCTGCGAGCAAGATTCAACCCTCAAGGGCTGCTCTGGGTCAACAGAATCTCAGGCTTGATCATCATGGGGTTCGGCTTATTGGCATTCCTGAGTCTCAGGATGTATATAAATTCATAAACAATAGGCGAAGGGGAGCAAGAAGGAACTTAGGCTTGACTCGTTGGGTGGAGTAAGTTAACTTTGATTTGAGTCATTGGGAAATACTTTGGCCGCGATTTGCTCAAAAAAAGAAACTAAAAGGGAGAGGAGGAGAGGCAAGATGAGGACCGCCATCAGAGGATTTAGGGAAAGACAATTCTGGCTGATTTTTGCCATCCTTGGGGTTCTTATGACGACCCCTGCCTGGGGTGACTCAGGGAAGGTCGTGTCGGCGATCGATTCAGCCAGTGCCGGCTATAAAGCGGTTTCTCAGAAGATCTTTGAATGGAAAGAGCCCGGGCAGCAAGAATATAAAAGTTCTGCCCTCTTGATGGAAGAGTTAAAAAAGCTCGGATATAAGGTAATCGGGGACCTGAAGGTTCCAACAGACCTGGTCAAGGATGGAGTTGCCAAAACCGCCTTCCGGGCAGAAATGGCCGGGAAAGGGCCAGGACCCACGATCACAATCATGCTGGAATATGATGCTCTGGCCAACGGACATTCCTGCGGCCATAATCTTATCGCCACTTCGGGGCTGCTGGCGGCTGCTGGTCTCGCCAAGGTCATGCCGGAGACTCCCGGCCGGGTAATCGTGATCGGGACTCCCGACGAGGAGAGAGGGTCTCTGGGAGGAGGAAAGGTTGCCCTTTTAGAGGGGGGGCATTTTGAGGGTTCGGAGGTCGTTTTCATTACGCATCCCGGTGACCGCTGGAGTGTAGATCAGAAACTGCTGGCAATGAAGAGGGCGCTCTTTACTTTTAAAGGGAAATCTGCCCATGCGGCTGCGGCACCCCATAAAGGGGTCAACGCTCTCCGGGCCGTGATCCTTACTTTTAACGCGGTCGATATGCTGCGAGAGCATGTGCGGCAGGATGTCAGGATCCATGGCATCGTCACCAAGGGGGGAGATCGAGTGAATGTAGTGCCCGAGCTAGCCCAGGCTGAGTTTGCGGTCCGGGCCCTCGACACAGCCACCATGGAAGAGGCCTATAAAAAGATTTTGAATTGCGCCAGGGCTGCCGAGCTGGCCACGGGGGCGAAGCTTGAGTTCCAGGAGCCCCGCGTTTACCTGACAGCCCCGATTGAAGTCCCGCCGTTAACCGCCATGATAAGGGATCAGATAAAATTTCTTGGGATATCCGACAGTGAAATCAAGGGTTTTACCGAGTTTGGCTCCTCTGATCTGGGAAGAATTGGATATTTCTATCCCACAGTGAATTTAGCGTTTAAGATCGCCCCTGAAGGCATAGCTCTCCATTCTGATCCGATGCGGGAGGCCGCAGCTTCTGAGGATGGATGGAAGGCCACAGTGATTGCAGGTAAAGCAATAGCCCTGGCAGCCTATGACTTGCTAAACAATCCTGAAAAGGTAAAGCTGATTAGGGATAAGTTCAAAGAGTTAAAGGAAAAGGAAGGAAAATAGGGGGAGGTTGTGGTAGAATAAAAATAATAAAAAAATGAAGTATTTTAAATTCGGGGAGGAAATAAAAAGGAAGGGGGGATTTTGCAATGGCGGGTAACGAAAATGATGAAAGCAAATTTGTGCGGGGATTCTTGATCGGCAGCATTCTGGGCGTACTGGCCGGCCTTTTTTTCGCTCCCAAGCCTGGAAAAGAGCTGAGGTCTGACATCAAGCAGAAAGGGGAGGAAGTCTTGGACGAAGCCAAGCACCTCTATTCAGAAGCCCGGACTAAGGCCACCGCTATCCTGGAAGATGCCCGGCGTCGGGCAGAGGAACTCAAAAAGGAAGCCAGTCGTCATCTCGCGGAGGCACGCCAGAAGGCAAAAGAGATCTTGAGGCGGGGAGAGGAAGAAGGTGCTGAGGTGAATGAATTAGCGAAAGAAGTCAAAGCCGAAGCCAAAAAGGAAACCAAGGAATCGGCGGAAGCTGGCATTTAAACTTGGCCCAGTGAGTTTTCTGAGGAAAAAGACGAGAATAGAGCCAAGGCTTATACCGAAGGGAGATCACCATCCATGGCACTGACCATCACTCTAATCGTCATCGCGGCGGTCTTGGTAATTGCGGTCATTTATCTAATTCCGACTCTTGTGCAGATCCGCCGGACGTCTCTGGAGGCGGAAAAATTTTTTGAAACCATTCGTATGCAAATCGTTCCCCTCGGCCATGACTTGACGGTGATTTCGCAGCAGGTCAATAGGCTCCTGCAATCCATCCATCGGCAAGTGGACAAAGCGGAGGAAGCCGTCACGACGGTCCGGGACGGGGCCTTGCGTTTGCGGGGCTTCCAGGAAGAAGTATTGCGGAAAGTTGAGGAACCCCTGCTGGAGATTGCCACCCTGTTCGGGGCTGTGGGCCGAGGGGTGGGGACTTTTGTCCGCATGCTTCGCCGCTGAAGGATGGGATTGAGGAACGCCGAACGGAGAGTCATTCCTTTTCGGGAAGGTGAACAGGTTTAAGCCGGGATTTAGGGAATGCCTCTCTCCATCCCTAAAGGCCTAAAGAATCTTCCGCCGCAAAAACCCAGAGGTCATATCGAATGGAGGTATAGATTCATTGGCAGAAAAAAAGTCATTTTCTCAGGCATAGGAATTTCCTCCAACCAGCTTTTCCCCCTCCTTCAGAACCTTTTTCGTCCCGGCATCTCCTTTAGGAATCCTGTTGTCAAAAAGGCAGTTCTAATTCTGGGAAAAAAGTGTTGCTTATTTTAGAGGAGTTATTATAATCTAAAATGTGATAGGTGATTCAGGAGTAATATTAAAAATGTCTGAGAGAGTTAAACCCTCGCGGGCCAAGCGATCTTTAACCCAGAAAGGCCTGGCCACGCGGGCAGCCATTTTGGATGCCGCCCACCAAGTTTTCAAGGAGACGGGGTATTACGGATCCTCGATCTCGGAGATCACCCGCCGCTGCGGCGTTTCCATGGGTAATTTTTACCAGTATTTCAAAAATAAAGAACAGGTCTTCTTAGAACTTAATGACCTGATCATATCCAGGTTCACAGGCCGGGCGGAATCCTTACCCTCCGAGGGCCTTTCCTTTGACGAAAGGCTTCACCAAGCGCTCCAACTTCTTTATGACCACACCCGGGAAAACTTTGCTTTCCACCGCATTTTGGGGGAATCCGAGCTTATCGACAGGGTGACGATCGCCTATTACGAGGCTGTAGGCCGCTACTACCGCAATTTCTTACGCCGTGAGGCCCAATTGGGATCGATCCAAGCGCTGGATCCCAATGTTGTCGCTTACGGTCTCATCGGAATCTGTTATTTTAATTCCCTGGACTGGGGGCCGACAGAGGAAAGTTTTACGCCCCCTCAGATTGTGGACCTGATTACCGACTTAACCACGAACGGCATTATCGGGCCTGTTTCCTGGAAAAGGCCACCGGATTGGGGCCTGCTGTCCCTTCCCGAGCCCCGGCCTCTTTATTCGGCAAATGACGAGCCTTTAACCAAGGGGGAGAAGACCCGTCAGGCTATCTTCCGGGCCGCGGAGAAAGTCTTCGGCCAGCGGGGAGTCAACCGGGCCAACATTGCCGAAATAACCCGCGAGGCGGGCGTGGCCCAGGGGACGTTCTACATTCACTTTGGGAGTAAGCGAGATCTAATCGAGGGGTTTGTCAAATACATAAATCACAAGATGCGGCGGGAGCTGCAGCGGGCCGTGGCCGGGACCAAAGACCGGCGGGAGGCAGAAAGAATAGGCCTGTTGGCCTTTTACGAATTCCTCCGCCAACACCGGGAGATTTATCGTGTAGTCCCGGAATTCGAGATGATCGGTCGAGAGGTGGGCCTCTGGTACTACAAAAAAACAGCTCAGGGGTATATTCACGGCCTGAAGCAGGGCATCGAAAAAGGGGAGATCCGCAACTTACCGCCAGTTTTTTTGGCGAGATCGCTCATGGGCTTCACGCACTTCATAGGCCTTAAATGGATCATCTGGGCTACAGATTCTCAACCCGAAATTCCCAGCCAGCTGTTCAAGGATATTATCGAATTCATATTTTTTGGCCTTAAACCTCGATAAAATTTTCAAGAGGATCATTTTTGATGAACTCGTAAAAAGTCAAAAAGTGGGTTTTCCCGTCATTCCGGCGAAAGCCGGAATCTAGTTCTTTCCACCAGTTACAAGTTCCCTGGACTCCGGTTTTCACCGGAGTGACGACTTTTTACGAGACCATCATTTTTGCCTTGACAAAAAAATGCAGGATTTTGTATAAAAGTGATAGTTGATTCATATATCTTAAAAACAACCCAAAAACTTCTATGGCCAATCTGAATGGTAAAGTGGCGATTGTGACCGGTGCCAGTTCCGGCATCGGCGCTGCCCTGGCCAAGGCCTTGTCCCGGGAGGGCGCCCGGGTAGCCCTGGCTGCTCGGCGATTGAGGCAACTCGAAGAAGTAGCTCAAACCTGCGCCGGAGAGGTTCTGGTCATGGCAGCCGACATCGTCAAAGAAACGGTTCGGAGGAGAATTGTCCAATAAACCTTGGAGGGTGGTTAGCTTTTGAAAATAGTCCCCTGACGGAGAGGTCTAATCCATGAAAACCAAAAACGTTGAAACCGCCCTTGTGGTTGGCGGGGGATCCGGAATGGGACAGGCTGTGGCCGTTGAATTGAGCCGCCGGGGGATTCAGGTTTTTGTGGCCGACCTCAACTTGGCAGCGGCTGAGGAGACGGTTCGAGCTTTCGCCGGAACGAAGGGCCCTGCCGAGGCTTTCCTGGTGGATGTCTCCCGCAGTGAATCTGTGTCTTCTTTGTTCCAAAAATTGAGAGAACGGGTTCAACGCCTGGACCTGATGGTCCATACGGCGGCCATTCTGGGTCGTACAGCTTTCATCGAGGACCTGAACGATGAAGAGTGGCGTCAAATGATGGCCGTGAATGTGGACGGGGCGTTTTTCTGCTGCCGCGAGGCGGTTCGCTGGATGAGAGAACACCAGACCGGGCGCATCATCCTTTTCAGCTCTGTCGCCTCTCTGATCCCCACGCCCGGGGCGCTCCACTACAGCTCGGCCAAGGGAGCGGTCAACATGCTGGGCAAGACCTTGGCCCAGGAGGTGGCCAGGCACAATATCCGGGTCAACGTCATCGCCTCAGGGTATATCAGGACGCCTATGCTGGAGGTTTTGCCGGAAGGTTTTGAGGATTACATTCTCAAGAGAATACCCCTGAAGCGTCTGGGTGAGGTCGAGGAAATCGCTGGCCTCGTGTCTTTCCTGGCATCGCCGGAAGCGGATTTCTTTACCGGGCAGGTGATCAGCCCCAACGGCGGCTTGGTGATATAGCATTCAGGAGAAGCGAAATGTCCAAAGCATACTCCCGGATTTTAATCGATAACCGCGGCGATATTTGTTGGGTGACAATCAACCGTCCCGAGGATCGAAATTCCATCGACACCGAGCTCATGAAAGAACTGGAGCGGGCGCTGAGGGAAACCGAAAAAACAAAGGCTAGGGCTGTTGTCTTTACGGGGGCGGGAGAGACATATTTCATCGGCGGGGCCGATGGCGTCGAGATGATGCAGTGCGACCCGAAAGGGGCCCGGGCGTTTTCGGCCCGAATCCAAAAATTGTTCAACCGCATGGAGGCTTCCCCGCTTATCCTGGTAGCGGCGATTAACGGTCTGTGTTTTGGCGGCGGCTTTGAATTTGCTATGGCCTGCGATTTTCGCGTGGCCACTGAAGAGGCCCGGATTGGCCTGCCTGAAGTAAAAGTAGGCATTATCCCCGGGGGCGGTGGCACCCAGCGCTTACCGAGCTTGGTGGGGATGGGGCGGGCTATGGAGATGATTCTCAGCGGCAGGCTCTACAAAGGCCGAGAAGCTTGCGATCTAGGGCTGGTCCACTCAGTGGTCTCCCCGGACCAGCTCTTAAAAGGGGCCGAAAAAGTCCTGGAGCCCATCTTCCGCAATCCGCAACACGCCTTGTCCCAGGCCAAAAAGGCTGTTCGGGCTTCTTTAAGAAACGCCTTGGCCGGGGGACTGCGGGTGGAAAGCGAGGCCTTCAGCCAGTGCTTCCTTCACGATTACTTCATCCAGCTGATGCGCCAGCAACTGAAAGAAGGAACCCTGAAAACCACAGCGCAGCTGCCGGGCTGGGTCTTTAAGGAAGAAAGGAAGAGAAAATCATGAAAGTCCTGGGCATTGCCGGGAGCCTGCGGGCCCAGAGCAACACGCTGCATTACGTTCAGACGGCCTTGGAGGTTTTTGAGAAGCAGGGTATCCAAACCGAATTAATCTCTTTACGGGGAAAGGAGATCAAGCCCTGCACCGGGTGTTACGATTGCGTCAAGCAAGGACGGTGCTCCATCGCCGGAGATGATTTCGAGGAGATCCTGGCCAAAATGCGTGATGCTGAGGGACTCATTCTTGGGTCGCCGGTTTACCTAAGTTCGGTCGTGCCCCAGATGATGGCCCTCTTGGATAGGGCCACCTTCGTCGCTTACTGGAACAACAAATTTCTCACCGGCAAAGTAGGCGGGCCGATCACCGTGGCCCGCAGGGCCGGGCACAACATGGCCTTCTCGCAGCTTTTGTTGTGGTTCTTCATCAATGGGCTTACTGTTCCGGGTTCCACTTACTGGAATGTGGGAACGGCCGGCGCCGGAGGAGCCCGGGATGCGGAGAAGGATACCGAGGGTCTGCAGACGGTCAGGAATTTTGCGCAGAATATGGCCGGGTTGATGAGAAAACTTTTCCTTTAAAGGGGAGAATTCGTCATGCCGGGAATCGGGTTTTGGCTGACCAAGAGGGAACTGCTCAATGGAAATCGGGAGGCCCTCGTCGACGGGGGACGGCGTCTGACCTATCGCCAGCTCAACCGGCGGGTCAACCAGCTGGCCCGATTTCTCCAGGGGATGGGCCTCAAGCGCGGAGACCGATGCGCAATCCTGGCATATAATTGCCTGGAGTTTGTAGAGGTCATCTTCGCCACGGCCAAGTTAGGGCTTATCCTCGTGCCCCTGAACTGGCGGCTGGCGCCGGCGGAGTTGTCCTTTATCATTTCAGACAGCGGTGCCGAAACCTTGTTTTTTGATCCGGAATTCGCAGCGGCGGTGGAGTCCCTGAAGGGAAAGACCGCGCTCCGTCGATTCATTTCGATAGGCCAAAAAGAAATCGCGGGGGCAACGGACTACGAAAAAGCTTTGACTTCCCAGCGCGACGAGGAGCCCGAGCCGGATCGGACCGTGGAATTAGATACTCCTCATATTATCATGTACACTGCCGGCACCACCGGGCGGCCTAAAGGGGCTATCCTGGGGCAGGGAGCCAGCTTTTGGAACGCCGTAAATATGTCTCTGTGCGTGGACCTGACCTCCAAAGACCGGACCCTGACTGTGTTACCCCTGTTCCACGTGGGAGGCATTGGCCTTTACACCCTCCCTACCCTCTACCAGGGGGGGACAGCAGTGATCCAGCGGACCTTCGACCCGAAGGTTACTTTCCGGCTCATCAAGGATGAGCGGATTGATGTCCTCTTCGGGGTGCCGGCGATCTTCCTCTTTCTGATGCAGGACCCTGAGTTTAAGTCTGGCACCATGAGCCGTCTCCGCTCGGTCATGAGCGGGGGAGCACCCTTGCCCGTCAGTTTGATCCATCAATATCATGAGGCCGGGATCATTCTTCAGCAGGGATTTGGAATGAGCGAGGCGGCACCGGGCATTGCTGCCCTGGACCGGGATCGCGCTCTGGCTAAAGCTGGCTCCATCGGACGGCCCCTTTTCCATATGGAAGTGCGCATTGTCGATGATCAAAACCATGACCAGGCGGTTGGGCAAACTGGCGAGTTGCTGATCCGTGGCCCCAATCTAATGCAAAGGTACTGGAACAGGCCTGAGGCCACGGCGGAAGCTTTCACGGAAGGTTGGCTCCATACGGGGGACCTGGCCCGAATGGATGAGGATGGGGACCTGTACATCGTCGAGCGGAAGAAAGACATGTACATTTCTGGGGGAGAGAACGTCTATCCGGCGGAGGTGGAAAACACCATTTTCGAGTTGCCACAAGTCGCGGAAGCGGCTATTATCGGGGTTAAGGATAAGACGTGGGGCGAGGTGGGCCGGGCCATCGTGGTTCTCAAGCCCGGTCAGAAGCTGACCGAGACGGAGGTCCTTAACTTCCTAAAGGGAAGGCTGGCCAAATACAAGGTTCCCAAGAGCGTGGTTTTCGTGGATCAATTGCCGCGTAACGCCGCGGGGAAAGTACTCAAGAACGTGCTAAAAGAAAAATATCCCTCTTAGCCTTCGTTCTAACGTAAAATGAAAAATGTCTCGGTTTTTAGTTTAAATTTTTCAATTTTCAACTTGCATTGTACTAACAGATTGCTGGAAAAGCCGTTTTCGGTCTTAGGATGTCATTCCTGCGGAAGCAGGAATCCAGTCTTTTAAATGTATTCTGGACTCCCGCTTTCGCGGGAGTGACGGTCTGTTGGGGTTTTCCGCAACGTGCTAATAAACGGAAAGGGAGGTGGTGAGATTTAAGAAGGATGGTCCGCATTAGACTTTAAAAATCTTTTAGAGAGGAGGTAGTCCGATGAAGTACAAAATATTCATAATCCTGTTGGGGGCCATATTTGCTGCCAGCCTTTTGGCGGCTGCGCCAGCCATAGCAGCCGAACCGATCAAATTGGGGGCCATCATGCCTCTTGCAGATATCACCGGTGACCAGGGGGCCAAGGCCATGAAGCTGGCCGTGAAGGAGATCAACAAAGCGGGCGGGCTGCTAGGCCGCCAGGTGGAGTTGATCGTGATCGATGACGAGATGAAGGCGGAAAAAGGCGCGGCCGCCGTGGAGAAGCTGGTCACCGTGGACAAGGTGGATATCCTGGTGGGCGGCATGGCCAGCGGCGTGCATCTGGGCCAGATCCCCATCATGAAGAAATACGAGAAGATCACGGTGTGGATCGGGGCCGCCTCCTCCCGCTGCGAACAGGCCATGGGGCCGGTGGACTGGTACTTCCACCTCCACCCCTGGGACTACCAGCAGGGGGCCAGCTACCAGGAAGGCTGGTCTGAAATGGGGGCAAAGCGGCCGGAAGTGAAAATCGCAAAATGGTTCAACGCAAATGAGGAAGGAGCTTTCGGCACCGCATCCTTCAAAGCGGGTCAGGCGGCATTTAAAACCTGGAAAACTCCGCAAGGAGAGCAGGTGACGCTAGAAGGAGAACCTTTCAAGAGTGCGGCCTTGGGCGGGGGAGACTACCGCACCGTGCTCCGGCACGCGAAAGAGGCCAAACCGGACATCTTCCTCTGGACCGGTTACGATGCCGATGCCCTGCCGATCATGGAGCAGGCCAAGGAAGTCGGCTTCGCGCCCCCCATCTTCATCGGATCCCCTCCCGGCTGGCCCATCGGCTTCGGAAAGTCGCCCCTGGCGGAAGGGGTGACCCTGTACGGAATGTGGGCGCCCTCCATCAAGGAAGTCAGCCCGGTAAGCAAGCATTTCTGGGAGGCCTACATCAAGGAGTACAATCAGGAACCGGCTACCTATTTCGCTCCCCTCGCCTACACGAACATCTTTTTTGTGGCCGAGGGCATCAAGAAAGCCAAGACCCTGGAGAAGGCCGCCTTAATCAAGGCGCTCCAAGAAAC
>Ga0315284_10013695_pt1 | contig 11557 bp, 11 predicted proteins | sample YL17G09_16_MG_FD_203696 | JGI IMG/M metagenome (GOLD analysis project Ga0315284, IMG submission 203696) | Sediment microbial communities from Yellowstone Lake, YNP, Wyoming, USA - YL17G09_16 | ecosystem: Environmental > Aquatic > Freshwater > Lake > Sediment | place: USA: Wyoming | collected... | reverse complement strand
TGTGGCGACTCCCAATCTGACCGTGTTATGATCAGCGTTGGGAGCACATTGCCGGTTTCTAGCTCGATCTTTAGTAAAGCCTGCCGAACCTTATCTTCGAGCGGGTAATCCACCGGTTGATCCGTGAGGATCAGGATATCCCAATCGGAGTCTGTGCTTGCCTGGCCGCAGGCACGTGAGCCGAAGAGAATGAATTCGGCATCGGGTAGGACACGCATCACTGCTTCTTTCACCCGCTGAAGGAAAGATCGGTCGGCTGCCGTCAGCAGGATGTGCCGTGATGTATTTTGTGAATGACTGTTTTTGCCCATTTTGCTTGCCTTTATGATACAGGAAGAATATGGTGTGTGGCATTGCCGTGCAACTTATTTATTTTGACCAATGTTGACCTGCCGCAGCCCCTCATACAGCACGATCGCCGCCGCATTGGCCAGGTTCAGCGAGCGGACGCGGTCGGTGCGCATGGGGATTTGCAGCACGCGATCAGGGTAGGCGTCCAGCAGGCGGTCGGGCAGGCCGCGGCCTTCGCTGCCGAAGACGAAGGCGTCGCCGGGCTGATACGCGGCGTCGAAATACGAGCGTTCCCCCGCGGTGCTGAAGAGGAAGAAGCGCGGCGGCTGTGCCTCCTCCAGGTATTGCTCGAAATTCACATGGCGGGTGATCTCCACCGATTCCCAGTAATCCACCCCCGCCCGCCGCAGCGCCCGGTCGTGCGTCTGAAACCCCAGCGGCCCCACCAGGTGCAGCGGCGACCCGGTTGCCGCGCACAGCCGCGCGATGTTGCCGGTATTTTGCGGAATCTCCGGCTCCACCAGCACGATGGCAAAAGGCGGGTCCGGCCAGCGGAACGGCAGGTCGAACCGGCGGCGATGGGTGTGTTCCTGTTCCATACGGGCTGATTATCTCACACAAAGACGCAGAGACACAAAGACACGAAGAGAAGGATCAGCATTCAGCCTGTGGAAACTTGGTGGCAATCGAAAAAATGAGGAAGCTATGATTTCCGATACCGTCCGCCAGTTTCTTTCCCCCGAGCACGAGCGCATGATCGATTCCCTGCTCGCGGACACCCGCGCGAACGGCGGGCTGGCGCCGGTGGATCTGGAGCGCTTCTGGGCGGATCAGGAAATCGCCATCGCGGATCCCTTCAGCGCGGACATCCAGCAGGTTCCGCTGGGGATTCTGATGAGCGGCGAGTGTGTCTACGCTGAGCTGGGCATCGCAGAGGATTACTGGCGATATCAGCACGACAAGGCGTGGGCGCTGGAGCTGAACCGCGCGTATAACGACCGGGCGGAGGCGATTGTCGGGCTTCGGCTGTTGAACGAGACGCTGTCGGACCCCGCGCGCAGGTGGCCGGCGACAAAATCGCTGGCGGACATCTTCGAGGCGGAAAGCGTGTGGTTCCCGGGCACCTGGGGGTGGTGGCTGCTGGAGTCAGTGCACGATGAGGAGGAACTGCGGGCGCTGCTCGACCGCGTGGACGCCCGCCTGGAGGATCTGCGGACGTTCCTGCTGCCGGAGAACTGGGATGCGGCCAGCTTGCCCCCTTTACCTTCAGCCGCAACAACGAGGCAGGCATCGTCGCCGAATTCCTGCGCGACTTCACCCTGACGCGGGAGAAGCGCGGCCTGGTTTTCTCCACCGCCGGCTCCATCAACAACGGCTCCCGCCTGACCGGCGTGCGGCTGATCATGGCGGCGATCCAGCGATATGGGCGATATGACGACTAATGCAGGAAGTTATATCGTTATATTGAATTAATAAGATGCCGGTATGGAGTGCGAGGGGAAGGTTGGAAAGATGGAAGATTGGAAGACTGAGAATGGGAGAATGGGGGAAAGGGAGAATGGGAGATATTGTTTCTCCCTTTCCCCCATTCTCCCATTCGCCCATTCTCATCCTTCCAATCTTCCATCCATCCATTCTTCCGTTCCCATTCCATGAAGAGGCTTGATCGAGGTGACAATCATCGGAGGGATCGCATGAGCACCGATGCCACACCACCGCAACGTTGCGCCAATTGCCAATTGCCGGTTGAACCGTCTGATGTGGTGTATTGCAGTGTCTGCGGACAACCGCACCATGCCGCCTGCTGGAATGTGATCGGCCACTGCGCCACCCCGGGTTGCCCCGGCATACAGGCCATCCGGGCGCAGACGCCGGGGAGCGCCATGCCGCCGCCGCCGCCGATAATCGGGACGTCGGGAGCCTATTACACGGGGATGTCCAGGGTGTTCGAGGTGGGTCTGTCGCCGGCGTTCACCATCGGATGGGAAGCGTTCAGCCGATATATGGCGGTGGGCATCGTCGCCATCCTCCTGTATCTGGTGATTTCCTTTGCCATCGGTTTCATCGTCGGTTTGCCCTCCTCGATTATGGAGATGGCACTCGTAGACTACGGACCCCTCGTCCAGTTTGCCACAAACATCGGGTCCAATCTGATCATGGGCTTTATCGAGCCGCCGTTGATCGGCGGTCTGGTGATTGTCGCGCTGAACATGCTGACCGACAACAATCCATCGGTGGGCGATTTCTTCGCCGGATTCCGACGTTATTGGCCACTGGTGGGCGCCTACTGGCTGCTGTTACTCGTCAACATTGTGGCGTTTATACCATTCTTCATCTGCCTGGCATATGTTCTCCTGGGATTGCACTGGGAGCCGGCCTACGGGACCCTGCCGCCGGAAGGGGCGATCGCGTTGCTGGTTATCAGCGCTCTGCTATCGACAGTGCTCTACTGTTATCTCCTTATCCGGTGGGCGTTCGTCTATTTCCTGGTTATCGAGGGTGACGGCGTCCTCGATGCCTTCCGGAACAGCGCGTTGTTGACCGACGGGCTGCGGCTGCGGCTGTTCGGCATCAGTTTCGTGCTCGGGCTGGTGGCCGGCCTCGGTCTCCTGGTGTGTTGTGTCCCCGTGATCTTCACCGGAGCGTTCGCGCTGTGCGCCTTTGCGTCGCAATACCTGGCGCTGCGGTATCAGCGCTTGCGGCCGGCCGGAGTATGATTTTGGATGAATGGCCCGGTATCCACTCTTGAAGTGGGCTGTATGCAAAGATTTCTGCCGGGTACCGTCGCCCCCTATCCCCAGCCCTTTCCCCCCGATGGGAAAGGGAGTTGGTGGGACGGAAAGAGGCAACCGGCTGTAAAGGGGAAAAACCTTACAACCTTTGCGTGCACCCTTGAAGTGTGCGGAGAAGGAATCTGCCCGATATCCATCGAATGTTAAGAGACAGGATCGATTACAGGAGGGTTGAACCATGCGTATTCACTTCAGCAGCCGCCGGCTCACTGTCCTCGAGCTGGCCATCGTGCTGACCGTTCTCGCCACCCTGGCCTCGCTGCTGTGTCCCATCCTGCTGCGAGCCCAACCTGCCTGGGGGAACTCCGAGAAGGATCGGCAGGCGCAGTGCAACAGCAATATCCGGCAAATCGCGCTTGCCATTCAGATGTATGTCCAGGATAATGCCAGCCAGTATCCGGGTATCGATGGTTCGTCCTGGGTGTCGAAGGTCGCGTCGTATCTCGGCAATGCGGCGGCAATGTTCCAATGTCCGTCAAACGCTACAGTGGAACGGGGGGGAGGGGTCAGCTACGCATTGAGCGGACTGCTGATACGGACGGATGGCACCGGCATTAAGGAAGCGCACGTTTATTCGCCGTCGGAAGTCGGCGCGGTCTGTGATGCTTCGCCGACCGAAACGTATCCCGCCGGCAGAATCATCGGCGGCGGAGGCATGCAAACCATCGAGACCATCGGCGCCGTCATCGAGCCGCGGCACGACAAGGGCGCCATCGTCGGCTTCTGCGACGGTCATGCCAAGTATTACCAGGGATCCATCAACCTGCTGGACGAAGCCAACGGCGCCGTCCGCGCGCTGTACCATGCCGCCCCACTGGGACTGATCGAAAATCCCGCGGCCATGCTGCCCGCCGGAACCGGTATCAACGGCCTGACCGGCACCGTAACCATAGGCGGCGAGTATGTCACTTATCCGTTCCTGATGGCCGCGGCCAAGGTCTATGGCAGCTACTATACCCGCGGATTCAATGGTCAGTATCACACCATGGGCCGTCCGTCATCCGCCTGGGTGTGGGGCACCGCCGGCACCGGGTCGGACACGATAGCGTCCCGCGCCATCGCCTATGACGCCGTGTGCATCATTGTCGCGAGAGGCAGCAAAATCCCGTCCCTTCCAGCGATGGACAACCAGACATATGCCATGCCGCCTTCGGCGATGCACAAGCTCTTCCAGATCGGCTACCAGCAGGATATCGTGCAGGTCTACCATCTGCCGGGCGCGTTTTGCATCACCAATGCATATGTCAAGAAGGTGATCGGCAACACGAATTGGGGGACTGACTCCATTGAGGTGGCGAATGATGCCGAGATGGTGGAGAAGGTCTCCAACGATCCGTATGGCATCGGCTACTGCTCCAGCGCCTTCGCGGATCCCGATCGCGTCGTGATCCTGGCGCCGATCATCGGCGGCACGACCTACGTGTGGCCGCGCTCGAGCGAGCAGTTCCGCTGGGTGATGCCCGCCTACGCCGAATCCGACTGGCCGTGGAAGCGCAGTCTCGACGTGGCCTGTTCCCCCGATAAGCTGGGAACCGGCATCACCGCCGCCCTGCGCACCGGCGCCTTCGTGAAACAAGGCTTGTACCCAGGCCCGCTCTTCACCTGGGGGTACTGGCCGGGAAATTATTAATGGTTGCAGGGAATGACGGCACTGCAGGCCGGCCGTCATTCAAGGCAGGATATTACCGCCCGTAATGCGTGATTTACGAACAAATACGCTGTTTTACGGTGCGATCACGCAGGTAAATCAGGGATGTCGGTAGTGCGGCAGCATTGTTCGAGCCGGTCGTCAGGAAGATGTCATAGACGGCACTACGAAAAAAGGACAGGCGCCTGTCATAGTTTCATTCCGGTCATCGGCGCCTGTCCTCTCGCTTAGTTCCCGGTCCCAAGTTCCCGGTATTAACAGGAACCTGACCTTGCCCCTGCTGGAAGCCTTGCACAGTCCAAACACCAGTCACTAACCACTTCCCAGCGCTGTCAATACATTATCCACGTCGAAGACGAAGCCGAAGGCCAGCGCGACGCGCCAGAGGGCGAGCTCCTTGCACAGCTCCCGGCGGGCGCTCTCTTTGTTCTCCACGGCGGTCACTGCCTGGCGGATGGCGGAGCACATCAGGCCGCGGCGACTCATATCCAGCATGCCGCCGGGGGACATTAGCAGGCACCAGTTGATGGCGAAGCCGAAGTAGATCAGATGGTTGATGCCGTGTGCCTTGCACAGGGCGAAGAGCTGATGGTCGTTCTCCGCGATGGGCTCGTCGCCCAGCGGGTGGGCCTCCGCGGGGAAGTCCAGGCGCGCGAAACCGCGGTTCACGTCCTCTTCGTTGTGCAGGCCGACGAAGACGTGCTCGCGGCGGAACTGGTTGAGCGTCTCCATCACGGGGTCGCCGTCCACCCGCGGCAGCGGCTCCGGCGTAGGGCCGGTCAGCGCGACGGTGGCCTGGTAACCGGGATATCCTTTGTAGCAGTCGCCGCCGCCCACCACGTGGAACAGCCGCACAGGCGAGCGGCGGATGGCGGAGAGCAGCGGCGGGAAAACGGTGCGGCAGATGTCATCCGCGCGCGGGATGTATTCCACCGCCCGATACCAGCCCGGAAATTCCTCGCGCGTGCCGCAGTTCCAGGCGTGCATGACCACGAAGGCCGTATGTTCCAACGAGATCTCGATTTCCGCCCGCTGCCACCCGCCGTAGCCCTCCGCCGGCACGTCGCGGGTGAAGTCGGCGTCGAATTGCTGATAATAACTGGCCTGAATACGCATCGTTCCCCTATCTCAACGTCCGTAGGGAACGCCCTCCGCGGCGTTCCTGTTACCATCGAACAGCACCGGATGGAGATGCGAGCACAGGAACGCCGCGGAGGGCGTTACCTACCTGGTTACCTCTTCCACCACGGTGCCGGGGCTGTTCAGCAGCCCGGCCACGCTGGTGGGGTGTTCGCGGACGAGGGTGTGGGTGGGGGCGTCGGCGGTGTGGCGGATGCGGGTGACCTGATGGTAGGGCGGGGCGAGTTGCAGGCGGGAGAAGCTGTCCGGTTGCTCGCGGAACCGGGTCAGGGCGCGGAAGGCGCCTTCGCGGATCAGCTCGCGGGCGCGCTCGGGGTGCAGGTGGCGGGCGCTCAGGTTGCGTTTCATGTAATCTTCGTAGCTGCACTCGTCGCCGCTGCCCGCGGTCAGGCCCCATTTCGTCGCCACCGTCTCGATGCCGGGCAGCAGCGCCGCGGCTTCCCGGCTGAAGGCATCGTCGCCGGCACCGAAGATGGACGGCACGCCCACCTCCTCGGCGCAGAGCACCATCTCGCCGAACTCGCCGACGGACACCCCGTTGATTTGCGAATCCAGCACGTTGAACCAGCCGGTGTGGGCGATGTGGGCGAAGGGCATGCCGGCCTTGCCGTGCTGCCCGATCCAGGCGGCGGCGTGGAAGCTGTCGTCGACGGCGAAGGGGTACCAGAACACGCGCACGTAGGAGGTTAGCCGGTGCAGATGGATCGGGTTGATCCCGCCCGCGCCGTGGCCGTCCACCACCACGATCTCGCTCGCGCCGGCCTCCAGGAAGCCTTCCACCGCCGCGTTGACTTCCTCGGCCAGCAGTCGCTGCCCGTCGGCGTAATAGCGGCCGGCCGGCATCACCCAGTCATCGTGGTTGACGACCCCGCACACGCCTTCCATGTCGGTCATGATGTAGATCTTCATGCTGCCCCCTCATATGAATGGATGGGTAGTAAATAGTGATAAGTGATAAGTGATAAGTGATTCATAGCGCCTGTTACGGTGGTTGAGCAGGCAGGTGAGCCTTACGAACCTTTTCACAGCTAACTTACCGTATCGAAACCACCTCACCCATAGCGCCCGTTTCTGCGAGGCTTACCTGTCCGCGCGGTGGTTTCGATACGGCGCGGACGCTAGGAAAAGATGCGAGAAGGCTTGCTTGCCTACTCAACCACCGTACCAGGCGCTTCTTATCACTACTCACTACTTACTACTTACTCCCCCATCCCTTCCAACGGTAACAGCCATGATTCTACCCGCTCGACTGACGGGTGGCAAGAGGTTGGGCGATTCGCGGAAGCTTCTTCCGGCACGGGGACAATGAAAAGAGGTGACAGACTTACCTTCCTATTCAACCACCGAACCGGGCACTACTCACTACCTTCCCAGTTCCTTCAAATTCACGCGCAGCAGCGGCGTCGAATACCGATATTGCTGCTGATCGACGATGGCGCCGCCGATGTAGCAGGTTTGTGGATTGTCCGGCAGCTCGACTTCGCACTGCTGTCCGGCGATCTTCGCCGGCAGCGTCTCCCACTTGCGGCCCACCCAGTTGCCGCTTTCGCCGTAACTGAGGATCAATTCCGCGTTTGTCACGGGCCGCTCCTTGACCGCTGTGAAGGTCCAGCGCGCATACGGTTTTCCGTTCCGCTTGACCACGCTCACCGGAGACACCGTGATGAAGGGTGGTTTTTTTCGCAGGTAGACGTCCAACCAGGCGAAGACCTGATCGTCGAGCTCGGGAGGCAGGCCATGGTTGTAATTCGGCATCAACGTCAGGTGTTTCGGCCCGCCGGCCATCGCGTAACTCGACATGAGGGCCGGCATCCAGTAGAACTGGTCATTGGCGCCGGTAAACCAGCCGATGGGCACCTTCGATTTCGGCAGGCGCCAGGCCGGGTCAAGGGTAGTCCGCCAGTGCTCGCGGTAGGCCTTGTCCGCCTCGGTGTTCTTCGGCTCGCTCCACCAGCCGTTGCCGAGCTGCAGGCTGCCGCAGCCGAACATGGCAGAGGCCGCCTTCAAGCGCGGGTCGATGCCGGCCATCAGCGTGGTGAAGAAGCCGCCCCAGGAGCTGCCGGCCATGCCGATGCGGTTCTTATCCACCTCGGGTCGCGACCGCAGGTAGGAGACGGCCTTCAGCAGCGCGACGGCGGTGTGATAAATGCCGTTCTGCTTCGGATCGCCCTTCAGGTCCAGGCTCACACCATAGCCGCCGGTGGAGCGGTACCCCGGCATGGGATTGTCGATGCACAGCACCGCGTACCCCCGCTTCGCGCCCAGCTCGGGGAAATAGGTGGACGCCTTGCCCAGCCCGGCCTGGTTCCAGATGAACGCAGGCAGCTTCTTCGCACCCTTCGGGTAGCAGAAGTAGGCGAAGATATCCACGCTCTTTTTACCGTCCATCTCGGAGTGGAACATGACCTCTTCGGTGACGATGCCGTCCTTCTCCGAGCGGGTCAGCACCTTCGGATTCAGCGGCGTGTCGATAATCGATTGCACGTCGAAAATTGCGTCCGCCGCTAATAACGACAGGCAGGCGGACGGCAAAAGAAGCATGATAAGCAGCAAGCGCATGGTGTGACTCCCTGGGATCGCAGGCGTCCCGCGCCTGCCTTGACAGATAAGCTTACCGATCATGAAGCAGGCGCGGGACGCCTGCGATCCCAGGGATTAGTTTCGCTTTTGCCGGGCATTTACCTTCGTGATAGGTGTTGCATCTGACGATGGCGACTTCGTATAGCATAGTGTCAATGGCCGGCGAACCAGCGCATGGCGGCCCGGCCTTCGGCGCGCGTGAAGCGGAGAGTGTAGGGATCGCAGAGGAGGGTGGCGAGGTAGCCGTCGGTACGGGCGATGAGCCAGCCGAAATCCCAGCCGCGGCTGCGGTAGCGCAGCGGGATGTCCGGCGCCACGCGCACCACCGGCTGCGTCTCGGCGCAGAAGTAGCCGCGCTCCGGGTAGAGAAAGCCGGAGCAGATTTGCACGAATACCTCGTGCGGCAGGTCGTCCAGGTCCGCGCAGAGGTTGCGGACCGCCACCTTCACCTCGCGACCGGCGGAGAAGGCGTCCGATAATGCCTGGAAGCTGCCGGCGAGGACGTTCCCCTCCGCGTCGTGCGCCAGCACCTCACGCCAGCGGTCGCGCGCGAAAAAGCGGTAGGACTCGAAATCGTAGATGAAGTTCCGGCTGGGGGCGTTCGTCTCGCCGTCCCACGCGTCGAACTGGTGATACTTCGGCATGTCGCCATGCGCGTCCACCGGCGACGGACCGGGTACGCCGGCGGACGGCGGGCCGTCGAGGAAGGGGCGCGCGATGGCCTGATGGCCGTCCTGGTTATACAGGAAGAACGACATGGACGGCCGCGGTCCGAACTCGGCCGGCGGCAATATGGGCTGGCGCAGGCTCATGATGCCCGCCGTCCAGCGGTCGTCCAGCAGGTAGGTGACGCGAAACTCGGACACCTCCAGGATGGCATCCGCCTGCGCCGCGCCGGGCTCGATGTGCTCGTTGTGGATGAAATCGGTGGCAATGCGCAGGTCCGCCCCGCGGCGGATGGCGTCGCACAGCGCTTGCGGGCTGCCGGCGACTACTTCGCGCTTGCTATTAAGTGCCAGGACACAGGACCAATCTGACATGTGCCTTCCCTTTGCGTCTTTGCGCCTTTGCGAGAAACATCATTTCTTCCTCACCACGATCGAGCACTTAGCTTTGTCCACTTCAGAGAAATCTTTCTCGTAGGTGAAACCCAGCGGCTCCAATACACGGCGATAAAGCAGGTCGCAGTGCTCGCAGTAGTCGCGGTAGGGCTCGATGTGCTCCATTGCCAGCAACCGGCCTTTGGACGGGCAGTGGTGCATGACGATGCTGAAGGCTCCCTCCTCGTCGTCCACCGTCATGGTGAAATCGGCGGCCTCCTCGTTCAGCGTGTGGCTCCAGTAGTTCCAGCAGCCGCGGATGCCGTTCTTCGCCGCCTCTTCCCGCAGGTTGTCGAGGAAGTTGTCGGACAGGTAGGTCCAGAAGTCGATCACAGCCACTTTGCCGTCGCGCGACTCCAGGTATTTGAACATCTCGCTGTAGGCGGGGATGAAATCGGTGCAGGGGATCATGATGTCCTCCGGTAAAATCGCTGCACGCTGCGGCCCGTCTCCGTGTCGTATTCGACCAACTCCGCGGCGAAGGGCGTGCCTTCACAGAGGGTCTCGTTGACGGTCTTCACCGTTTCGTGGAACAGCCGCGCGACGAGGTAACCGTGCTCGCGCATGTGCATCACCGCCGGCGAGCAGGGGGTGCGCAGGATCAGCTCATCGCCCGTCTCGGAGAAGGCTATCTCGCCGCCCTCGAGGGCATAAATCCGTTCATAATGCTCGCGCAGCACCGATAGCCCCCGCTTTTTAATCTCCGCGATCAACGGCGCGTAATACGCGCGGGTGAACCGGCGCAGATACTCGCGCACGGCCTCCTCGCCGTAGCGGTTGTGGATATATTCGATGCCCGTGCTCAACGCGCCGTGAAAATCCTTGTGCAGGTAGGCGTTATCCGCAGCGGTGCGGACCATGACATCTTTTGGCATATCGCCTCCTGAATTGAATAGTGCCGTTCGTTCCACGATGGGGACAGTCCCTACCTCGTTTCCACCGTTTGCCTGTCGTCATCACCGTCGCTTGCTCATGGTGGGCTGGGACAGTCCCCTACGCTTTCCCCGGGATTGTTACAGAAACAACACATCCTTCTCGCGCTCCAGCACCCGCCCAATCGCCCGCTCGCAGCCCTTTGTCAGCGGATAATTGAGGTAATTCCGCCAGGTGCTGAAGATGCCCATCTCCACCAGCAGCTTCTTCAGGCCGGAGAGCCAGCACTTGATGTCTTTGCCGCCATAGACGTCGAACATCATGCGGTTCATGCGCCGTTGCAGGCGTTCGGCCTGGCGAATTTTGCCCGCGGCCATTGCGGTCATGATTTGCCCGGCGAGGCAACCGTTGAAGATGCCGCCGCCGAGCAGCAGGCCGTCGTAGCCCGCGCGCAGATACTCGACGCACTGGAACTCGGCGCCGGTCAGCAGCAACAGCTCCGGACGCTTCTTCCGTGCGGCCAGCGCGATCTCGCGGCGGCCAGGATCGGTCGAGCTGTCTTTGATCAGCTTCACGTTTTTTTCAGCGTAAATTTTCGCCAGCGCGTCGTCCGGCACCACCACGCTGCCGAACTTGCCGCGATCATAAATGCCCACCGGCAGCGGGCAGGCGCGGATGGCCTCGCGATACATTGCGGTGAGGGTGTGCGCGGTGGCGTTGAGCAGGAAGAAGGGTGGGGCGATGACGGCGACGTCCGCGCCGTCCTGCCGCGCGGCTTGCATGTTGTCGATGATGCGCGCCGCGGAGTTGTCGGTCACCTGCACCGCGATGTGCAGCTTGCTCTTCGCGAAACCGGCCACCGTCTCCACCATTTTGCGCCGGTTGCGCTCCGGCATCCACGGCCCCTCGCCGCAGGTGCCGCAGAGGAACAACCCCTTCACCCCCAGCCGCAGATGATGATCCACCAGCCGCCGGACCGCGTCCACGTCGATCTCCCATTCCGGCGTAAACGGCGTCGGCGTCGCCGACCACACGCCGCCGGAAAATTGCGATTGCTTTGCCATGCGTGCCTCTTGAAGTCAGGAATTCGGACACACGATACCACGCAACAGGGCAAGGTGCAACCGGGTGAA
>Ga0315284_10013694_pt1 | contig 11557 bp, 9 predicted proteins | sample YL17G09_16_MG_FD_203696 | JGI IMG/M metagenome (GOLD analysis project Ga0315284, IMG submission 203696) | Sediment microbial communities from Yellowstone Lake, YNP, Wyoming, USA - YL17G09_16 | ecosystem: Environmental > Aquatic > Freshwater > Lake > Sediment | place: USA: Wyoming | collected... | reverse complement strand
CATCCCTGCCGGTAATTTACTGACTCCCATCCCAAAGAAATGGAACTGCAGAAACCAGAGAAATCCTGCCAGGAATGTAAAAGCAAGATTATTCAAAAGAACCTTACCTGAAGAAGACAGATAATCCCTGTAAGTCTTGTTTTTAATATTCAGGTATCCGCAATAGATAAGGTTGGTAAGAAATCCGCCAAAGAGTATAAAGATCAGGGTTGGATTTTTCTGGAACAAAGTATTTGTGCCGTGATCAAGCGCAATTCTTTCTATTGGTTTTCCTGCTTCAAATCCGAAATTGAAACAGGCACTCATTATGCCTGCAAATATTGCAATCAGTATCCCTTTTTTCAAGGCGAATTCTTTAACAGAGGCTCTCTTTTCTTCTTCAGTCATCTCCCTGCTCTTCAGAGCCCCGGCGTAACCGATTATTGCAATTCCGGCAACTGTTATTGCAACTCCGATGACTGTAAGTATCCCGGCTCTTGATGAAAACAGATTCTGTCCTGCAATAATTGCCGGGATGATCGTTCCGAATGCGGCACATAATCCAAGTGCAATACTCTGACCCAAAGCCACGCCAAGGTAACGCATGCTCAAACCGAATGTCAGTCCGCCAAATCCCCAAAGAATGCCGAATAACATAGCCATAAGCTTGGCCGAGGATGGTGCCTCGTTGATAATAGGGATCAGCTCACCATGGGGAACGAAGATCAAAGCAAACAGCCATGGGGCAATCAGCCATGCTGCTACTCCCTGCACTATCCATGAAGATTCCCAGGCCCATTCCCTCACTTTCTTTAACGGAACATAAAAGCTTGCAGCACCAATACTGCCCAGAGCAATTAAAATTATTCCTGCAATTGGATTCATTTATTGTAAAGTTAGTTTCAGATAATAATTATAAAGAGTATAAAAATAGTCATTTTACCTTTCTCAAATCCGATAAAAATAGATAAATTTCAAAAATGGAATTTTACAACCTAAATTACATATTATGAAATCATTAAGATTTTTACTGTACCTCCTTTTCATTCCGGCTCTCTCATTTTCGCAGGATCTGTCAACTTATGACCTGACATGCGGGTATAAGAAAAATCCGGTCGGAACAGATGTTTTACAGCCCAGGCTATCATGGAAACTGAAAGGCACAGGCAACAATATTATGCAGACTGCTTATTCTCTCAGGGTAGCGGTTGATCCTAAGTTTTCAGCATCCAGAACTATATGGCAATCAGGTAAGGTAGCATCGGACGAATCTGTTCTTGTAAGTTATAAAGGACCGGATCTCAAAGCCTGCCAGAGATACTATTGGCAGGTCAGAGTATGGGATAATAATGGAAGAGCCTCAAATTGGAGTGAGACAGCATATTGGGAAACCGGATTGTTGTTACAGGGGAACTGGAAAGCCAGGTGGATTGAAATGGAAAGCGATACGAACCGATATTCCCCATCTCCTCATTTCAGAAAGGAGTTCCAGGTGGATAAAAATATTGTTAAAGCAGTTGTATATGTAACATCACATGGATTCTACGAGCTCCACCTTAACGGGAAGAAAGTAGGTGACCAGGTCCTGACTCCGGGCTGGACATCATACGGAAAAAGGCTTCAGTACCAGGTATATGATGTAACAGGTCAGGTTGTCAAAGGCAAAAATGCAATCGGGGCAGTTCTGGGCGACGGATGGTATCGTGGTTCACTTGCCTGGGGTAATAACTGGGCAATTTACGGCAAAAGGCTTGGCCTTCTTATGCAGATGAAAGTAACATACACTGACGGAACGGAGTCGCTTATTATAACAGATGAATCGTGGAAGAGCAATAATGATGGTGCATTAAGAATGAATGATATATATAATGGTGAAACATATGTTGCAACAAAGAAGATTACAGGGTGGAATCTGCCGGGTTTTGATGATTCAAAATGGGGGGCAGTGAGGACCGGCAATTACAAAAATAATATAATAGCTTCAGAGGGTGCAATGATTAAAAAAATCCAGGAAATTAAACCTGTCAGAGTTTTCCTTTCGCCAAAGGGAAGCCTGCTTGTAGATATGGGTCAGAATATGGTCGGCTGGATCAGGCTTAAGGTGCAAGGCAATAAAGGAACGGTAGTTACCATCCGTCATGCCGAGGTCCTTGATAAGTACGGAGAATTCTATACTGAAAACCTGCGCGCTGCGAAGTGTCAGCTAAATTACACCCTGGCAGGTACAGGAGAAGAAATATATGAGCCAAGGTTTACTTTCATGGGATTCCGGTATCTGGAAGTTAGCGGATTCCCCGGTAACCTGACAACTGATAATATAACCGGTGTTGTAATTCATTCCGACATGCCTGTAGCAGGTACCTATGAAAGTTCCAATCCCCTTCTGAACAAGCTTCAGCATAATATCCAGTGGGGACAAAAAGGCAATTTTGTCGATGTACCTACAGATTGTCCGCAAAGAGATGAACGACTCGGATGGACTGGCGATGCTCAGGCTTTCAGCCGTACGGCAGCATTCAACTTCAATGTTGCTGCATTTTTTGCAAAGTGGCTGAAAGATGTTGCACTCGATCAGAAGCTGGACGGCGCAGTGCCGGACGTAATTCCTGATGTACTTAACAGGCAGGACGCTAAAACGGCTGCTCCTTCGGCCGGATGGGGCGATGTTGCAGTCATTGTTCCATGGACAATGTACCAGGTTTATGGTGATAAGGAATTTCTTGCAAATCAGTATCCGAGCATGAAAGCATGGGTTGAATATATCAGGGAAAAAGCCGGGGATACTTATATCTGGAAGGGCGGAAGCAAATACGGGGACTGGTTATTTTACCATCCGCCGGTGAACAATCATAGTGAACCTGACGGATTCACTGAACACGATTTTATTTCCACAGCATTCTTTGCATATTCGGCAGATCTTCTTGCAAAGTCAGCGAAGGAACTTGGCAAAACAGATGATGAAAAAGTCTATTCTGACCTGTTCATTAAAATCAAAAATGTGTTTATCAAAGAATACGTCACTCCGGCAGGCCGGGTTGGGACCAACTCCCAGACATCCTATGTTCTTGCTTTGATGTTTGACCTGCTGCCCGGGGAGCTGCGCCCGAATGCAGCTAAATTCCTTGTAGATGATATTAAAAGCAGGAGGAATCATCTTTCAACCGGGTTCCTGGGTACTCCTTTCCTTTGTCATGTGCTTACACGGAACGGGTATACTGATGTTGCATATGATCTTCTCCTTCAGGATACTTATCCTTCGTGGCTTTATCCTGTCAAAATGGGGGCTACAACAATCTGGGAACGCTGGGACGGACAGAAAACCGACAGTACATTCCAGGATCCGGGGATGAACTCATTTAACCATTATGCATATGGTGCAATTGGAGACTGGATGTACAGGGTTTCAGCAGGTATAGAAACCAAAACTCCAGGCTACAGGAATCTCCTGATCCAACCACATGTATCCGGAAAACTGAACTTATCAAAAGCCTCATTTGAAAGCCCATATGGGAAAGTCGTTTCTGGTTGGGAAAGGAAAGACGGCAAAGTTTATTTCAATATAGAAATACCTGCAAATGCAAATGCTACCATAGTGCTTCCGGCAGATTCAGCTGAGAAAGTGAAAGAGAATAATCTGCCTGTTGCTCAAAACAAGAATCTGAATAATATCCACGTGGCCGGAAAAAGTTTGCTGATTGATACAGGTTCAGGAAAATATGTTTTTGAAATTATTGAATGAAGCATTGTGACAATTGAGGAATTAAAAGACCGCATTGCGGAGAGCGAGTTTATCTTCTTCACCTCAAGAAGCAGCGGACCGGGCGGCCAGAATGTAAATAAGGTAAATACCAAGGTTGAAATACATTTCAATGTTCAGCTTTCAGCCGGTCTTTCAATATATGAAAAGGCACTGATCTGTAAAAACCTGATGAACAGGATAAGCCCGGCAGGAGAACTTGTTGTCAGGTCTCAGTCTGAACGTACTCAGCTGAATAACAGGAAGAAAGCTCTCGAAAAGTTGCTTATGCTGATATCTGCCGGGCTTATTGAAAAACCTGAACGCAAACCCACTGCACCATCTGAGAAATCCAAAGCCGAACGGCTGGATGAAAAGAAGAAAAGGGGAAAGATAAAAAAATTGCGAGCTGATGACATTAATGGATATGATTTTACACCTCCTTAAGCTTCCATTTACCCCTTCTGAATACCAGCCATGCGGTAAGTGTCATTATCGATTCGGCGATAACAATTGCGGTGAATACACCTTGCTGATTCATCCCTAATTTCAGCGCAAGGATCCACGCCAGGGGTATTTCAATGAGCCAGAATGCAAATATATTGATTTTCAGCGGAGTAGTGGTATCCCCTGCTCCATTGAATGAATTGACCAGGACCATTCCGAATCCATAAGCAATAAATCCTATGCTGACAATTCTAAGGCACTGGGTTCCTGCAGTCAGAACAGCCGGATCATCAATAAAAAGATTGATGAAGTAAGCCGGGAATAAAACCAGGATTAATCCAACAATTCCCAGCAGTATCATATTCACCCACCCTGTCACCATAACCGCTTTTTCGGCTCTTTCCGGTTTTTTTGCCCCAAGATTCTGGCCTACAAGGGTTGAAGCCGCATTGCTGATACCCCATGAGGGCAGCAGGACGAAGCTTACAATCCTGATTGCAATCGTGTAGCCTGCAACTATTTCACTGCCAAAAATTGAAATTATTCTGACAAGGGCAATCCAGCTTATTGTTCCGATAAGGTTCTGACCTATGCTTCCGAGTGATAACCTTATGAGCCTGGTTATAATTTTTACATTAATATTTAACTGCTTAACTGATAGTTGAATGCGTTTTCCCCCATAAAAAAGGAGCCAGAACTGGTAGAGCACAGCAATCCCTCTGCCAGTAGTCGTGGCTACTGCAGCGCCCGTAATACCTAATTCAGGAAATGGTCCCAGTCCAAATATCAAACACGGATCGAGAATAATATTAATTATATTTCCAACCCAGAGAACCCTCATTGCTATAACAGCGTCACCCGCGCTTCTGAAAATGGCATTGATGATGAACAGCAGCATTATCACGACATTACCGCCAAGCATAATCCTTGTATAACCGGAAAGTTGTTCCGTGATGGTTACAGAAGCCCCCATTAATTCAAGCAATCTGCCTGAATAAATTGTTCCCGGTATTGCTATCAGGAGCGATACAATAATTCCTGTAAAAATGGCCTGAAATGCGGTTTTCGATGCTTTCTCCGGATTTTTTTCCCCTATCCTTCTCGAGACCATGGAGGTTGTAGCAGTTGCAAGCCCCAGTGAAATAGCATAGACTATCGTAACCAGCGACTCTGTAAGACCAACTGTTGCAACGGCATCAGCTCCGAGCTTTGAAACAAAAAAGATGTCAACAATGACAAATACCGATTCCATAATCATTTCAAGAACAGCGGGTATTGACAGAAGAAGTATTGCCCTGCTGAGTTTTACTTCAGTGAAATCCTGCTCTGTTCCAGCAACAGCTTCCTTAATGTCTTTGAAGAATGATTTGAAATCTGCAAAAACTATATTTTTCAAAACAAATGATTGTAAATTTTGTTATGCCTGAATAATTAAACTCATAATAATGCGTTATAAAGCATACTTTTTTTTGTGCGAAAGGCTAATAAAATGCAAACATTACAAATTTTTATGAGATTTAAAGTTCTGGCATAATAATTGTAAAAGAGCATTCATAAAATTTAAAGAAAAGATTCAAAAATTTTGATGAAGTATTTTGTGAGGAAAAACATGGGAATCAGAAAAGGAACCTGTCAGAAAAACGAAGGTTTATTTTCTGATTTATTGCATAAATCCGGTTGGTCTAATACATTGATAAACAATCATATATCAGAATGGTTAGCAGTGATTGGAATATGTATTGTTAATAAAAGACTATTCATGTTAATATTTATATAGGTTGAATGGTACAATGTATTTATGGAATATATATTTTCGTCCCAATTTATTTATAACTAATAACTATTTAAACCAAGCAAATTAAAAGCAATTGATGAAACCCTTCATCGACAAACATGAACGCTAACAATAATGAGGTTGCAGCCCTCCGCTGTGAGGACCGCCTCGTGGGTTGCTCTTCTGATGAAGAGCCTGGCGCGAAAACCATGATTTTTTCGCAAAACGTAATCCCAAACCTGTCAGTTAGCACCCGGAGTTCGGAATTCATGCACCGCTACTTCCCCCTGACAACTATCGAATCCTGGAATGATTGGAAATGGCAGCTTCGGAATGCTTTCACAAGCATCGACGATCTGAAGAGGATCATGAAGCTGACCGAAAAGGAGATCATGGCTATTAATAACCTTAAAGGCCGGCTTCCTTTACGGATCACCCCCTATTTTGCTTCATTGATTTATGATACCAAGCCCTCTCATCCGCTTCGTCGCAACGTTGTGCCTGTGGTTGAAGAATTGCTTGAGACAAGGAGTGAACAGTCCGATCCTTTGCATGAGAAATCATTCTCCCCTGTAAAAGGTATTGTTCACAGATATCCCGACAGGGTTTTATTCACTGTCACCCAGGTATGTTCAAACTATTGCAGGTATTGTACGCGTTCCCATTCTGTAGGACGACTTGACAAACTGGGAAGACAGGATTATGAAAAAGCTTTTAATTATATATCAGCTCATAAGGAAGTGAGAGACGTACTTATTAGCGGCGGTGATCCGCTTACTCTTACTGATGAGACGCTCGATTACATACTTTTTAATATCCGCAGAATAGAGCATGTTGAGATAATCCGTATCGGAACGAGAACCCCTGTGGTTTTACCCCAGCGTATAACTGACGGGTTGATCAACGTTCTCAGAAAATACCACCCTCTATTCATCAGCCTTCATTTTTCACATCCTCTTGAGATTACTGAAGAGTGTGCCAAAGCTTGCAACAAGCTTGCAGACGGTGGATTTCCTCTTGGAAGCCAGACAGTCCTCCTGAAAGGTATAAATGACAATGTACCTGTCATGAAAGAACTTATGCACAGGCTGTTAAAGGTAAGGGTCAGACCTTATTATTTATATCAGTGTGATCTTATACCCGGATCGGGTCATTTCAGAACCACTGTTGCCAGGGGCCTTGAAATCATTAAAGGACTGCGCGGTTTTACAAGCGGTTATGCTGTGCCTACATTTGTTGTTGACGCTCCCGGCGGTGGAGGCAAAATACCTCTTCTTCCCAATTATGTTGTGGAGCACAACGATGAACATATAGTTCTGCGCAATTACAAGGGTGTTCTTTGCGAATATCCCGAAAAATAGGTCTGAATACAGATGAAAATCGGATTGACTTATGATTTGCGGTCGTGGTATCTTGACCGTGGATATTCTATGGAAGATACTGCTGAATTTGACAAGCAGGATACTGTTGATGCCATCGATACTGCCCTCAGAAATATGGGCTTCGAAACAGAGCCGGCAGGTAATTGTTTTCAGTTAATCGACGCTCTGTCCGCCGGCAAAAGATGGGACCTTGTTTTCAACATCGCTGAAGGATTGTATGGTGACGGAAGGGAATCAGTTGTCCCGGCTATACTTGACCAGTATAAAATTCCTTATGTGTTCAGTGGTCCGGTTATAATGGGAATTTCACTCAATAAGCACCTTACAAGACTGATTGTCTCTGCTGCAGGTGTTCCTGTAAGTCCGGGGATGCTAATTTCAGAATTGAAAGATGTTGAAAGGTGCAATCTGGCGTTTCCGCTTTTTATCAAACCGGTTTCGGAGGGCACAGGAAAGGGAATTACAGAAAAGAGCCTTGTTACAACAGAGTCTGATCTCAGGAAAATGGTTGAATACGTGCTTGCACGATTCAATCAGCCTGCTTTGGTTGAAGAATACCTTCCGGGCAGAGAGTTTACGGTGGGTGTCATAGGGTCAGGTGATGATGCAATAGCTATCGGAGGTATGGAAATTGAGTGTAAGGATAACCTTCCTTATTCGGTAGAGTTTAAGGAAAACTATCAGATATTCTGCAAATATATCCCTATGGCAAGTGAATTTGCTGATGAATGCAAAACAGTTGCCTTAAACGTATGGAAAGCTCTTGGAGGTGTCGATGCAGGAAGAGTTGATGTAAAAGCTGACCGCCACGGCCGTTTGTGTTTTATGGAAGTAAATCCTCTGGCCGGACTTCACCCCGTACATTCTGACCTTCCAATATTATCGAATATGATAGGAATTAAATACCAGGCTCTTATCGAAATGATTATGCGCTCAGCAATAAAACGACATCATTTAGCCATATGATTAAGAAAAGATGCTGTATTCTGTTCAATCAACCTCGCGACGGGGCGCTTCCTGATGAACTTGATGTACTTGATCAGGTAGAATATATTGAAGAAAATCTCGAGAAAATCGGATTAGAAACATACAGGAAAGGTATCACTTCAGATTTCATGAATGAAGTTGCCGTACTTGCCGGGGAAAAACCTGACTTTGTTTTCAACCTGGTTGAATCGATAAATAATAAAGGTGAGCTCTGCTATTTCGTCCCTGCTCTGCTTAACATGTATTCAATACCGTATACAGGCAATCCGCTTGAAGCGATGTTTATTACTACTAGCAAAGCATTGACTAATAAAATATTGCACGAACAGAATATTAATACACCGGCTGCATTTTTCCCGTCGCAATATAAATTGCTGAAGCCCGGGAACAGATATATAATCAAACCTGTATGGGAAGACGGGTCGCTGGGGATCACCGGAGATTCTGTTTTCACATTTTCAGCTGAATATGAATTGAAACTAAATGAATTTGACGATTCTCACTGGATAATTCAGGATTATATCGACGGCAGGGAATTCAATATAAGTGTTCTTCCTGATAAAAATGGACCACAGGTGATGCCTCCCGCTGAAATGGTCTTCCATAATTTTGCCGATGATATGCCCAAAATAGTTGATTTTAAAGCAAAATGGGTTGCTGAAAGCTTTGAATATGAGAATACTATCAGGGAATTTCCTCGCGACGAGCTTAATCCGGCTTTATCTGAAAAGATAAGAGAGATTGCATTGAAATGCTGGCATGTTTTCGGATTAAAAGGGTATGCCAGGGTGGATATGAGAATTGATAAGGATGATAATCCTTATGTAATAGAGGTAAACGCAAATCCTTGCATGTCGCCTGACAGCGGTCTGGTGGCAGCAACCACCGAAGCCGGCCTGCCGATCACAGTGGTTCTTCAGCGCATTATTGGCGATTTAAATTATTAATATTATATGGCACTTGTTTCCAAAGGTATAAAGTCAGGAGACAGAAAGAGCATTGAGGAAATACTGCGTTCCTCAGGTTTTTTCTATGAGTTTGAAATAGAGACAGCTCTGGAAATCGCTGATGAAACCCTGGCAAAAGGATCTGAGACAAGCGGATATTACTGGCTCAAGGTCACCGATGAAGATGGAGTGGTAGCATTTGCAAATTATGGCAAGAATGCTTTCTCAACTCATTCCTGGGATCTTTACTGGATTGCAGTACATCAGAACTCCAGGAATAAAAAGCTTGGCACGGTGATGCTTAAAGCAATCGAGGAAGATGTAAGAAAACAGGGTGGAAAGATACTATGGATAGAGACTTCCGGCAGACCATTATATGCTTCAACTGAAGGTTTTTACCGTAAAAATGGGTATCAGCTTCAGGCGAGCCTTAAGGATTTCTACGGCCCGGACGATCCGAAACAAATATATTCCAAAGTCCTTTAGATGAGATTGGAGTTATAAAACTCAGCCTTTCCTGTCACCTCCTCCCCTAACCAGACAGGTCTTTCAAATACTTCATCTTCGGAAGTTAATTCCATTTCAGCTATTATAAGGCCTTCGTTCTTGCCGTGGAAAACATCCACTTCGTAGATATGATTGCTGAATGGGACAAGATATCTTGTCTTTTGAATTACCTCAGGAAGGCACACTTTTAACATTTCTTTTGCTTCTGAAAGGGGGATTCCAAATTCCCACTCATTCCTGGAAAACCCTGTATTGATGAGAGGAGCCTTTATCGAAAAGACTGCTTTCCCGTCGCAAATACGTAACCTGATTATCCTGGCAGGATCAACTGAAAAATAACCCTGTGTTATTCTCATATGTTTTACGGCAAGGTGTTTGAACTCACCTCTGACCAGGAATTTACGTTCAATTTCTTTAGCCATTCTTTTATTGCAAATTTAATTACTATTTGTATATTTAAATATGGAAGTAAAAATAGAACCCGGCTGGAAAAACAGGCTCCTGACAGAATTTCAAAAGGAATATTTTGTCAGGCTTGCAGATTTCATAAAGGAGGAATACAGGAATTCCAAAATTTATCCTCCCGGAGCGCTTATCTTCAACGCTTTCGATGTTTGCCCCTTTGAAAAGGTCAAAGCGGTTATCATCGGCCAGGATCCTTATCATGGCCCAGGTCAGGCTCATGGATTATGCTTTTCAGTAAAGGATGGTGTTGAGTTTCCGCCGAGCCTTATAAATATTTTCAAGGAAATTGAATCTGACCTGGGAGTTCCTCAGCCTTCCTCAGGGGATCTTACAAGATGGGCCAGGCAGGGAGTGCTTCTGTTAAATGCAACGCTCACTGTAAGAGCACATCAGGCGGGATCGCACCAGAAAAAAGGATGGGAGGAATTTACTGATTTTGTAATTAAGGTTCTGAACAGCGAAAAAAAGAATATTGTCTTTTTCCTTTGGGGAGCATATGCACAGAAAAAAGGAGAATCAATCGACAGATCAAGGCATCTGGTGCTTGAATCGGTTCACCCCTCCCCTCTTTCGGCTTCGAAGGGTTTCTTTGGTAACAGGCACTTCAGCAGATGCAATGATTATCTTGTCAGTAATAAGATCGAACCCATTGACTGGAGATAGCTATCCGGAAAACCTTATTCAGACTTGTACAGAGCCTCAGTGATGATCTTTTCAAGCCCTGAGAAGTTCTCAAAACCAACAGATAATCTGATCAATCCAGGTTCAGGATATTTGGCTCCCCATACCGATTCAACGGGCATCAGAATTGTCTTCGGGTCACCCAGTGATGGAATGATCTTTATCTTTTCAGAAACAGATTTGACAAAAATATCCCGTTTGCTCTTTTTCTCCTGTTCCGTATTACCGTTGAAATCAAATGTAACCATTGCCCCGAATCCCCTCTCTCCAAAGAGTTTAATCGCTTCATTATAAGTAGTATGTTCCGGCAATCCCGGATACCATACTTTTCTTATGCCATGATGATTTTTCAGTATTTTAGTTATCCTTGCAGCATTATGGCATTGCTCCCTGAACCTTAATTCAAATGTTTGTATCTGAGTATGAAGTCTGTATGCATCGTCAGGCGAGATCATATGGCCAACAAACTTCCTGTACTCTATTGCCTCTTTCATAAGGGCACTGTCATTTCCACACAATACACCGGCTGTAATGTTCCCATGTCCTGAAAAATACTTCGTAGCGCTGTGAATAACAATATCGGCGCCCAATTCAAGAGGCTTGCAGAGGAGAGGTGTAGCGAAAGTATTGTCGACAATTACTCTGGATCCTG
>Ga0315284_10013693_pt1 | contig 11558 bp, 10 predicted proteins | sample YL17G09_16_MG_FD_203696 | JGI IMG/M metagenome (GOLD analysis project Ga0315284, IMG submission 203696) | Sediment microbial communities from Yellowstone Lake, YNP, Wyoming, USA - YL17G09_16 | ecosystem: Environmental > Aquatic > Freshwater > Lake > Sediment | place: USA: Wyoming | collected... | reverse complement strand
TCCTGCAGACTCCGTACTCTTTGGCTATTTCTGTCAAATCAGAATCGTTCGACAGCATCTGCACTATCCCAGGGCACTCCGCGGAGGTTAGGCCTTTTTTTGTTGTTTTTGATGGTAAACCATGGTTTTCACGCCACTCTCTAACTCTACTTCTACCTACACGCAAGACTTTTGCTACCTCATAGTCATTCGATCCTATAAAATACAGCCTGTGTAACTCAGATTCCTGCTCCTGGCTAAAGCTACTTTTCACTCACTACTTCCCACGATTTAGAATATTCATGGTTTTTAAACGCGTGTGCTATACCCAGCTGCTGCTTCAATCGGAGATACTCCTCTGCTTCCATCCCCAGATTATCACAAATCTCATTGTCCTGTAACCCCAAATCCTCTAGCTTAATCACAAGGTCTGACATCAAGCTGACCTGGTGATGCCCTTTGATGCGGTTCATTAAAACGGTCAACTGGACCGCATCATGATAAGGAATCTGCATATCAAGAATAGCTGCTTCCGTTGCCCCCAACTGCCTCAACGCCTCATATCTATGATACCCATCAATGATCCTATACTTCTGAATATCCTCATCCCAGGAAGTCAAAATCGGGAACAAAAAACCATACTTCGAAATGCACATTTTTAAAAGCCCCATCATCTCCCCATCCTTACCGCCCGAAAATCTATTAGGATTATACTCGTTTGGTTGGAGTGAGTCAAACGTAACGATTTTCACATCCAGAACTTTATTCCGGATAGGAACCTTTTCTTCCTGCTCTTTCAGAGTATACGTAACCATTTTTCCTTCTCCCGTTGAACCTTTTCATCTTTTTTCGTGTCTATCAATTTGCTTCCTTCATAGTCATTTAAAAGCAACTGTCCCGTTTGAGCTCGGTACATGCGCTCATCCTGCTTCTGCTTACCAAACCGAGCCCGGAACTGCTCCCTCTGACCCTCATTCGGGATGTTCTCCAAAAGAAAATCCCTGAACTCCTGCCAGGTCTTGTAATGACCCGGCAGTTTCCTGTTACTGAACATCACCCTCTCAGACGCATACCGGGAAGCCGTCGCAATCCCTCCAATCCTCCGGCACAACTTTTCGTAGGTATCAGGCTCATATTTCGGCAAATCCACTAAACATTTATAAGCCTTCTCATGGATCAGATTAGATACTCGCATTTTCGAATACAAACTGTAGTTATTCATGTACATAAGATCGTAGATCTTATTGTAAGGAATGTTGTACTCATAGAAAAACTTCCAGATATCATAAACAGCCCAGTCATATAGAGGGTAAAACTTATTAACCCCATCCGAAGCCGTACTCCATTTCAAACCCTGCCACCCTGGGAATTTAGTAACCGCCCGGTACCGGGTAATCCCCTCCTCGGCCCTCAACCCCACAATGTATGCCGCATCCTTGTTCTTCTTCTCATACCACTTGAAAAACTCATAGAACCTCTTGGGATACTCCCCCTCAATTTTATGTATCGCCATAGGGTCCTTCTCACGAATCCACGGCTCCCCCTCCCCCCAGGCATATAAAAAATAATCCGTATACGAGGTCGCGTTGGTCAGATATATCGGCACCTGATACCACTCGGGAATCACATTGGGATGTTTCATCATGATCTGCATCAGATCGATCGATGACTGGTACTCCGCCTCCTGATCCTGAAAAAATGCCCGAATCTTACGACCCCGCTTGATCGCCTCCTGAAGAAACAAATGGTAGTTACAGGTTGAATTATGTACCAACAATGAATTTGCTACGAAAGTATGTGTATTGGTCACCTCAAAGTCAAAAACCCTCCTGGTCTTTTTGGGTAGAACACGTATGTTTTGAACTGTAGAGGTAACATAATCGGTAGTATTTTCCCTACTATAGGGCTTGACCGTACATAGGTCTTTGTTTTTCAATATTGGAACGCATTCTTTAAATCTTCTGATTCCAGTGCTACTTCCTATGTGTATTCGATACAGCACTTTAGATGATGTGTTAAATCCTCCTACGTGACCCTTTGATTCTGCCCAACCAACAGGGATTCCAATTCTCCACAAAAGCTCTTTAATCCCTAAAAGGAGATCCTTATTCACCCCTGAGCAGCTTATTGAAGCTGGCTGAACGCACCCATCCCCATCAAAATATCCCGCCAAAAATACCCCTATCTGTCTATTGCTCATAGTATATGCCCAATTGGGCACTCTTTTTTCTTTACACAAACCAGTGAATCCCATTGACTGCATCCGTGTCACAAGGCTTTTATTACAAATCCAAGCATCTCCTTTTTTATTCACACGACAGCTTAGATATTCTCCACGATTCATTTTCCCTCTATAGTATGCAAGGCACACATTACTATAAGAAATCCCATATTTTTCCACCATTGGTCTCAATATCTTCGATACAGTGCCTCTTCCAGAACCTTTTCCCCTCTCATTGCGGGGAATCAAATCATCCAAATCCCTTATCAATAGATCCATCTTCTCGATCGGTCTCGGAAGTCTTTTCAAAAAATCTACTACCGGTCTAAAATGGCCAGTTGAAATTACTATTTTACGATTCACAGCATAGCACCCATCAGCCAACCACAATCCCCCAAGATATAGCAACCAGTCGGGAACATCCGTTTCAGGCATATCAAAACCAGATGTTATAGAGGTTATCAAAAAATCTCCGACCTTTAGGGAAACTACAGGAGCGGGATGAATATTATGCCCACGACACTTGCCAATCATCACACTATGATCTCCGGTAACCTGTATCTTTTGTCCCCTTGTGGCTGTGATTTCATACATGTCCTTGTCCGTGAAATGATACATTATATGAGCCACAGGCGAAAATATCATTTTCGCCTGCACTCTATATTTTGAACTTGCATCCAAAATTTCCAATTTTTCATTCGGAACAATAAAAGTTCTACCCTCTTCATCTTGCCACATTTTTTTAGCTGTAATCAATTTCAACAACATTTTAGGAGTCGTCCTTCGAACAACTCCTTCAACTTTTACATAAATTATAGAGTCCTCATGGATACTATCCTTCCCCGCACTGATCGAAACACAGATGTCCTCGAAATTATCAAAAATGAGGGACACCCGCTCCCGGGCTGCCTCCAGAACATTCTTCGTTGGATGATACTTTTTCATACAGCAGTAAAGAGATTATAAATACCCATCCGCCTTCGATTTTCCTCAACCATGAACCGGTAAATCCCAATGTCCGGAACCTTGTAAACCTGGTTCGTCAAATAGCTGTCATAGGAAACATCCAGCCCAAAATGTTTGTTGGATACCTTCAGCAAATTAAGTATCAACATCTTCGGGGCTCTGAACTTATCAAACTCGAACTTCCGGGCCTCCTCATACCATTCCAAATCATTAGCGAACGGGGGAACCAACTCAAAAACGGTCGTTAACGCTGACAAATCTGAGAGGGTGTTAACTATGTGGTCTTTCAGATTCTGAGGACTGAATTGGCACTCATCTATGTCCCGATCAAACCAGCGACGCCATTCCCCTTCGATAGGATAACTGTAGTTCGCCCCAAACTTACTAAAACAATTGGCTATCTGATAATGAAAATAGAGCCTCCAGGGCTCCCCTATAAAAGGCGCAGTGTCTACCACAATCTTGGGAATATGAGGGGTCAGAACAGTGAGATACGCATGTATAAAATCACACCGGTTCGACGGGGTGATCATTCGATTAATCCCGAGCAAAACGATCCGTGATGCCTCCAGAGTGCTGTGAATGCCCTTGTACTTCTCCCACTCTATGACCTGCTTCGCTTTAACCTCAGGCTTCTCATACATCGCATGATAGGTCACAATGGTGTCAGCCCCAAAATCCGAACCGAACTGGGTCTCCAACAGCCCGCTCACGTCCTTTGAGAAAAAGACCCGGTTATCCATATCAAAAACCCTTGTTGTACATCAACCAGAATATGTTCTTGGTAGTTTTCCATATCCGAGCCCCATGCTTAACATGTATGTCCACGGAATCTTTTAGACAATTCAAATTGATGACCTCTACGCTGTGATCTCGGGCGTAGGCCAGGACATACTTATTCAGCTCAGAGAAATAACCCTTTCCCCTGTGTTCCTCCAGGGTGAAATTGGCCTTGATCGTTGCACTCTTGCTCTTGTAGATGACCAGGCAGCTTAAAGTCACTAGCTTCTCGTCAATGAACCCACCAAAATAAACGGCGTTGTCCGAGCCCCTAAAAATGAGGCCCTTCTTTTTCCCTTCAAAAACAATCTCCGGAGGGATGTCATTGTGATTGATTGAATGAATTTCTAAAAGGGACATTATTTCTCTACCTGATTTCTCATCCTTTTATATTTAGTAGGTATCCCAAAAACTTCGCGCAACCTTTTTACCCTGGTCCGTCCAAAACCAAATTTTTCAGCCACCTCTTTATCCCCGTATCCTGCGTGCAACAGTTTTCTCAATTCTTCCTCTGACAGGTCTTCCCTCATAGCCTTATGAGACACTAAACATCGATTCCTAATCCTCTCTTTAATCTGCTGCACACGTAGCTCTTTTTTGCTGATAACACATGAGTGAGATTTTATAGAGTTTTCTACTTCTTTATCCCCAGAAAACCTAACAGTCCTACCTACTTTAGCACAATATGATATATGTCTTTCTGCTATATCATTTTTTTGGCACAACCTGGGATACTTTTCTCCAGTCAATTTATACCGCATAGACGGAATAACGTGGGGTTCAATGAGCTCAATAAAATGGCTCCTACTCCTCGCTTTTATATAGATATTGTGATAACCTTGTGCAGCATCGTGTGCTTGAAAAGTAGACATAATACCAAACTTACTACAGAGCAGGCGCACCAACATAGCGCCTTCCTCGTCAGAAATGTTTCCCACACACAAATACATCCCATACTCACCAAACTTTCCATCATCCATAAACCAATAAGCCAAACCTTCAGGTTCTAAATCATGAGCGGATCTGTCGGTAATGTACTTCTTTTCCTTCCCATGAGAATAAAACCTATCAAAATAAGGCACAAGAATACTGTGTCTATGTGTCCAAAAATCTACAGCCGTTCCAAAAGCTAACTCTTTGTACTCTACTGTAGAAACAAAATCCCCTAACTGTTCAGCGATATGATACAGATAATCCATCTGATTGATACTATGGCCTACTCCAAACTCTTTAGGATGCCTCATATAACTATCACCAAGTAGCGTGCCTACCAACATTTGATGCATCGACGGGGAAATAGTAGAATCATATACTCTTGTCTCATTCAAAGGGCACCTATAACCTATACCTAAAGATCTCAAAACCAACCTCATCTGAAAGGTTTTTAAATCATAAATATCCGCCAAACCTCTCTCGGTGAGTACTATATCAACCAACTGCTGAGATAGCTCATTTTTAGAAAATACGCCGTACTTGTTATAAAGAACAGTATCTTCGCTCGTAGTCTTTATCTCAAAAACTGACACAGCTATTTCACCCTGTGTAAAAAGGCCTCATGTTTATCAGCGCACAAAGCTATTGATTTCAACTCTTCGAGCAAATGATTATAGGGCCTGCCTGTGTTAAAATTGCGCTTCATTTTTGTGCAGTACTGTTGACCTTTTATCTTACCATACTCGTAAAAAGAGAGTACTTTGTTATTCTCAAGGCATGCCGTCAGATAGTCCGAAGCGGCCTCTGCTGGAGTGTCTATTACATAAGATTTTGCTTTTACTACAGCACGACTCAATCCCAAATCCTTAATAACATGATTTAGCGTAGGCTCGCTAATTTTATACCTAATAGCCAGATCTCCTAAAATCAGTCCTGACTCATAGTCCTGTATAAATTTTTCCTTGTCTTCCAAATGAAATTTGTTGTGTGGCTCATCTACGTTAAAAACCCTCCCATACCTCTCCATAAGGGTAGCTACTCTTTTCTCTATTACTTCAGGTGCAGCGCACGTGTACTCTACACCGTATCTTTCTAAAGAAGTCTTCTTAGCCTGCTCCCGATTAGTATACTTTTCTACGCCATAGCGTTTTAAGTTTGTTTGCCTTTTCTTTTCCGTTATTTCAGGAGTACAGTACTCTACACTCAAAAAAACATTACGATGCCTTTTACCTACAAAGCTACCGTGCTCATCAATAAATGCTGTTCTCCAGTTATTGTAGTACATAAATCTACAATCAGCAGGAAAAGCCCGTGATGTAAGAATATTTCCTGTTACAACATTGTGTACTGTAACCCTGCCATCAGAAGTGCCCCCAATATAAGCGCAGCCCAGCTCCCTGTGCTTAATAACAGATCCCCTTTTAAACCCTAAAGATACAGTCCCACCAAATTTTTTACGATAACCGCCTTTTGCGGGACTTAAGCTATGAAGGGACCTTCTATGAAATTTAAGTGGAACCATCCTAAAAACACTATTCATATCTAATTCTTTTTTCCCAGTAACAAAACTGGATAGTACCCAAGAATCAACATTATGACTATAAAAAGACTCAGAAAATTTGTCTTTTAACTTCTTATATCCTAACAGATTTCTACGGGCATACGTTTCGTACCCTACTTTTAATACTAACGCCCCCACTTTTTCTACCCTGCTATAAAACCAGTTTTTACCCGTTTGTATTGGCGAAAAAATCCTGTTCCATCTCCTGCAATTCTTTTTGTTTTTCGCTTTTATATCCTCTATAACATAGGTTGTTATAGGGTATAGTTTCCTTAAAAAGTTAATGATTCTTAGCTTAATATCCCACCTGCTCTTAGTCGACGGGGCTATCCACGCCTTCTTATTCATTCGATTACTTCTACTTTTTCGACAAGGAAGATTTCTTCCTCTACGAGATTTACGAGAGTTTCTTCTATTTTCAACTCTCGTACTAACCCAACCCACAGCATCAGAAAGCACGTTTAAATAGGTATGACTATATGACTGTACAGTAAACGCCTCTCTATAAAATCCTGAATCAATACCACACACTAAATTTTGTAAAACACCCTCGTTCTTGTGAATAAGCTGAATCGCATAAATACCTTGATACCACCTCTCTTTAGCTCCCTTCTTTTTAACGAGTTCTCGCGCCCTTGCCGGATGACATGGCATAAGCGGCTTCCCATCTACAGATAAAACTGGCACCATTACTGGTGCCGCTCTCTGAGCCACCTTTGCAGGCAGCTCAGGTAATTGCTCCCTTCGAGACTGACCTATAGAGGGAGAGAGGGCTAGGGAAGCACCCTCTGTATCTCTTACCCTGCTACGGGCAACAGGTTCAGTTGTCTTCAAACGACCACCACCATCTCTTACGAGATCTTTTAAATTCCTTTCGGAATCTCTGGCGATGATCTTGACCACTCTAGTCTCCAGTTTAATCGCGGCTTTAATAGGTTGGCTTAGTACCTTTACTTACCGCGACCCTTATTCAGGGTTGTTAACACTTCGAAAACTTGATATTCTAAATATACTGTATTTGGATCAACAAAGCAACAAAAAAAGCCCCACAGTTTTGTGGGGCTTTACTATCTTTGACAGAAACCTTAGTAAGAATCTCGATTAACGAGCAATCTTAACTCTGGTGATTGCCAACGGGTTATGACACCCAATCCCAAGATTCTCGAACACGCTGAATCCGATCCTTCTCGCCTTAGGATCGTCTGCGGACAACACTGTTAGTTCCGTGCGAACAGGGATGCGTCCGAAGAACTCAGGCTCTGCGCAAACGTACGCATAACCCGGGGTGACCTTTCTCGAGACGATGATCTGAGCGCCCCACACGGAGCCCATCAAACCGGTCTTGAGAATCGTGGCCTGGCTCTCAATGTCGAACACATCGCGTCCCCACTTGCGCAGGTCAGCGAAATCAAGCGCGTTCATGAACACGCGAGCGACGCGAAGGTCGTGAGTCTCGATACGAGCAAACGCATCGATCAGGTTCGGAGGCGTCAGAGGAGCCACCGCGTTCACCTGCGCGTTTACGTATGCGGAACCGAGATTGTCAAAACCGTTCTGGGACACTGCATCCATCACGTCGAAAGCGCGGGCATCTTCAGCAGCCTGGATCTGAGCCTTCGCCAGGTCCTGAGCACGCTCGATCAAGTCGAACCGACGCTCTTTGACCTGAGTGAGCGGGATCTCCGGGTTCGAGGCAATCTCGAACAGGGGGAAAAGCACGCGGCGGGGCTTTGTGATCGCGAGGATGTTCTCACCCTCATCACCAACCACGAACGCTGTCACGTTCGGGTCCTTATCGTAGAGGGGCAGTGCGCCATCGGGCAACTGCTCTACGAGGAACGCCTTGCGTGCGACGGACGTGTAATCTCTACGAAGACGTAGAGGCTGGATCCAAACTGTTACTACTTCTTTTCAGAAGCGGATAAGTCTTTCAACTTATCTCTCGTAGTTACCCACGAGTTCAGACTGTATCACAACCAACGAGTTCGTTGGTTTCCGGCATGCCACAATCCGTCACCAGACTGCAGTAGGAGTTACCGTCATGCTCTTTAACAGAGTTTAGACTTTCCTCAGTCGTTGAACCTTCCGAGAGGTTTCCCTCAAGGCTAGGCTGCTGATTGTCTTTCGTACGATATTTATATGGAATCTTATAGCTGAAACAGGGAAGCATCTCTTTAGAGATATAGCCCCACGCTGTATCATGACTATCTTTCAGGACATGTATCTTTCCTTCACCCTCAGAATTCCATTTGATGCTAACATTTAGATTCAAAAATCTTTTGAAAGCATCAATGGCTTCTTGTGTCCTAAAAAATGAGTCATAGGTAGTGATATCGAAACCGTATCCAGTGTTGCTACCGTCATCAAGATACCAGAACGCGAATCCAGATGGAGTCATTTTAGAAAGAAGTTTAGCGCTGAGTACCTTAATACCATCAGAATAAAACTCTTTCCTCAAGTCAGTGAATGCTGGATGTGAGAAAGCCCGGGCATCCACATACTTAAACAACTCTCCACCCTCTTCAAAAGCGCGTTCTCCATAGAACACTTTGGCTACAAACGGTTTCATTATCTCGGCTTTTCGAAGGAGGTACGATTCCTGTTTAAGACAATGACGACACAACCAGTATCCCTGACCTGACTTCTGTGTCGCAATACATGAATCTCCAAACAAGCTACCGTACAAGAACTCCTTCTGTCTCTCCGTAAGTTCAGTAAATCTCAACTTGTTCCTACGGAGCTTATAGTTAGGGTCTGTCTTTATCCCATAAATTTTTCTCAAATTACAGACCACCCTATCAGTAAGCCCTACCTTTTCAGCTATCTCGACATCACTCAGTCCAGACAGTTCATACTCATCACGGAGCATATCCTCTGGAAGAACTGACGTTATGGTCGCCAGTTTTTTCTCGCTGATTATGATGCCGTTTATTTCCATAATTTTCGTACGAAAGGTGTTCCAGCAATTTACCGGATTTAACGTCCACCATCCAGCTTAGTTAATGGACGCGGCAAGCTTCTGCCTGCCAGCAGCAGTCTTAATGTACTCACTAATGATCTGCTGCTTAAGTTCATTGCTGATCTGACCTTCCATACTAAACCTCCTATTGGTTTTGCTAAGAGCACTCAGCGGATGAATTTCCAATCTGAGCGCCCACAAGCATTATTTAGATCCTCATCTGAACGACCATGAACGGATCCGACGCCGACGGAGCAATCAGAACAATACCAAGGATTTCATTGGAAGAAGTCTGATTTACTGCATATCTCGTCAGAAGACCATTACGAGATGCACATACCTGATCTCCAGCAGCCCATGCCAGAGCGGTCGAACCGTTCTGAAGGAACGTCTCATACAAATCTGTCGAGAACACGGTACCAGAACCGTGAATGTACGGGCACTTGCCACTTGCAACACCGGAGCTGCTCTCGAAAGGATATCCGACGGCATTGTTAATCACAATACCAACAGCACCTTCGTTAGCGGCACCAAGTGCTTTCTCAACCGCACCGGCGGTCGAGCTGCACTTCACAACTGAACCGGCGAGAAGACCCTTCGGCGTGTTGGCGCTGAGACGGGTGTTTGTAATCGTCTCGGCGTTACCATTTGTGTAGTTCGCCTGTGTCAGGTCGGTCTCGGTCAGATTCATCAACGTGTTCATCGTCACGCGATAGAGGATATTAAGGCCTCTATCAGGAGCTAGTCCACTCGCTTCACCGATCATGTTGAACCTCCCTTAAAGTGTTCTACCCAATCTCCATACCTTGGAGCGGGTTTTGGTTTAGATCAACGCTTTTTACAGCGTTTTTTATCAATCGTATGAAAGGCGGAGATCTCTCCGCCTTTTCTTTAAAACATGGTACTTACGTCAGGAGCCGAAGCCCAGATACCCGAAAGTTCGCTAACCTGCTCAGAAGCCTGCTTCTTTACCATACCGGAGAGCTTCGCAGCGCCCTTTTTGGTTTCAGAGGCAGTGACTTCACCAAAAATCTGGTCGAGAAGAGTGCTGTCGGAAGCTTCGATCTCTTCCTTTTTCTCTTTCTCTTCTTCTTTCACTTCTTCTTTGGAAGCGTCCTTCTCTTCCTTCTTCTCTTTCTCTTCTTCTTTCACTTCTTCTTTGGAAACGTCCTCTTTCTCTTCCTTCTTCTCTTCGTCGCCAGCCTTCTTCTCTGTCTTTTTGCCCTGAGGATTGTTCTTCATGGCATCAGCATTCTGACCGGCGGTGAGCTCTCTCTCGAGAGTAGCTGCTTCTTTTTTCAGCTCTTCGAGCTTCTTTCTTTTCTCTTCCAGCTCTTCTTTAGCAGCTTCTTTCTTTTCAAGGCACTCTTCTTCTTTCTTCTTCTCTTCTTCGGTCTCTTTCTCCTCGTGACCCTTTTCACCTTCATCATGCTCTGCATCGCCAGCGGTCTTAGAAGCCTGTCTGGAAATCTGCTTCGCGAGCTCTTCCTGATTCGTCAGAGTAGCATTCAGACCTTCCTCAGGCAGGTGCATGAAAATGGCGGCCTGCTTCTCGATCATCTCTTCAGCAGCACCCGGGAGAATTCTCTGAGCGGCGATGATGCACTTCACTGCCTTTTCTTCGAGTCTCTTAGCCGAAGCTACAGCCTGAGCAGCAGCATGCTTGTCGATGAGAGGAGCATGACCAGTATCTTCACGCTTTGCATCATCCTTATTAACGTCATCCTTATTTACATCCTCACCCCATGCCGAAGGATCGCCCTTAGCATATTGATCGATCTTGGGATCGTTCTTGGTGTGCTCAGGATTGTTCACGGCAGCTGTGTCGTTGTCGATACCAGTGCCCTTATCCGAGACCTGAGTACCGGCCTTCGCCTTAAGATCCTCAGCTGTCCGACTTGTTAAACGTTCTCTTGACATTTCAATCCTCCTGGTGAAGAATTTTTATTAGGATATATTGCAAGTTAAGAGATCTTCCAATTTACCCTAATTTTAAATATTAGTAGATTATTACAGAGACCCCTTCAAAATCACTCGAAATTTGAAAGGATTTTGGCCCAGGACGCAATTTTCCTGGCTTCCAATTTTCGAGGTTTTCTGCCAGTTTCTACTATGATTTCAGTAAAAAAGGGCACGAGACCCTCAGACCCTAGCCTTAT
>Ga0315284_10013691_pt1 | contig 11558 bp, 8 predicted proteins | sample YL17G09_16_MG_FD_203696 | JGI IMG/M metagenome (GOLD analysis project Ga0315284, IMG submission 203696) | Sediment microbial communities from Yellowstone Lake, YNP, Wyoming, USA - YL17G09_16 | ecosystem: Environmental > Aquatic > Freshwater > Lake > Sediment | place: USA: Wyoming | collected... | reverse complement strand
GGGCGTCGGCGTGGGCGTGGGCGTCGGCCCCGGGACCGGCGGTGCGGAGAGCGGTTGCGGGACCGGCTGCGCAAGAAGGACCCAGTCCGCCGCGTTGTCGTTCGAATCCGCGGTGTTGCCGTCCGTGCCGCCCGGACGGCGCTCGATCGAGCTCCCGGCCGGGGGTGCTGGCGCCGCGCCTCCCTCGACGAAGCCACCCGTCGCCTCCCCCCATCCGACGGCGTCGACCACCTGGCCGCCGACCTGCCGGAGGACGATCGCCCCGCCCGTGGCCGCCAGGCCGCCGCTGTACGTGGCATCCGCGGCGGCGGCGTGCAGCCCGAGGCTGTTCGCGATCAGCACGTGGCGGCCCGGTTCGACGACGAGCGACCCGGTCCAGGCTGCCTTTCGGGTGATCGTCGCCCCGGAGGCGCTCACGTAGACGATCTCGTGGCCTGCGAGGTCGGCCGGAGCCGGTCCCGCGTTCGCGACCTCGACGTACTCGTCGGACGCGGACGTGCCGCCGGTCACGACCTCCGCGACGAGCAGGCCGCCAGAGGCGGGCCACCCGACTGCGGCCGCAGCGCTCATCGGGAGCACAGGGGCCGGATCGGGCGGAGAGCCTCGGCCCAACGACGCGATTCCGAGCAGGACGACGAGCACGCCGATGATGGCGCTCCGTGGCGCGCGCATGGACGACCTCCGGGCGGGCGCAGCCGGCGGGGCGTGACCCCCGGTGTGTACCACGGGCCGCTCACCCGCCGCGTACCTGCCACTTATCGGGCACAGGCGTGCCACCCGGCTCCGCGCCCGGCGCCCCCCGGGCTACTGCGGTAGCATTCGTGCCGCGCCGCCGCCCGGTTCCGGTCGGCGCGCATCCAGCCAGCGCATCACCCCGAGGAGGATCCGTGGCCCGCGCCAAGAGGACCGAGCGCGCCGACGCCCGTCGCCGCTACCGCGTCGTGACCACGGGGTCTCCCGACCTCGACACGGCCGTCGAGGCGCCCGTCGTCCCGGCTGCCGCGCTTCCGCGCCAGCAGCGCGATCGGCGCCCGTCGGGCTCGGCGCCGGGCGCCCCGCCCCCGCCGCGTGCCGGCTTCCTCGGCTCGCTGCGAGCGGCCGCGGGGCCGGTCGACATCCGGGGCGATCTCCGCGCCTTCCCGTCCGTCGTCCTGCGCTCGAAGGCGGCGCTCATCCCGAGCGTGGTCATCGTCGCGACCACGGCGGCAATGCTGATCCCGACCATGGCGGCCAACCAGCTCGTCGTGCTGGCCGGCAACGTGATCCTCCAGCCGCCGCCGATGATCATCGCCTTCCTCGCGGGCATGCTCGCGCCCCGCGCCGCCTGGCTCATGGGCGGCCTCTGGAGCCTTGCGGCCGGCGTCGCGTACGTCCTGGTCGTGACGATCAATACGGACGTGCTCACGACCCCGCTCGGGTTCACCTACGTCGTGTCGACCGAGCAGAAGCTGGCGTACGCCCAGAACGTGCTCATCACCGCCCCGGTTTTCGGGATCGCAGTCGGCGCCTTCGCCGGCTTCTACCGGCGCTTCCTCAACATGGCGGGCCCCCGGCGGCAGGCCGCCCGCCGGCGCTGACCCCAGCGCGGGCCAATCCGCGCAACCCCGCGCCGCGAACGGATGAGTGCACGGCCCCGGTGAGGGCCGCGGCGAGCAGCCCTCCGGCGCGGAAGCTCGGGCCGCAATCGAGGGTCGTCGTGGTCCTCGCCGGGGTCGCGCTGCGCCCGGCCCGCCCGCGTGTGCCGCCCGCCCGCGCTCGCTGCCGGCGGTCACCCCAACCGGCGCATCCCGGCATGGCCGAGCTGCCGAACGCCGTTCGGCCGGTCGGGCCCGCCCGCCCGTCGCGCCTCGTCGACGAGCGGCCGGACGTCCCGGGCGACGACGTTCACCACGTTCGACTCGCGCTGCAGGATCCCGTCGACGACGAGGAGCGCGTTCCGTCGCACCACCCCGCGCAGGCGGGCCCAGGCATCCGGCCAGAGCGTGACGTTCACCATCCCGGTCTCGTCCTCCAGGGCGAGGAAGACCGTCCCCTTCGCCGTCATCGGGTGCTGCCGGGTGACGACGAGGCCGCCGATCCGGACGGGTCCGGGCCACCGTTCGGCAAGGGCCGCGTTCGTCACTGCCCCCAGCGTCTCGAGGGCCGGCCGGAAGAGCTCGACCACCTGGCGCCGCGCGTCGAGCGAGAGAATCGCGTAGGCGTCGCCCAGCCGCTCCAGCTCCGACAGTGGCGGAAGATCGGGCGCGGGCGTTGCCGGGAGGCGCAGGTCCAGTGGCCGCCCGGCCACCCGTCCCCCGCCCCTCGGCGCCCCCTTCGCCGGCCGAGCCGTCTCGCGGAGCTGCCAGAGGAGCTCGCGCCGCGGGCGACCCAGCGAATCGAGCGCCCCGGCCCGGATCAGCCGTTCCACCACCTCCTCCGGGAGCCCCGTCCGGTCCACGACGTCGGCCAGGGATTCGTACGGTCCGCGGGCCCGCTCGGCATCCAGGTGTGCCGCGCGCTCCTCGCCGATCCCCTTCACGAGGTGGAGCCCGAGCCGGACTCCCCAGCCGACCGTGCTCTCGGCCGTCCAGCGCTCGCGCGCGGCGTGCGCCGGGATCACGCAAGCCGCCGAGCGGACCGGGCGGGGGCGGGCAGCGATCCCGAGCCCCGGCGGCAGCGGCTCGCCCGGGTCGCGGTCGTGGCGGCCGTCGTCGCCGGCGGGACCCGCGAGCGCCCAGCCGGGACGGCCGACCCACTCGGTCGTCGTGCGGTAGGAGGACGCGCTCACGTCGACCGGGAGGACGGCCACCCCGTGGCGCTTCGCGTCGTTGACGAGCACCTCCACTGGGTAGAAGCCCATCGGCTGCGCGTTGACGAGCCCGACGAGGAACTGGACCGGGTAGAAGAGCTTCAGGAACGAAGACTCGTACGCGGTGCGGGCGAAGGCGGCGGCGTGGCTCTTGGCGAACCCGAAGCTGGCGAAGCCGGCGACCCGCCGGTAGAGCTCCTCGGCATCCGCGCGGGGCATCCCCTGGACCGTCACGCAACCCTCGACGAAGCGGCCGTGGAGCTTCTCCATCTCCGCCGGCGAGCGCCACGTCCCCATCGCCCGCCGGAAGCCGTCCGACGCCGCCGGGGTGAAGCCGGCCACCTCGATCGCGATCCGCATGACCTGCTCCTGGTAGAGGATCACGCCGAGCGAGTCGCGGAGGACCGGCTCCAGGGACGGGTGGAGGTAGGTCACCGGCTCGAGCCCCTGCTTGCGGCGCAGGTAGGGGTGAACGGCGTTGCCCTGGATGGGGCCCGGCCGGATGATCGCGACCTCCACGACGAGGTCGTCGAGGCAGGCCGGCCGCGACTTCGGGAGCGTCTGCATCTGGGCCCGGCTCTCGACCTGGAAGACGCCCACCGTGTCGGCGGCCTGGAGCATCGCGAAGACCTCCGGCACATCCTCGGGAAGCCGGTCGAGGTCGACGCAGACCGCGCAGTCGTGCTCGATGAGCTGGACCGTCTCGTCGATCGCCGCGAGCATCCCGAGGCCGAGCAGGTCGAGCTTGATGAGCTTGAGGGTCTCGACGTCGCGCTTGTCGAACTGGACGACCACGCGCCCGGGCATCGTCGCCCGCTCGAGCGGGGCGATGTCGATGAGCGGCGCGGCCGTCACGAGCATCCCCCCGCTGTGGATCGAGAGGTGCCGGGGGAAGCCATCGATCCGGGCGCACAGCTCCAGCCAGCGCTCCCAGGGCGACATCCCGACGGTGCTCCCCCCGCGCGGCGTCGGCGGCGGCTCCGGGGCGAGTTGGGCGACGGACGAGGTGGCGGCGCGTGGCAGCAGCGAGGCGGCCGCCCCCGGTGGCGCCGTCGCGCGTGGTGGCGCGGGATCCCAGTGCCGCGGCCGCCCCAGCCGGTCGACGTTCCGGGCGGGTGGCGCGAGGATGCCGGACTCGGGGTCGAGCGGGCGGCCGTCCACCATGCCCGGCGGGCTGCTGGGAGTTTGCGGGGAACCGGCGCCCGGGCCGAACGTGTGGCTCGGGGTCGGCGCAGTCGGCGCCATCGCGGTGGGCAGGCCCTTACGCGCCAGCCAGGCGACGCTGGCCGGCGAGTCCCCGGGGCCACCCTTGTCGTCGGAGCTGCCGCCCGGCCGGATCGCGGGTCCCGAGCCGCCGAACCTGGGCGGACTGCCTTCGAGCCCCGGCCGAGATCGGGCCGGGGCGACGGACCCGAGCCACGATGTCACCGTATCACTCCCACCATTAGCGGGCAGCTTGTCGTGGTCGGCGCCCCTCGCCGAGCCTGGCTCACCGATTCCGCCGCTCGCGGTGACCCCGGCGGAACGTGACACAGCACGGACAGGCCCGCGGCCTGCGTCGCCCGGGATCCCCGAGCCGGGTCCAGCCCCGGGAGCGGCGCCGGATGCCCCCTGAGTGCCGTCCCTTACTGGTGCGGGTGATATCGCGACAGCCTGGATCCCGGTGCGACGGGCGGCGTCCTCGGGCCGCGCCAGGCGGCCGTTGCCGGCCTCGCCGGCTCCGCCCGTCCGGATCCGACCGCCCCGGGCGTGGTCGAGCTGGCCCATCCGGTCGACGAGCCCGCGGTCCCCCGCCCGGGCCGCAGAACCCTCGCCGGTCCGCAGGTCGTCGGGGCGCCGGAAGAACTCGGCGAAGCCGCCGTCCGCCTCGAGATCGCGCCGGACCATCACCGAGTCGTACGTCTCGAGCGCCTTCGCCACGCGGTCCACGAGGGGCCGCGGGAAGCCGAGGGCGTAGCCGACCTCCCGCACCGCGCTCCGAGCCCGGTAGGTCACGAGGTTGCAGACCATCCCGGTGTGCTCGGGGCCGTAGCGCTCGTAGACGTACTGGATCACCTCCTCGCGGCGCTCCGAGCTGAAGTCGATGTCGACGTCCGGGTAGGTCGTGCGGCCCTCGTTGATGAAGCGCTCGAAGAGGAGGTTGTGGCGGATCGGGTCGACGCGGGTGATCCCCAGCACGTAGGCCACGATCGAGTCGGCGGCGCTGCCGCGGCCCTGGGCGGGGATCCGGCATTCCTTCGCGAAGCGCATGAGGTCCCAGCAGATGAGGAAGAACTCGGCGAGGCCGGTCCGTTCGATGACGTCGAGCTCGTGGGCCAGCTGCTTCACGACCGGCGGCGTCACGGGGTGATAGCGCCGCCGGATGCCGCCGTGGCAGAGCTCGGCGAGGTAGGAGAAGGCCGTCTCGCCCGCCGGCACCGGGAAACCGGGGAAGCGGTACTGCTCGAAGCCAAGGTCGACCCGGCAGGCCGCCGCCAGCTCGCCCGCGTTCGCGATCCCCTCGTGCCAGGCGGCCGCCGTGGCGGGGTCGGCAGCCTCGTCACCGGGCGGAAGGGCGGCGAGCTCGGGGCCCGACTTGAGGTAGTGCTCGCCGCTCGGGGTGCGCAGCTCCGCGAGCGTCTCGACCGAGCGCCCGTGGCGGATCGCCGCCAGGACGTCGTGAAGCTCGCGGTCCTCGGGGCGGGCATAGCGGACGTCGTTCGTCACGACGACCGGGAGGCCGACCTCGCCGGCGAGCCGGGCCGTCTCCGCGACGAGCCAGTCGTCGCCGGGCAGGAGGTGGTGGGACAGCTCGAGGACGAAGCCGGCGGCCGCGGCGCCCCCCGCGACCCGTGGCGCGGTCGTCCCCGCGTCGCGGTCCGCCTGCCCGAAAATCCGGGCGTAGCCTTCCGCCACCGCCCAGGCACCCGCACGGTCGCCGGCCAGGAGCCGCCGCGCCAGCTCGCCGTGGCGACATCCCGAGAGCGCCACGAGACCCTCCGCGTGCTCGGCGAGGAGCGCCTGCGTGACCCGGGGTGCCGCCTTCGTGCCGGCTAGGTTGGCCCGCGAGACGAGCCGGCAGAGGCTCCGGTACCCGATCCCGTCGCGGGCGAGCAGGACGAGGTGCGGCCCGCGCTCCGCCGTCCCGACGCCGCGGTGGTCCTCCTTGACCGCCTCGCGGTGGCCGGGAAGGCGGGCCCGGTCCGGCTGGGGCCGCACCGGCAGCCCGCCCCGGGGGGCCGGCGGCGGGATGTCGGCGACGGGTGCGCCGCAGCGCCGATTCCGTGGGGGGGCGCGGCGTGCCGGGATCACCAGCCCGTGGGGATCCGGGACGAGCGCATCGACCAGCTCCACCTCCACGCCGATGACGGGATGGAGCCCGGCTTCCTCGGCGGCGGCGGCAAACCGGACGACCCCGTAGAGGCCCTGGCGGTCGGTGACGGCGAGCGCCGAGAGGCCCAGCTCGACGGCCCGCGCCACGAGGTCCGCCGGGGCCGAGGCGCCGTCGAGGAAGGAGAAGTTGGAGTGCGCGTGGAGCTCGGCATAGGCCGGCGCGGACATGAGACAACCCGGGCGGCGGGGAGGACGGCGACGCGGCCGTCGCGGCGGCGGGGCGCCACCAGACTAGAACACCTGTTCTGTTCAGTCAACCCACGACCACGTGCAACAAAACGGGGGCCGCGGTCGTCACACAGGCGATGAGCACGCTCGCGACCGGCACTCGGTCTCTCCTCCCGACGCTCCTCCTCGTCCTGCTCGTGGGCGTGCTCGTTCTCGTCGTCCTCCCGGCGGTCCTCGCGGCCGCCGGCGGGACGGCCACCTGAACCGAACGACCCGCGCTGCTCCCGCGACTGGGGAACGGGGGCAGCGAATTCCTCCGGGCCCCGTTGCGCCGCGCCGCGACGGGGCCCGTGAGATTCCCGGCTACCATCGACGCATGCGACCCACCCCAACTCTGCTCGCGATCGCCGCCGGCCTCGCGCTCGCCGTGGTGGCGTGCGGCGGGTCCGGAACCCCGACGCCAGCGACCACCGCGACCCTCGCCCCCACGCCGCCGGCGCCGACCGACGTCCCGGGAGGCGGCATCCGCACCCCGGCACCAACCCCCGGCCTCCTTCCGGGCGAGGCTTGGGGAGCGGCGTGGGACGCCCTGCCGCCCGGCTTCCCCGTGCCCGCCGGCGCGAAGCCCGCCGACCCCGGCGACCCGGCAGACGGACCGGTCAGCGGCGCCTTCGTCGTCGACGGCACCCCCGACGACGTCGCCAAGGCGATGCAGAACGGGCTCAGGGCCGCGGGCTACAGTACGCAGGCGCTCAGCGGGCCGTTCGAGGACGGCAGCCTCGTCATCGATGCAGTTGGCCCGGATCCCGCCTGCCGGGTCCAGGCCCGGGTTCGGCCGCTCGGCGCGACGACGATGATCACCGTCCTCTTCGGGGCGTCCTGCCCCTGGGGCTGACGGGCAGGCGCACGGGACGGCGCGCACGGGAGGCACGACGATGGGACCGACGCCGCGCGAATGGCTGGGAGCCGGCCTGCTCGCTCTCGCCCTGGTGGCCCTGCTCGTGCTCCTGGTGACGGCCGCGCTGCCCGGCGGCAAAGAGGCCGAGGCCGCGATCCGCGCGCTCCTCGGCGCCTGACGGGGCGTCGCCGATGGAGATCGCACCGGGCATCCGGCGGCTCGGCGAAGGACTCGTGAACGTCTACCTCCTCGAGGAGGCCGGCGAGGTCACGATCGTCGACGCCGGCGCGCCGGGCTACTGGAAGGACCTCCCGGGCGAGCTGGCTGCCATGGGCCGCTCGCCCGACGACGTCCGGGCGCTCGTCCTGACCCACGCCCACTCGGACCACATCGGTTTCGCCGAGCGGATCCGCCGCGAGCGCGGCGTCCCCGTCAGCGTCCACGCCGACGATGCAGCGCTGGCCCGCGGCGAGATAAAGCAGGTCCGGGACTCGGGCGGCCCCGGGTACCGCGGCTGGAGCATTCGCGCCATCGCGGGCTTCGCCGTCTTCGCGCTCACCCACGGCATGACGAAGGTGACGCCGATCGCCGAGGTCGGAACGTTCCTCGACGGCGCCACCCTCGATCTCCCCGGCGCGCCGCGGGTGATCCACGTTCCCGGCCACACCGCCGGCAGCGTCGCCTTCCACGTGCCCGCGCGCGACGCGGTCTTCGTCGGCGACGCCTTCGTCACGCGCAACGTGATCACCGGCCGGGCCGGGCCCCACTTCGCGACGACCTTCAACCAGGACAACCGGCAGGCTGTCGCCTCCTTCGCGCGCCTGGACGGCCTCGCCGCGCGATACGTCCTGCCGGGTCACGGCGACGCCTGGTCGGGCGGTCTGGAGGCGGCGCTTCGGGCGATCCGGGAGAGCGTGCCGGCCGGGCTGCGGGGGGCGGCTCCTCAGTCGTAGAGGCGCTCCAGGTGCCAGGTCCCGTCGACCCGGTCGAGGTAGACGAGGGCGAGCCAGCGGGCCCCGACGACCTTGAAGTAGTCGCGGGCGATGGGGCGGCCCCACCAGGCGTCCTCGACGCGCCAGCGGGTGCAGACCTCCACGGGCTCCCGGCGACCGGCCCAGGTGATCGCCACGAGGCGCCCAGCGGGGTCGAGCTCGGCCCCGATGGCCGGATGCTCGCGGAGGAGGCGCGTCACGGAACGGGCCCCAGGAGCGCCCCGGCCCCGCGCGCCCCGGCCCCGTCGGCGGAGACGGGGTGCCATGTCCAGCGCGTCTCGGGGAGCGGCGCCTCGGGGTCGGCCAGGGCGACGCGCCCCACGCGTCCCTCGCCGAAGCGGACGGCCAGCCGGGCCAGCTGCCAGGCGAGGCGCGACGCGGCATTCGCCTGCGGGACGAAGAGGGTGAGCTGGTGGCCCGCGGCCGGGACGACGTCGAGGAGCTCCAGCTCCAGGCGGACGACCGGCGCCCGCGGCGGCTCCCGCTCCAGGCGCTCGACGAGGAGCCGCTCCAGGGCCTCCGGGTCGGCGGTCGGCTCGGGGAGGCGCTGGGCGACGACCGCCGTCGGGAGGTCCGCGCCGGGAAGCGGCAGGCGGTGGCCGGGGGCGAAGGTCGGGTCCAGGGTCGCCGTCAGCCGGGCGCGACCGGTGGCCTCACCCCGGGCGTCGAGCTGCGCCGCGAGGGCGCCGGCGAGGCGCCGCAGGACGAAGCGGAGCGCGTCGAGGCCGACGACCGGCTCGTCGAGGGCGAGCGCCAGGGCCAGCCGCTCGGGGGCTCGGCGAGGACGGAAGGGGTCCGTCTCGGAGCCGTTCGCCCGGGCGTGGAGGCGGCCGCCCTCCTCGACCCCGAAGCGGGCGACGAGCGCCGAGCGCGGGAGGGTGGCGACCGCCCCGATCGTGACGAGGCCGAACCGCGCGAGCCGGCCGCGCACCTCGGGGTCGCGGGTGAGGGCAGAGGCGGGGAACGGGGCGAGGAAGGCGGCGTCCCCATCCGGCGGGACGAGGACGGCCGGCACGGCCGACGGGCCGGGGCCGGTGGCGGCGGCGAGCGCGGCCGCGAAACGCGTCCCGGCGATCCCGGCCCGGGGCACCCCGGGGAGGAGCGGCGCGAGCGCCGCCCGGACCTTCCCGACGAGGACCGGCTCGGGGCCCCAGAGCGCCTCGAGGCCGTCGACGTGGATCTCCAGCGAGCCGAAGGCCCGGTCGGCGGGGTCGGTCGGGCCGGCCACCCCCGGGCTCAAGGCGGCCAGGGCGTCGAGCGCCGCCTCGACGGCCGCGGCGTCGGCGGCGGGGTCGGGCGGGAGGAAGACGGCTTCCGGGGCGAGCCGGTGGGCCCGGCCCAGGGGGATGCCACGGCGGACGCCGAGGGCGAGTGCGGCGGGGCTGGCGTCGAGGACGACGCCGTCATCCCACGGCCGCCCGCCGAGGATCAGCGGCCCGACGACCGGGATTCCCGGGTCGCGCTCCCGCGCGAGCCGGAGGGCGAGGTGAGGCCAGGCGAGGTGGAGGAGGCGCATCGTTCGATCCCTGGTGCTCCGACGGCGTGGATGGGGCGAAGGGGGTGGCGGGCTCGGCAGGCACGGCGCCCGCGACGGTCTCGGCAAGGAGCTCGTCGCGGGCGAGGCAGCGGTCGCGCGGCCCGCCCTCCGCGTAGAGGAGGCGGATGGTCGTCCGCCGATCCGGCGTCCCGTGGTGGTCCTTCGCGACGCGGACCTCCGTCCGCTGCCCCACGACCTCGCGGCCGAGGCGGATCCAGCCACGACGCCGCAGCTCGAGCCGGAGCCCGGCACCCTCCTCCAGGGCGGCCCGGAGCGACGCGGGAACCCCGGCGGGCTCGAGGACGAGGAGGAGCGCGCCGGCGCGGCGGGCGAACGCGACGAGGTGGCCGAGTTGGTCGGCGGGCCGGGGCGGGCGGGGGCCGCCGCGACGGCCGGGCGGCGCCGCGCTCGTGACGGGCCCGTCCCGCGCCCCCGCGAGGTCGAGGACGAGGAGGTCGGCCGCCCGCGCCTGGAGGAGCGCGCCCGCCATCGCGAGCGCCTCGTCGACGGAGGCGGGGACGAGGACCGCGAGCCACTCCAGGCGCACGCCGCGAGCCGCCGCCTCCACGGGATCGAGGCTCCGGGCGAGGTCCACCCAGGCGACGAGGGCGCCGCCGGCCTGGGCCTCCGCGACCGTCCGCAGGGCGAGGGTCGTCGCGCCGCTGGATCCGTTGCCCCGGAGAGCGACCGTCCCGGCCCGCGGGAGACCGCCGGCCGCGAGCAGCGCGTCGAGCTCCGGGAAGCCGGTGGGGATGCGCTGGTCGACGTCGCGTGCCGGCTCGCCGGGGAGCGGCCGGGCGCCGCTCGGCGCCGGATGGGCGCCGGGCGCGGCGACCCCGGGAGCGCCGCCGGGCAGGGGCACCAGCGCGGGCGCGGCGCCGCCCGGCAGGGGTCCCAGCGCCGGCCGGGGGACCAGCGTCGGCCGGGGGACCAGCGTCGGCCGGACCGGGCTCGGAAGGATCCCGGGCGTTCCGGGGGCCATCTCCGGGAGCGCGGGGGGCGCGTGGGCCGCCCCGGCCTCCGCCGGGAGCGGGGCGGCCGCGAGCGCCCCGAAGACCTCCACCGCGGGCCGCGGCGCGGCCGCTCCCCAACGGGCCCGGAGGCTCGCGAGGGCGGCGGCGCGGTCGGCGTGGCGGTCCATCGGACGGCCAATACTAGAACATCTGTTCTACCTTGGGAAGAGTCCTGCGGACCTTCGGCGCCCTGAGCCCAGTTACCGCCGTGGCCGATCAAAACCGGCACCCGTGAGCGTGGAAACGCGGCCAACCCGCGGGTTGGCCGCGTTTCGGAGCGTGAGCACCCCCAATCTCATCGGCCACCGCGATATCGCATCACGCCCTCGCGGGGCGGCCACGAGCCGAGCCGCGCCGTACGCCGCCCGACCGTGGGGCCGGCCGCGCCCCTACCCCAGGGCGATCAGGAAGACGCTGGCCGCCACGAACCCCAGGCCGAGCCACTGCACCGGCCGCGGTCGCTCTCCGAACAGCGTCACCCCGGCCGCGACCGCGATCACCGGCCCGAACGAGCTCGTGATCCCGACCAGCCACGTCCGGGAGATCTCGAGGCCGATCGCGAAGACCACGAAGCCGCCGATGTCGAGGAGCCCGGCCACGAGGACCAGGCCGATCGCCCGTCGATCGACCGCTCGCTCGCCCGCCGGGGCCGGGCCGGCCGATCGCCGCAGCCGCGACCCGCCGAGGATCGTCCAGACGGACCCGGCGTTCGCGATCCGGGCCAGGAAGAGAACCGGCAGCCAGCCCGCCGCGCGGATCGGGCCCGACAGGACCACCGTGAGCGCCGCGA
>Ga0315284_10013690_pt1 | contig 11558 bp, 10 predicted proteins | sample YL17G09_16_MG_FD_203696 | JGI IMG/M metagenome (GOLD analysis project Ga0315284, IMG submission 203696) | Sediment microbial communities from Yellowstone Lake, YNP, Wyoming, USA - YL17G09_16 | ecosystem: Environmental > Aquatic > Freshwater > Lake > Sediment | place: USA: Wyoming | collected... | reverse complement strand
GCCGCTCGCCGCGAGGCCGGGCGCCTCGGCGTCAGACTGACCGGCACGATCGGAATTCTCGCGAAGGCCGTGCGGTTGCATATTTGTGATTCTAAAACAGCCGACCGCTATCTCGCGAAAATGATCGACCGCGGATTCTACGCGCCTGTCAGATCGGTTAGGGACATCGTGCCGCGATAATTTCAGGGCGCGAGCCAGTTCTCGACCTTGAGGCCGGGAATCCCGGCAAAGTGGCGGATATTTCCCGTGACGACGGTCAGGCGATGCCGGAGGGCGATGGCGGCGATTTGAAGATCCGGCTCGAAACGCGGCCGGCCCTTTCGCTCCTGGACGGACTTGAGACGCCCGTAGATCAGGGCGCTTTCGTGGTCAAAGGGAAGGATCGTCAACCGAGGGAAGATCTGGTCCTCGAAAAACCGGAGGAGACTTTCCCGGCCCTCCGTCCTGAAGATCCCATAATAGATCTCCGCCGCGTTCACGGCGCTCGTGTGCTGGGAGGCGAGCGGTGTCCGGGCCAGCCTCGACATCAGGGCCTCCGGCCGCCGTTTTTTCGCGATCTGGCTGAGGATGTCCGTGTCGAAGAGGTACATCAGAGGGCCGGCTTTCGGGCCCGGGATTTCGCCCGGGCCTCGTAGATCTCTTCGACCATCGCGTCGATTTCGGAGTCGAGATTTTCCGGAGGCAGAGCGACGGACGCCAGCCCGCCGGCGGCACCGGCCGCGCGCCTCTCCCAATCCTCATAGGGCACGAGGGCAGCAACGGGTTTCCCACGTTTGGTGATCACGATGTGTTCCTTCAAATGGATAAGACGGTCGACGAGGCCCGAGAGTCTCGCCTTGGCCTTGGTTAAAGGAATCGTTTCCATAAATTTGCTCTCACCTAATAATATGGTCAAAATGACCATATTTGTCAATAGATGCGAATTGGAAGCCAAAGCGGATTTCGCAGGTGGGCAAAATTATAAGCTAATTAATTTGCCTATGGGCAAATAATCTTGACAATGGCCGAGGCCCGCAGGGACGGTTTCAAGGCTGAACTTTGGTTCTTCGGCATAACTTTTCCGGGCCTGACAATTCCAAATAAATATGTAAAATGGAGTTATGTATTCCAGATTACTCAAGTCTCCGGATGCCCAAAGCTTCTTTCTTTTCGGTCCGCGCGGTACGGGCAAAACCACCTGGGTGCGCCGGACGCGAGAAGGCCTCCTATATCATGGCCAAATAATGATTAAAAGATAACTTGACTTTTCGTTTTGCATGGATATAATGTAAGCATGTTTACTAGATGGCTGGAATTTCCTAAGAATCGCAGCGTATTGCTGATCGGCCCTCGGCGCAGCGGCAAGACCACGCTGCTCAGAAGTCGCTTCCCGGATTATGCGTACGCCACCCTCGACGACTTCGACCTGCTCCTTTGGGCCAGGTCCGACCCCAAGGGTTTTGTCGCCGGCCTGGGTCGGCAGATGATCATCGACGAGATCCAGCGCTGCCCGAAGCTTACCGTCGCCGTCAAGCACGTCATCGACGAGAATGGCGCGCGGGTGCTGATGAGCGGTTCCAGCACCCTGGGATTGCTGGACGTAGCGGCCGATTCCCTGGCCGGTCGCGTCGAGATCGCCTCCCTGCCCACGGCCTGTTGGGGCGAAGAGGAGGGAGCGCCGACGCACGAGGTGTTCGGTGGCAGGGCGAACCCGGCCCAGCTCGCTGAAGCCAACCGGCGCCTGGAGGCGGCACTCGCTTTCGGGCAATTCCCCGAACTGTTGGGCCTGGGCTCGGCCGAGGAGAAGCGCCAGCTCCTGCGGAACTACCGCGACACCTATTTCCTGCGCGACTTGATGCAGCTGGCCAGCCTGGAGAACGCCGAGGGCATGCGCGGCATCCTGCATCATCTCTGTCGTTCGATCGGATCGCACCTGGAGATTGCGGGCTTCGCCCGCGAGGCCGGGGTGAGCGTGCCCACGGCCCGGAAATACCTCAACTCCTTGTCCCAGGCGCAACTGGTTTTCAAGCTTTACGGCCATCCCTTCACCGCAGCCAAGAGGTTCATCAAGGCGGCTAAAAGCTATTTCTGCGACGTGGGCGTCATGCAAAGCCTGAATGCCGGGCCCAGCGACGGCCAGGTTCTGGAGAATTTTGTTTTGGCCGAGCTGGAAAAACGCCGCAAGCTGGGGTCCATCGACAGCGAGGGGTTCCATTTCTTCAAGACGCCCGCCGGTTTGGAGGTGGACGCCGTCTGGGAGGACCGCCTTGGCCTAAACGCCGTCGAAATCAAATCCTCGGCCAGGGTCGGCGCCCAGGACACGCGCAGGTTAAACTCTTTCAGCCGCCGCGTCGACAAGCCCTGCCGGTGTTACCTGTTTTACCGGGGACTGGAGTACCGGCGCCTCGGTGTCGTCGAGGCCATTCCGGCGGCCGCCCTCTGGCGCGGCCGTTGAGGAGGCCGTTTTACTTGCTAGGCAAGTTTTCGCAAAAGACATCTGGTTCATCATGTTCTCCATGAATTTCTCTTTCATACCCATCGGTTTTTGCCCCCGCCGGCCCTTCAGGAGCCGAGATTTTCGGTTCTGTTGACAGCGCCGCACAGCCTCCGATACAATTCCGGGGATTTTAATATCCTCATGTCCGAATCAAAAATCCCTCAGGCCGCAGCCGGACTTCGCCCTTTCGGATGGGATGGGCATTTCGATAAAAAGGCCGAGAAATTCCGGGCCGGCGGGTTCCAATTCGGCCGGGTAGCGGTCGAAGGCCGCGAACAATACATACTCCTCACAGCCGGCGGCGAGCGCGCGGCCGAGGTCTCCGGCCGTTTTTTATTCGAGACCGAGGCGTCGGCTGATTTCCCCAAGGTCGGCGACTGGGTCGCGATCACCGACTTTCCCGCCGAGGAGAAAGCCGTCATCCACGCCGTCCTGCCGCGACGGACCCGGCTCTCCCGAAACGCCGCCGGAAAACGGACCGAGGAACAAGTCCTGGCTGCCAATATCGACGTCGTTTTCCTCGTCCAGGGACTGGATTGCGACTTCAACCTCCGCCGGCTCGAACGGCAGATGGTCATGGTCCGGGAGAGCGGCGCCGCACCGGTCGTCATCCTTAATAAAGCCGATCTATACCCCGACCCCGCGCTTCTGACGGCCCAAGTCCTTGCGATCGCTCCCTGGACGGACGTCCTGGCCGTTTCGGCCCTGACGCAGACGGGGCTGGACGGCTTGCGCCGGTGCCTCCGGCCGCGCCAAACCTATGTCTTCCTGGGATCATCCGGAGTCGGCAAATCGACGTTGATCAACAGACTCATCGGGCGCGATATCCTGCCTACCGCCCCGGTCCGGGAAGACGACTCCAAAGGCCGGCACACGACCGCCCGGCGCGAACTTCTCGTCCTCCCCGGCGGGGCCCTGCTCATCGACACGCCCGGCGTGCGCGAATTCCAACTCTGGGAATCCGATCAGGCCGTGGACGAGGTCTTTTCCGATATCGCCGCCTTGGCCGCCGGCTGCCGCTATACCGACTGCGCCCACGTCAAGGAAACGGGCTGCGCGGTGCGGGCGGCGGTCGAGTCCGGCGCCCTTCCGGCCGAACGCTACGAAAGCTACTTGAAACTGCGCAAGGAACTGGCCTTTCTGGAGACCAAGCAGCGGGAAAAACCGGGTTCGGACAAAAAGCAGTGGTCCAAGGAGATCCACGGGGCGCTGAAGACGTTCCGGAAGGTCAATCCCAAGAGCCGATTCCGGGACTGAATCGGCGCAAAGAGTATCCGGCGAGGAAAATGATTGAAAGGATGGACGTCGAATTGGTAAAGTGGTTTTACCGTCCTATGGAAAGGAGAAGATCGAATGAAAAACAGCCGGCTCATCGTAGGGATCATGGCTTGGTCGATCGTCGCCGCCGCCCTCTGCCCATCCGCCCTGGCGGAGACGGAAAAGCGATTCAGCTTCGGGGTGAATGCCGGCGGCGGCGCCATAACCTGGATGTCGCAATCCTGGCGGGCCGGCATAGAACTCGGCCTTCGCTTCAACAAGCATCTGGCCGCGGCCGCCGACCTGTCGTTCGGCGCCTTGACCATCGAGAACTCGTCCTCGTCCGGGACCTATCAGGCGCGAGATTCCCAGAAATGGACGGCCATGCCGATCACCCTGTCTTTGCTATACGCGGAGCCTCTCAGCGAAAACGCGGCCGTCTATCTCGGCGCCGGCATCGGCTATCACCTCTTCACCCGGACCGTCGCCTCCGAGACCAACGTCTTCGGCCGGCTTGAGAAGGATTCCCAAAAAGCCTCTTTTAACGCCCTGGCCCCCCAGATGGTTCTCGGCTTAGAATTCGCCCTCGGCAAATCGGTATCCTTGAAAGGGGACCTGAAGTACGTCTTTGGAACGGCCTCTCGGCAAGAGAGGGCCAATAATCTGGACACCCGCCAGGATATCAACTTCGGCGGCGCATCGCTCACCCTGGGCGTCCGCGTCTTCCTATTTTGAAGGCCGACGCGGGAAAACCGACCGTCGAGGGAGCTTCCATGAAAATCAAATTCCGAATCCTGGCCTCGGTCGTCCTGCTTTCGGTTCTAGGACCGGCGCAAAGCCTTGACGATAACGTCTATGCCGCCCGCCGGCAACACCTTCGATCCATGATCCATGGCCAGGCGATTCTCTATTCGGGTTCCGAGGAAACGATCGGCCTGGATAAAAATTTCTATTATTTGAGCGGCCTGGCCGTCTCCGATGCCTTCCTGCTGCTCGACAGCTCAACGGGCATGGATATGCTCTTCATCGATCCGGAGAAAACGCCGATGCCGGTCGCGGAAATCATTCAAACTTCAGGAATCGCGGCCATCTATCTCCGGGATCAAATCGGGATGTTCTTGGCCGACCATCTGGCCTCCGATCCGGACGTGTATTTTCCGTTCGCCTATTCGCCTTCCGATCCCGGATATCTCTACCCGGACTGCCTGGTGATCGAACAACTGGTCAACGGCTTGCCTTACTGTCACAAGCGCAATTTAGGCGAATTTCTCTATCCCCTGCGCATGGTTAAAGACCAGGGGGAGATGACACTGATCAAGCAGGCCGTCGTGATCACCAAGTGCGGAGCGCTGGCCGGCATCGCCGCGCTGAGGCCGGGACTCTACGAATATGAAATCCAGCACATCATCGAAGACACCTTTCAAGCCCTGGGCGCGCCGCGCACCAGCTTTGCCTCGATCATCGGCTCGGGTCCGAATTCGCTCGTCCTCCACTATTTCGAAAACAGCCGCAAAATGGAAGCCGGCGACGTTGTCGTGATGGATGTCGGCGCCGAGTACGGCCGGTATGCCGGCGACATCACCCGGACCGCGCCGGTCTCGGGCCACTTCACGCCGCGGCAGCGCGAAGTGTACGAAATCGTCCTCGAAATACAGCGCCGAGTATTCGCCGCCTGCCGGCCGGGGGTCACGCTGCTGGATTTGAATAATGTCGCCAAAGCCTGCGCCAAGGAAAAAGGATACGGCGCCTATTTCAACTTTTCGGGCTGGCGCCACAGCACCTGCCATTCGCTCGGCCTGGACGCGCACGATCCCTTCACCTCCGGTCGGCCGTTGGCCGCGGGCATGGTCATTACCGTGGAGCCCGGTATTTATCTCCCCGCCGAAAACCTGGGAGTTCGCATCGAAGACGACGTGCGAATCACGGAAAATGCCGGCGTCGTCCTGACGGCGGACGTTCCGCGCGAAGCCGCCGAGATCGAAGCCGTTATGGCAGGTTGTTTCCAGCCTGAGTATGAGAGTCGTTTCGAGCGGGAATGAGGAACCGGCCGGGGAAAATCCGGATTGAGATTCCTTGCTGTTGCCCTTCTCGCCTCGAGCATTATTTTCTGGATGCTCTCCCAGGCTCTCGCCGTGATCGCGTTTCTGGGATTTCTCGAAGTCCTGTTTTTCTATAGATTCAAGAAGACGGCAGTCTAGGCCCAAACACTGCAATAAGCTTTAGCCTCCTGTCTTATCTCCCATCCTCCCCCCAACGGCAAAGGGGGGATGGGGGCTCCTCCATTTGATTTCTCCCTGCCGTTTTCATTATGATTGTTCTATCCTACGACTCACATTTTGAAGGAGGATTGTTCATGAAAGCTTTCCTGGCGTTTGGCCTCGTCATACTCATGGCGGCAGCCGTCCTGGCCCTCGTCCCCGAGGACGAAAAACCGTTCAACGGGCTTTATCTCAACCTCGGAAACCTCTGCCGTCTGTCCAAAGCGAAAACGCGGTCGATCAGCCCAGAGAATTTCACGGGCGAAAAAGGAAAAGGCGGCATGGCCGTCGAAGGGACCGGCAAGAACGCCGGCCGCGAGCTCGGCCAGACCTGGAAGATCTCGCCGTCGGTTAAAATCCAGAGCGGCGAGACGTTCGCCCTGGCCGACATCAAGGGCCCGGGCGCTATCCAGCAGATCTGGATGACCCCGACGGGCAAGTGGCGCTATTCCATCCTCAGGATCTACTGGGACGGAGAAACAGAGCCGTCCGTTGAAGCGCCCGTGGGCGATTTCTTCGCCTGCGGCTGGGGCAAATACGCCCAGGTCAGTTCCCTGGCGGTCTGCGTCAATCCCGGGAGCGCCTTCAACTGCTACTGGGTGATGCCCTTCCGCAAGTCATGCAGGATCACGTTCGAGAACATCGATGTCGACCCGATGACCCTCTACTATCAAGTCAACTACACCTTGACGGACGTCCCGGAGGACGCCGCGTATTTTCATGCCCAGTTCCGGCGCGCGAATCCCCTCGCCTACAAGAATGTCTACACGGTTGTCGAAGGGATAAAAGGATGGGGCCAGTATGTCGGAACGTACATGGCCTGGGGCGTCAACAACAACGGCTGGTGGGGAGAGGGCGAAATCAAGTTCTATATCGACGGCGACAAGGATTTTCCGACGATCTGCGGGACGGGTACCGAAGACTATTTTTGCGGCAGCTACGATTTCGATACCGTGCGGCCGGACGGAACCGTCCAATACACAGAGCATTCGACGCCGTACAGCGGCCTGGCCCAGGTCATCAGGGGTGACGGGCATTACGAAGTGCAGCAGCGCTTCGGGCTCTACCGCTGGCACATCATGGACCCCGTCCGTTTTGAAAAGGACCTGAAGATCACCATCCAGGCCCTCGGATGGAGGAGCGGGGGACGCTATTTGCCGCTCCAGGACGATATATCATCTGTCGCATTCTGGTACCAGCAGGAGCCTCACGCGGCGTTCCCGCGTCTCCCGGAAAAGGACAAGCTGGAGATCATCTAGCCCGGGATATTTCCCAGTTTATGACTAGTACGAACGCAATAACAAAAGTACCGATGTATGAACGAAGGCCGCTTAAAGTCATATGTCAAACTATTTAATGCGTTCGTATTAGTTCCGGGCATGATGAGAAGGGAAGATTCACCGCGTTCTTGATAGGAGGCATATCATGAATCGAAATCGCATCGTTTTGTCCCTGGCACTTCTCATCCTTTTCTCGTCGATTTCTTCCCGGCTGTACTCCCAGGTCTCCAAGCCCGGGGAGCAGGCTGCCCCCCAGAGCGAGCGAAAACCGGAACCGGCCCCCGAGCCTAAGGAGTCACAGTCCGCGACGCACGGCGTGCTGACCCCGGAAAGCGCGCGCATCGAATACACCGCAACAGCCGGAACGCTCGTCCTGCGGGATGCGGAAGGCAAGGCGCGGGCGTCTGTTTTTTACGTGGCGTATGTCAAAGATGGCGTCGAAGACCCGGCCGCCCGCCCCGTAACCTTCAGCTTCAACGGCGGGCCCGGATCGGCCGCGGTGTGGGTGCAGTTCGGCGCTTTCGGACCCAAGAAGCTGCAGATGGACGACGAAGGGCGCGCGCTGCCGCCGCCCGGCACGCTGGTCGACAATCCTTATTCGATCCTGGACGAAAGCGACCTGGTGTTCATCGACCCGGTGGGGACGGGCTTCAGCAGGCCCGCGCCCGGCGTGGATCCAAAGCAGTTCCATGGTCTCCGCGGCGACATCGAATCCGTGGGCGAGTTCATCCGTCTCTGGACCGCGCGTAACAAACGTTGGGCGTCGCCGAAGTTCCTCGCGGGCGAGAGCTACGGCACCACCCGCTCCGCCGGTCTCGCGCTGTTCCTCCAGCAGCGCTATGGGATGTATTTGAACGGAATCATCATGATTTCGACCATCCTCAACTGGCAGGACCAGGACGCGTACCCGGGAAACGACATGCCTTTCATCGTCCATCTGCCCAGCTACACCGCGGCTGCCTGGTTCCACAAGAAGGTGGCGCCTGACCTCCAGAAGGATTTGCTCTCAACATTGAAGCAGGCGGAGACGTTCGCCTTGGGCGAGTATGCGTCGGCATTGCTTCAAGGAGATTGGCTGCCCGACGAAAAGCGGCGCGACATCGCCCAGAAACTCGCGAGGTTTACCGGCCTTTCCGTCGACTACATCGAGCGGGCCAACCTCCGCATCGAGATCATGCGCTTTTGCAAGGAACTCCTGCGGCCGGACGGCGAGACGATCGGCCGCCTCGACACGCGTTTCACCGGCTACGATCGCGATGCCGTGGGAGAGCACTTCGAATTCGATCCCGCCGGCGAGGCCGTGAACGTGGGATACGTGGCTATGCTGAACGACTATCTCCGCCGCACTCTCCGATACGAGAGCGACCTCGTCTATGAGTACTCGGCCCGCCTGCGCAACTGGACATGGGACGAAAACGCCAACAAGTTTGCCAATGTGGCCGAGGATCTGCGTTCAGCCCTGACGCAAAACCCGGCCCTTAAGGTGCTCTTCGCGTCGGGCTATTATGATCTTGCCACGCCCTATTTTGATACCCCGTTTTCTGTGGCCCAAATGGGGCTCCCACAGCCGCTGCGCGGCAACGTGACCATCGCCTATTACGAGGCGGGCCACATGATGTATATCCGCAAGGCGGATCATGCCAAACTGAAGAAAGACGTGCAGGCTTTCATCCGCGGAGCGTTGAGCCGCCGGCCGCCCGGCCAGCGATAAAGCCATAGATACGAACCAAAGGTTACATATACTGTTACCTTTAGTTTAAATAAATATATTAAGAAGTCAAGGCCTGGAACGCTCGGGCCATCGAGCGAGCGGATCTCGCCTTGAGGATCCTCTAGGCCGTCGGGTCGACAGGCTCGAGGAAAGGGAAGCGGTGGAAATCGGTGTCGCGCGTATAGATTCTCTTGATCCCGTGCTCCCGCATCAAAATGGCTGTTTGGGCATCATAGAGAAGGTTGCCGCGAAGATTGGTCGATTTCCGGACGACTCCCGCCGCGACCTCGGCATGTCTCTCCGAAGGCACGAGAAGGCTGAAGGAGGGAGCGGCCAGGATCGCCTCGACGAAATCCCAGGCCTTAGGCGCCGTCCAGGGCTTGCGGAATATGCGGGGGTGGGTGATCACGCGGAGGAATTCGTCCATGATCCCCCAGGTCGAGTACCAGGGTGTGGCCAGGCGCCGCCATTCCTCGATTTTCCCTTGCTCGCTTCACCGTCGGGGCGGCGCGTAGAACGAGTCCGGGTTCGACGTGTAGATAGCGCCCGCGAAAATCTCCTCGTTGCCCCCCGCGAATTTCGTCGGATTCGGCGCTCCATTGGGCACGAGAACGAGTTGGGCCGTCGTTCGGTGTTCGAACGCGCGCTGGTCGTTGCCCATCTTGATGAAGAACGCGTTTCTCAGGATGAACGGCTTCCACTCGGCATAGACCCCGTCTCCCGCGCTGCAGACGACCGTCCGGTCGGCTGCGAGCGCGGCCTGGAACTCGATCCCGCTCAAAGGAACTCCGTCGAGCTCGCCGATGGCCCCGTACTGGCCGTCGGCCAGGACCCACTTGCCGAACTCGTCGAGCCAAACTTCGGCTGCCGAATGCGCTTCGCTCCGCGTCTCGACCTCGCGGGGCATCAGGTTGACGACGCGCGCCGGCATGCCGTAGGCCGCGGCGACTCCGGCCATAACGATGGCGTACTCGCGGCAGATGAAACGGCCGCCCTTTTGCGCCTCGCGCAGAATCGTGAGCGGGTCGGACTTCGAGGCCATCTGGTTCGGGCTGTGCTCCCAGCGTGTGCTGACCCAGTGGGTCAACCGGCGCAGCCGTTCGTAGTCATCCTTGGCGCCGGCGACGACGGCGTCGATCGCAAAATCGCGGCGCATTTCGAGAAACTGAGGGGTTTTGGGATCGTCATATAGCACGGGAAACGGGGGCGCCGGCTGGCTGCGGTCCCAGACGAGCGGCACCGGGCCATACTTGGCCTTGATCTCCGCGAGCAGGGATTTGAATTCCGGGTCTTGGCGGAGGGAGTCGAAATCCGTGTCGTTGCTGTATTTGGAATAATCCGTGAAACCCGCGGCGACGGCCTGGCGGATCGCGGCCAGGGCCTGCGCTTTTTGCCCGGAAAGCGCGTGGACGCAGGCCTTCATATAGAGGATCCCGCCCCGGTACTCCTGGTTTTTCGTGTCGTCCGCGAGTTTAAGCATCCGGTCTAGAACGGACATGGCTCCCGGCCAGTCCTTCTGGCCGTAGGCCTGCCTCAGTTCCTCGTTCAGCGCCGCCCACTGGTCATCGACGCTCCGCTTCTGGGCGAACAGGGGAGCGCAGACGAGCACAATGACCAGGACAGTGAAGAGTACGGACCTTGAGCGGATCATGGTTTACCCCCTTGATGCGTTTTTTCTATCGGCATCCATTATGATACTACGAAGGGTGGGTTCGAAAAGGTTTACTCGTTTCTTCGCCAAGTATGGACAAAATCAACTGCCTCGTGTCCGGGCCGGCAATCCTCTCGCGCATTTAAGAACAAACATCAAGGGCAAGTCGGGGAAGCGGGGAGCATCAGGGCGAATTGACACTTCCTCTTTTCTTTGATAATCTTCCAACAAACCTGATTGGAGGGGTCAGCATTGGCTGTCAAGTGCCCGAAATGTCATTCTGAGAATTCCGAGACCAAGCAGTTCTGCGGAGATTGCGGCGCCCCGCTTCCTTCCTCCAAGGACATCCGCCCCGAAGTCACTGGAACTCTCCAAACGGCGATTAAAGAGCTGACTACAGGCTCGACCTTCGCCGGCCGCTACCAGGTCATCGAGGAGCTGGGTAAGGGCGGCATGGGCCGGGTCTACAAGGTCTTCGACGAGAAGATCAAGGAAAAGGTGGCCCTCAAGCTCCTCAAGCCCGAGATTTCGGCGGACGAACAAGCCATCGAACGCTTCTCGAACGAGCTCCGTTTCGCCCGTAAAATCGCTCACCGCCATGTGTGCCGCATGTTCGACCTGGGGGAGGACCGCGGCGCCCATTACATCACCATGGAATACGTGCCGGGCGAGGACTTGAAGAGCATCCTCCGGATGATGGGCCAGATGAGCGCCGGGAAAGCGGTTCTGGTCGTCAGGCAGGTCTGCGAGGGCCTGGCCGAGGCCCACCGGCTGGGTGTCGTGCACCGCGACCTCAAGCCGCAGAACATCATGATCGACCGGGAGGGCAACGTCCGGATCATGGATTTCGGGATCGCCCGCTCGCTCAAGGTCAAGGGAATGACCGGGGCGGGAGTCGTCATCGGCACGCCGGAATACATGTCGC
>Ga0315284_10013689_pt1 | contig 11560 bp, 11 predicted proteins | sample YL17G09_16_MG_FD_203696 | JGI IMG/M metagenome (GOLD analysis project Ga0315284, IMG submission 203696) | Sediment microbial communities from Yellowstone Lake, YNP, Wyoming, USA - YL17G09_16 | ecosystem: Environmental > Aquatic > Freshwater > Lake > Sediment | place: USA: Wyoming | collected... | reverse complement strand
AGCGGGCGCGCGCGGATCGAGCGCGCTCGACTTGCAGATTCAAGCGCCGGAAGACAAATCGCAGACCCCCTTCAGAGAGTTCCGCACCCTGGCCGAGCCAACGATACGCGAGACGCAAGACAAGATCATTCACCTGCTGCGGTTGGACTATTCCACGTTCATCAATTCGTCGTTCCTCCTGCAAAATCGCGCCGACGAGTTCACGGTCAAGACGCCCGCCGAGCGCAAACAAGTCCTGGCCGATATTCTGAGTTTGGGGCAGTGGCAAGTTTACGAAGAACGCGCCAAAGATCGCATCCGGCAAATCGAAGCGAGCATCGAACGCGCCAACGCCGAGCTGGATCGGATTGACGACGAGCTCGCCCATCGTCCGCGCTACGAGGCCGAGCTTTCGTCGGCGCGCGCGGCGGTCATTGCGTTGGGCGACCAGTTGCGCCAGGCTGAGGACGCCTGGCAGAAAATCCAGGGCGCGCAGCGCGACGCGCAACACCTCGACGCGCAAGTGGCCGAGCTGGCGTCTCGCATCGCGCAAGCCGAGCGCGAATTGCGCGCCGTCGAAAGCGACCTGGCCGACGCGGTCGTCCGCGCCGACGCCGATGCGCTGCGTGCGCAACTAGCCGCCTTGCAAGCCGAGTTGGAAAAATTGAATCAGCGCGAAGAAGCGCGTCAAGAGACGCTCGCTCGCAAGCAACTCTTGGCCGAGGAAGCTGCCGGGCTGCGCGGGCGCAACGAGCAGCTTGGCCCGGAGACCGAGCCGATCAAGGAGCGCGTGGCGACATTGGAAAAGGCCACGCAGCCCCGGTGCCCCACGTGCGGCCAGCCGCTTGCAGAGCGAGACCGCCAGCGGCTCGTCGCGCAGCTCAACGCCGAAGTTGAAGCGCGGCGCAATCAGTATCGCGCCAACATCGCGCGGCTGCGGGCCATCGCCGAAGAATCCACACAGGTCGAGCGCGACCTGGCCGCCGCCGAAGCCGACCTGCGCCAGCGGCCTGCGCTTCAGAAACGCGAGGCCGAATGGCTGGCCGCGCTCGCCGGCGCGGAAGAGGCGCAGTCGGCGGTGACGCGCTTGACGCAGCGGCGCGACCAGTGGCAGGCCACGCTTTCCGCTGATCGGGCGCGCCAGGCAGAACTGGCGGCGCGGTTGAACGGCTTGCGCGCCGGCCTGGGCGACGCCGCTCGCGCGCAGGCGGAGCAGGATCGCGCCCGCGCCGAGGAGCGCGCCGCGCGCGACCGCGTCGTCCGCGCCGAGCAGCAAATCGCTTCGTGCGACGCGCTGGCTCAACAACGTGAGGCCAGGCTCGCCGACGGCAAAAAGCTGGCCGCCGAAAAAGGGCTGTACGAGGAGCTGCGTGTGGCGTTCGGCAAAAAGGGCGTGCCGGCCATGATCATCGAGGCGGCCATTCCCGAAATCGAGGACGAGGCCAACGCGCTTCTGGCGCGCATCACGGCGGGCCGGATGCACCTCCGCTTTGACACGCAGCGCGAAACGGTCAAGGGCGAGACGGTCGAGACGCTCGACATCCGAATCGCGGACGAGCTGGGCACGCGCCCTTACGAAAACTTTTCGGGCGGCGAACAGTTTCGCGTCAACTTTTGCATTCGCATTGCGCTGAGCAAGCTGCTCGCCCGGCGCGCCGGCGCGCAGTTGCAGACGCTCGTCATAGACGAGGGCTTTGGTCAGTTGGACGCGTCGGGCCGCGAGCGGCTGGTGGAAGCCATCAACGTCATCCAGAATGACTTTGCCCGCATCCTGGTCATCACGCACGTCGAAGAACTGCGCGACGCTTTTTCTGCGCGCATCGAAATCGTCAAAACCCCGCAAGGCAGCCAAATCAATGTGGTCTGATTTCGGATGGCCGACCTGCAAATTTTGCGCGGACCAAGCGACCAACGGGGCTGTGAAACGTATGGCGTATTCCGTGTTGCGTGCTGCGCGACGGAACACGAACTAGGCAATACGCAGCAAGCTATACCATGACTGCGCAACCTTCTTCTCGCCGCATCTTGCGCGCCTCGCTCATCATCATGGGCGCTTATATCGTGGGCCGTCCGGTGGACCTGGTCCGCGTGGCCCTCATCGCGAGCGCCTTTGGAACTAGCCCAGCGTACGATGCGTTCGTCGCCGCGTCCAATTTTCCCGAGATGCTCTTTACGCTCGTCTCGGGCGGCGCGCTGCTGACCGCGTTCCTGCCTGTGTTCACCGAGTATCTGACGCGCAGCGACCTCACAGGCGCGTGGAAGCTCGCCAGCGGCGCGCTCAATGCCGTGTTGCTGCTCACGGCGCTGCTGGCATTGGTCAGCGCGATTTTTGCTCCGCAGATTGCGCGCCTGGCCGCGCCGGGCTTTGACGCCGAAAACCTGGCGCTCACCGCCAACTTGATGCGCCTCATCCTGGTCTCGACCATAGTGTTTTCCGCCAGCGGCATTGTGATGGGCGCGTTGAACGCGCACCAGCATTTTTTGCTTCCGGCCATCGCGCCGATTCTTTACGACCTGGGCATCATCGGCGGAGCGTTTTTCCTCGCGCCGCGCATCGGCATTTACGGGCTGGCGTGGGGCGTTGTGGTCGGGTCGCTGCTGCATCTCGGCGCGCAAATCCCAGGACTCGTCCGCGTCGGCGCGCGGTGGACGGCTACACTCGACTGGCGCGACGCGGGCCTGCGCCGCGTGGCCGCGTTGATGATTCCGCGCGCGTTGGGGCTGGGCGTCGTCCAACTCAATTTCTTTGTCACCTACGCGCTGGCCTCGCTCATCGGTGCGGGCGCGGTCTCGGCGCTGCGATTTGGCTGGATGTTGATGCAAGTGCCGGAGACCGTCATCGGCACGGCGATTGCCACGGCCGCGTTCCCCACGCTTTCGGAGCAGGCCGCACATGACTCGCGCGATGGCTTGCGGCAGACCTTGTCCTCCACGCTGCGCGCAATCTTGGCGCTCACAATTCCCGCCGCCGTCGGGCTGGTGATGCTGGGCCGCCCGCTCACGCGGCTGATGTTTGAGCGTGGCAGCTTTGACGCGGCCTCCACGCAGGCAGTGATGTGGGCGCTGCAATTTTACGCCGTCGGACTGGTCGGCCACGCCGCGCTCGAAGTTGTGGCGCGGACGTTTTTCGCGCAGCAAGACACGCGCACGCCGCTATTCGTCGCGCTCGGGGCGATGCTGGCCAACGTCGCGTTGAGCCTGCTGCTGATGCGCCCGCTAGGTCACGGCGGGCTGGCGCTGTCCAACTCGCTGGCCGTCACGCTCGAAGTCGTGTGGCTGTTGCTCATCGCGCGGCGACGATTGGGCGGCATACAAGGACGCGCGCTGATGGCTTCGATGGCGCGATTTGTCGTCGGCGCGGGCGTCATGGCGTTGGCTGTCGGCTTGTGGATGATGTTGGCTCGCTTTGCGGACGAGCGACTGGCCGGAGTGGCGGGTGCAATCCTCGGCGTGGCAGTTTACCTGGCCGCAACATTGGCTTTGGGTTCGCCGGAAATTCGTCCACTACTCGATCTCGTGCTGCGTCGGCGCACAGCCCGACGTTGAAACATCGGGCTGATATGTCCAAGCCTGATAAATCAGGCTGCACGCTGCGCCCGCCCACTTGGCTTGATGATATCAGGGCGGCGATTCATCGCCGACCTGCCGGAATGATACTCATCTTGTCGCTATATGACATTCGTCACTGGTTTAGTGTGGTTAGTCAGTCAATAATTAAGCTACGCGAGTTCGTCATTCGTTCATGTCAGCCACCCGCTGTTTGAGCAAGGAGGTTCCCTTGACGACATCTGAGGTCATTGACCTGACGCGAGTAAAACGCAACCCTGCTTTTTCGGACGGCCTCACCCCGGCCGGGCACAAGCTGCGCACCTGCATTCAATGTGGCACTTGCACCGCTTCTTGCCCTGCCGCTGAAGCGATGGACATCTCTCCCCGCCAGATGTGGCGTATGGTTCAACTGGGCCTGGAGGACGAGGTGATGCACAGCAAGACGATGTGGCTGTGCAGCATCTGCTACCAGTGCCACGTCCGCTGCCCGCGCGGCATCCCGCTCACCGAAACGATCGCCAAGCTCAAGCAACTGGCGATCCAAAAGCGGATCCAGGAATGGCCGGAGAGCACCAAATTCTACAAGATATTTAGCGATGTGATGCGTCGTTATGGCCACATGCGGGAAATGGAATTCATGGCCCTCTACTTTTTCTCTACCAATCCCTTTGCGATGCTGGACTTGACCGGCATGGCTCTTGCGATGTTGATGCGCGGCAAGATTCGCCCTGAACTGCCCAAGCTAGGCGGCGAGGGTCGCCTGGATCGCCTGTTCAACCGCGTGGCGGAACTGGAGGGGCGGAAATGAAATACCTTTTCTATCCTGGATGCTCGATGAACGCCTCGGCCCTGGAATACAAGACTTCTACGCTGGCCGTGATCAAGACGCTCGGCGCGGAGGTTCAAGAGTTGGAAAACTGGACGTGCTGCGGCACCAGCGTCGCTCCGGTGATGAGCGACTTGCTTGGCTTGGCGCTTCCCGCGCGCAACCTGGCCCTCGCCGAAAGCGCCGACGGCGGACGGCCCTTGATGGTGGGCTGCAGCGCGTGTTACACCAACTTTCGGCGCACGATCCTCGCCGCCGCCGACCCGACGGTGCTATCCAAGATCAACCAGGCGCTTGAGGTGGAGAATCTGACGTACAAAGGCAAGGCCCAGGTGCGTCACTTGTTAGATATTTTCGCGAACGATTTTGGGCCGGAGAAAATCAAGGCCCATGTCAAGCGACCATTGACCGGGCTGAAGGTTGCACCCTACTATGGCTGCCAGACTGTTCGCCCCTATGCTCCCTACGATGACTCGCAACATCCCAGCTCGATGGTTGGCATCATCGAGGCATTAGGCGCGACGGTGCATCATTATTCGCACGAGGCCACCTGTTGCGGCACTGCGCTGGTCACCACCAAGCCTCATGTTGGGTACGAAATGGTCGCGCAGATTCTCGATGGCGCCAGCGCCGCCGACTGCCTCGCCGCCGTGTGCCCGATGTGCCACTTGAACCTGGATAGCTACCAGGACAAGGCCGCTAGGGTGCTCGGCAAGCCGGTCAAGATTCCCGTGCTGTTCCTGCCGCAATTGATTGGACTGGCGTTTGGATTGCCGGAAAGCGACTTGCATCTCAAGCGCGAAGTCGTGCCGGTGGATTCGGTGCTCGCCAAGCTTCCGCAACCTGTAGTCAGCGGTTAGCTATGAAGCTGCAAGAAATCGCCCAGCAACTGGCGCTGGAAACGCACACGGCCACAGAAAAGCTAGACGCCCAAGTAACGGGCGGCTACGCTTGCGACTTGTTGAGCCAGGTGATGGCTAAAGCGCAAGCGGGCAATGTCTGGGTCACGGTGCAAAGCCATGTCAACATCGTTGCCGTAGCCAGCCTGCTCAACCTGGCCGGTATCATCGTCGCCGGGGGAGGCCAGCCCGACGCGGCGACGCTGGAAAAGGCCGAGCAGGAAAGTGTGGCTATTCTGACCACGCCGCTCACGACGTACACGGTGGTCGGTAAACTGTTCGCGCTGGGCGTGCATGGCGTAGATTAAGAGCCGGTCGGTCCATGCGCGAGCTAAGTTTGCACATCCTGGACGTCCTGCAGAATTCGCGAGAAGCGGGAGCTACTCTTATCGAATTGACGATTGAGGAGGACTTGTTATCAGACCGCCTGACCATTATGGTGCGTGACAACGGTCGAGGCATGAATGAGACACAATTGGCCCGCATTTTCGATCCTTTCTACACTACGCGCAAGACGCGGCACGTTGGATTGGGCCTGCCCCTCTTCAAGGCGGCTGCAGAGCGCTGCAATGGGGATTTGACCATCACGTCGCAGTTAGGGAAGGGTACCACGCTTCAGGCGACTTTTGAGCACAGCCACATTGACCGTGCTCCACTCGGAGACTTGGCGGGTGCGCTGCTGGTCGTCATCTTGGGCGGGACGTGCGATATACACTACGCCCATCGGGTGGATGGAAAAGAGTTCGAGTTTGACACGGCAGACTTTAGGGCTGAACTGGGGGAGGTACCGCTAACGCACCCAGAGGTACGCAAGTGGCTGCAGGAATTTATCGCCGACGGAGAAAGAGATCTGAGGTGACCGGCTGGTGTTGCACTTCTTTACTGCCGACCTGCACATTCATACGGTTCTCTCCGCCTGTGCTGAGGTGGAAATGTTCCCCGAGTTTATCCTGGAACAGGCACAGGAGTTGGGCCTGGGATTGATCGCCGTCACCGACCACAACTCGGCGGAAAATGCTGCGGCAATGCTCAGGGCCGCCGAAGGGACCGATATCACGGTGCTACCAGGGATGGAGGTGCAGACGCGAGAAGAAGTGCATCTGCTCTGCCTGTTCGATACGCTGGCGCAAGTTATGCACTGGCAGGAAGAGGTCTATGCTCACCTGCCGCGCTTGAAAAACAAAGAGAGTGTGTTTGGGACTCAGGTGATGCTCAATGCGGAGGGGGAACCGATTGGCACTAACGACCGGCTGCTGGCGACTTCGACCTCCTTTTCGGTAGAACAGGTCGTCCAACAAGTTCGCGGTCTGAACGGCCTGTGTATCCCTTCCCACGTGGACCGGCCCACTTATAGCCTCCTTGCCAATCTGGGCTTCATCCCGCCTGACCTGGGGATCGTGGGAGTAGAGATCTCGCACCTCGTCGGCCCCAAAGAGGCGCGTGCCCGCTTTCCACAGCTGGAGCACTATAGCCTGGTGGCGAGCGGCGATGCACACCGCTTGAAGGAGATGGCCCGGCGGACGACACTCAAAATGGCCGAGGCGACGGTTGCCGAGCTGGGCCTGGCCCTGGCCGGCGAGCAGGGCCGGGGCGTGTGGGTGGATGGATTTCAGTCGGTGAGGGTTTCTTGAGATTATGGATTGAGAGCGCACATCAAAGCCTGGTCAGTACAGGCGCGAAGGTGTGCGGCGCTGCAGTCAGCACCTTTCAAACAAAAGAGCAATTCTTTGCCATCATGGTCAGTGGAGCAGAGAAGGCAGCAGGTGGAGCGACGCCCATAGCGAACAGGGCGGCTTTACTGCTGGAACAAGGGACGCCACTAGACACAGTAGTGGAAACCCTACTCGCCGCCTTACCCCAAGGTGAGCATGTGCCCTTTTCCACGCTCCAGGTGCTTGAGGGAAGCCGGGCTTACCTGATAGACTGTGACGCCCCTCCCTTGTTTATGATCCGAGATGGGCGATTGGTCGTACTGCCTGTCATTGAAGAAGAATCGCACGGGCATTGGGTGCGCAGATGCGAGTTCCTTCTGCAAGACGGCGATCATATTGCAATGGTCAGCGAGGGGTACATCCGGATCAAAGGATGGAGCTGGCAATGGGGATGGCGTGACATCGCCACTTCCATCAGACGCTTGACAGACACTCGCTGCGATGCGGAGCAACTGCTTGGCGCGCTGGTGCGCACGTATGAGCGGCTCGCTCAGGGCGAGGCGATCAGAGACATCAGCATTGTCGCCATGTTTGTCCGGCCCTTGCGCTCGGCGACGGTGTGGAGTGGGCCTCCGGCTAACCGGCAGTTGGAACAGGCCGTACTGGACAAGTTGATGGCAGAGCCGGGCGTGCGTATTCTCTGTGGCGACACGACCGCCGAAATTGCCGCCCGGTTGCTCAAGGCTGAACTGACGATGGAGCCACCCCCTGAAGACGGCTGGGCGGAGGTGCCGCCGGTCTCTCGACTGGAGGGGGTGAGCCTGGTCACCGAGGGAGTGGTGACGATGGGCAAGGCGCGTGAGCGGATGGCGGGCGCGCAGCGAGTGCGCGACTTACGGCAAGAGGATGGCGCAACACGGTTAGCGCGGCTGCTGCTGGCGGCGGACAAGATTCATTTTCTCGTCGGCCTGGCGATCAATCCAGCGCAAGTGGCCGACAAAGCTGGCAAGGTTCCTCTGCGCCGAGTCGCCGTCGAGGATTTGATGACGGATTTAAAAGCGCGAGGCAAAATCATATCTGTTGAATACTTTTAGATTTCGAGAAAAAGTGTGACCGATCCGAGATCTAGAATCTGAAATCGGAAAAGGAGGTGTGCGGTATGGAGCAACTCAAAGTAGGTGTTTACGTGTGCGACTGCGGCATCAACATCGCCGGCACCGTCAACGTCCCTGAGGTAGTCAAGTTCGCCACAGGACTGCCGAACGTGACGATTGCCCGTGAATATAAATACCAGTGCTCGGACCCGGGCCAAAGGATGATCAAGGACGACATCAAAAACCTGGGACTGAACCGGGTCGTCGTCGCCTCCTGCACGCCGCGGATGCACGAGACGACTTTTCAAAATGCCGTCGCTGAGGCGGGATTGAATCCCTACTACTTTGCGATGGCCAACATCCGCGAGCACGTCTCGTGGGTGATCAGGGACCCGGTCGTGGCGACGGCCAAAGCCAAGCGGCTGCTTCGGTCGGCGGTGGGGCGCGTGGTGTTGCAGGATGAATTGTTCGCGCGCAAAGAGCCGGTGACGCCGGCCACCCTCGTCGTCGGCGGCGGCATTGCGGGCATCCAGGCCGCGCTGACCATCGCCGATGCGGGCTACAAGGTCTACCTGGTCGAGCGGGAGCCATCCATCGGCGGACACATGGCCGAACTGGACAAGACGTTCCCCACGCTCGACTGTAGCACCTGAATTCTGGGCCCCAAGATGATGGATGCCGGTCGGCATCCCAACATTACCCTTCTGAGTTATTCTGAGGTCGAAGCGGTTTCCGGGTACGTCGGCAGTTTCAAGGTCAAGGTGCGCAAAAAGGCCCGCTACGTGGACGAGACCAAGTGCACGGGCTGCGGCCTGTGCTGGTCTGAGTGTCTGACGCGGCGCATCCCGCAGCTGAAGCTGATCAAGATGGGTGACATGAGCCTGGGTGAGAGGAGGCCTGGAGAGCGATGAACGCGCAACGAGTCAACGAAATCATTGAAAGCAACGGAGCCGATCGCGCAGCCAGCCTCGCCATTCTGCAAGACGTTCAGCGCGAGTACAACTTTTTGCCGCGTGAAGCGCTCGAGTTGGTGGCCCAGCGGCTCAACGTGCCCGTCGGACACATTTACCAGATGGCGACCTTTTTCAAGGCGTTTAGCCTCAAGCCCAAGGGCGAGTACGTGATCAAGGTCTGCCTGGGAACGGCCTGCCACGTGCAAGGCGGCCCGCACATTCTGGAGGAGTTGGAGCACGACCTCAACCTCAAATCGGGCCAGACGAGTCCCGACGGCAAGTTCTCGGTCGAGGCGGTGCGCTGCCTGGGCGCTTGCGCGCTGGCGCCCATCGTGGTGGTGAACGAAGAGGTATACGGCAAGATGTCTACCTCGGCGGTCAGCAAGTTGGCGGGCGAGCTGAACAAGGGCGGCGCCAAGGGCGACGGGAAGGAGGCCTAGCTATGCCCACGCTCAAAGTGACCACTCTGGAAGAATTGCACAAGCTGCGCGCGCAACTGCGTGACGAAGTCACGCAGCGCTACGATGTCGGCACGACCGTTGTCGTGGGAATGGGAACGTGCGGCATCGCGGCGGGCGCGCGCGAAACTCTCCTGGCGCTCAACGACGAGATGACCAAGCGGGACGCGACGCGGAGCGCGAATGTCACGATTGATGGCTGCATCGGCAAGTGCCAGTTCGAGCCGATTGTGACCGTCCACCGCGCCGGCGAATCCCCCGTGATGTACGGCCACGTCACCGCCGACAAGGTGCCTGAGTTGATAGACAAGCTGGCACAGGGACAGGTGATCCAGGAATGGGTGGTGACGTAGGAGGCATGATCCATGGCGATTAAACCAAGAGCGACTGTATTGTTGTGTAGCAGCACGGGTTGTGAAGCTTCGCATTCCAGGCCCGTTTACGAGGCCATGACCGCCGAGCTGGGGCGCCGCGGCATGGAAAACGAGGTGCGCGTCGTCCCCGGCGGCTGTCGCGGTTTCTGCTCGATGGGGCCGGTGATGGATATTTACCCCGGCGGCATCTTTTACGTGCGCGTGAAACCGGCCGACGTGGCCGAGATCGTCGAAGAGTCGCTGGTCAAGGGGCGGGTGCTCGAGCGGCTGTGCTACAAAGACCCGGCCAGCAAGAAAATCATCCCATTCTTTGAAAAGATTCCTTTCTACGCCAAGCAGCAGCGGGTCGTCATGCGCAATTGCGGGCGCATCAATCCTCGCCGCATCGAAGAGTACATCGCCTTTGGCGGCTACGAGGCGCTGGCTCATGCACTGCTGGCGATGAAGCCGGAAGAGATCATCCGCGACATTAAGGCTTCCGGCTTGCGCGGGCGTGGCGGCGCGGGCTTTCACACCGGGCGCAAGTGGGAATCTACTTTCAAAGCCAAGGGCGACGTAAAGTACGTGGTCGTCAACGGCGACGAGGGCGACCCCGGCGCATTCGTAGATCGCAGCATCATGGAGGCCGACCCGCACAGCGTCCTGGAGGGATTGACCATCGGCGCTTTTACCATCGGCGCACACGAAGGCTTTATCTACGTGCGGGACGAGTACCCGCTGGCGGTGCAGAATCTCACCATCGCCATCCAACAGGCGCGCGAGTATGGCTTCCTGGGCAAGAATATCCTGGGCGCCGGCTTTGATTTTGACGTCAAGATCGTGCGCGGCGCAGGCGCGTTCGTCTGCGGCGAATCGTCCGCGCTGATGCAATCGCTCGAAGGCAAGGTCGGCGAGCCGCGCCCCAAGCACGTTCACGCCACTGACCAGGGGCTATTCGACCGCCCGACCTGCCTCAACAACGTCAAAACCTGGGCCACCATCCCGCACATTGTCAACAATGGCCCCGAGTGGTTCCGCAAGATTGGCACTGAGGGCAGCCCGGGGACGATGGTCTTTTCGCTGGTGGGCAAGGCCAATAACACGGGCCTGGTCGAAGTGCCGATGGGCATCTCGCTGCGCGAGCTGGTCTACAATATCGGCGGCGGCCTGCCCAAGGGGCGCAAGTTCAAGGCCATCCAGACCGGCGGCCCCTCGGGTGGCTGCCTCCCGGCCGAGTTGCTGGATTTGCCGGTGGACTTTGACCGGCTGGCCGAGGCCGGTTCGATGATGGGCTCGGGCGGTATGGTCGTCATGGACGACCGCACGTGCATGGTGGATATTGCCCGCTATTTCCTCGAATTCCTCAAGGAAGAATCGTGCGGCAAGTGCAGCCCCTGCCGCGAGGGCATCCGGCGGATGTTGGAGATTTTCAACCGCATCTCGGCCGGGCAGGGCGAGATGAGCGATATCGAGATGTTGGAGAGCCTGGCGCGCACCGTCCAGGCGGCCTCGTTGTGCGGCCTGGGCAAGTCGGCGCCCAATCCGGTCCTCAGCACGCTGCGCTACTTTCGCCAAGAATACGAGCAGCACATCATTGACAAGTTCTGCCCGGCGGGTGTATGCCGCGAGCTGATCGCCTATCGGATCGTGCCGGAAAAGTGCAAGGGCTGCACGCTGTGCATCAAGGCTTGCCCGCGGGAAAGCATCTCGGGCACTCTCAAGCAGCCGCATGTGATTGATCAGGTCAAGTGTATCCAATGCGGGGCCTGCTTCGAAGCCTGCCGGCTCGACGCTATC
>Ga0315284_10013688_pt1 | contig 11560 bp, 13 predicted proteins | sample YL17G09_16_MG_FD_203696 | JGI IMG/M metagenome (GOLD analysis project Ga0315284, IMG submission 203696) | Sediment microbial communities from Yellowstone Lake, YNP, Wyoming, USA - YL17G09_16 | ecosystem: Environmental > Aquatic > Freshwater > Lake > Sediment | place: USA: Wyoming | collected... | reverse complement strand
CTAGCCGGCGCCCCCCGCTCAGGCAGGAGCGCCTGCTCGACCTGCTGCAAGTGCCACTCTACCAGCGCGGGCAGGATCGCCTCTTTGGTCTCAAAGTAGTTGAAAAAAGTGCCCTTGGCGACGTCGGCCGCCTCGGCAATCTGCTCGACGGTGGTCGCGTCGTACCCTTGCTCGCGGAACAGCCGCAGCGCAGTCTCCATCAGCCGCTGGTGCGTGTCCCGTTTCTTCCGTTCGCGCCGGGAAAGATGATCCTCTATCGCCATATTGATGACCCCAGAACAAAAATGACCACGGTCATATTGTACACGGGATTGAGAGATTGTCAACCCGGCCCCTCTTGTGGTACAATGGAAGTAACTACCGTGAATCGTGGAGACGCCCGTGATTGAACTCAGAGGCCTGCAGAAGGTCGTGGACCAGAACCTGGTCCTGGACGTCGAATCGCTGACGGTCAGGACCGGGGAGATCGTCGCCGTCGCTGGTAGAACCATTCGCCCGCTGCGACGACGCCTCGATCTCCCTGCTGGCGGCGCTGATGCGCCAACTGGCCGACGACGGGACGGCCCTGTTGCTCCTGGCCGACAACACGGCCAATCTCACACCGTTGTGCGACACGCTCTACACCCTTGAGCGTGGCCGCCTCGTCGAGTCCTCCAGCCCGCAGGCGGAGCCACAGGCAAAACTGCCGTTCAAGATTCCAGCCCACCTGCAGGACAAGGTGGTGCTGGTGAACCCGGCCGACATCCTGTACGCCGATGCCGGGGATGGGCGCGCCTTCTTGCACACGGCTGAGGGCCGTCTGCCCACCCGCTTCACGTTGGCCGAACTGGAGCAGCGCTTGGCGCGCAGCGGCTTCTTCCGCGCTCACCGCGCCTATCTGGTGAACCTGCAGCACGTCAAAGAGGTGCTCCCCTACACCCGCAACAGTTTCAGCCTGCGGCTCGACGACGCCGCCGCCACCGAAATCCCTCTGAGCAAATCTGCCGCCGCCGAACTACGCAACCTCCTGGGCTACTGAATCCGTCAACCCTGCCCATCCGCTGTTCTCCCCTCTCCATTCACCCCCCCAAAAACTCCTCTCAGCCCCTTTTTGTTGCACAGCCCATCCCTATCTGATACAATGATGCCAGAATTTACCCTCCCGCAGGTTCAGAACCTGCGGGAGGGTTTGAGGAGCGTGCTCATGAACGCAATCGAAGTCCACAACCTGGCCCGCGACTATCACGGGCTGCGCGCACTCGACGGCATCAGTTTCTCCGTCCAACCCGGCGAAATCTTTGGCTTCCTGGGCCCGAATGGGGCCGGCAAGACCACCACCATCCGCATCCTCACCGGCCAACTGCGGCCCACCTCCGGCCAGGCCCGGGTCGCCGGTTGCGACGTGGTCGAAGAGCGCGAACGGCTCAAGCCCCACATCGGGGTCGTGTTCGAGCACCAGAACCTTTACGAACGGATGTCGGGGCGCGACAACCTGCGCTTCGCCGCGCGGCTGTACGGCGTGCGCCCAGAGCGGGTGGAGGCGGTGCTGGCACAGGTGGGCTTGGCCGACCGCGCCCGCGATGCGGTGAAGAAATACTCGAACACATCGTGGACGGTTTCAGGAACAAGAGCATCGTGGCCAACCTCGTCACGGTCCTGTTCCTGGTCGTGTTCTACAAGTGGCTGCCCGCCCTGGGGACTGTGGGGGAGCCGCCCCGCCTGTTCGTCTACGACGCCGGCCACTCCGCGCTCGTCGCCGGGCTGGCAGAAAGCACCAGCGTCGAGGTACGCCGCTATCCCTCTCAGGAGCAGATGGAGCAGGCCCTGGCCGACCGGGACGTCGTCGAACTGGGGCTGGTAGTTCCGGCCGGCTTCGACCGGACCATCGCATCCGGCGGGCAGCCTGCACTCGACGGCTACGTCGTCCATTGGACCAGCGCCGCAGACGCCGGGCGGGTCAAGTCGCAGGCCGAACGGGAGATCTCTGCCCTGGCCGGGCAGGTGGTGCGCATCAACCTCTCAGACCGCCGCGTTTACCCCCAGCCCAACTCCCGTGGCCTCCCTTTCGTCGCCTCCTCGACGCTGGTGCTGGTGATCGCGCTCCTGGGTACCATCGTCGCGCCGCACCTGATGATCGAGGAAAAGCAAACCCGGACGATGGATGCGCTGCTCGTCTCCCCCGCGCGGATCGGGCAGATCGTGGCAGGCAAGGCGCTGGCCGGCCTGTTCTACTGCCTGACGGCGGGAGGACTGGTGCTCGCCTTCCACTTCCCGCTGGTGCTCCACTGGGGGCTGGCCGTCCTGGCGACCGTATGCGGATCGCTGTTTACTGTGGCGCTCGGCCTGTTGCTGGGGAGCGTCTTCAAGGTGCGGCAGCAGTTGACGTTGTGGGGCTTTATCCTGCTCAACGTCTTGCTGGTGCCGGTCTTTCTCTCGGTTATGACGGAGATCCTGCCAGCAGCGCTCGTGCCTGTTCTCACCTGGATGCCGGGCGTGGCGCTGGCCAGGGCCGTGCAGGTGTCGTTCTCCGGCCGGCCGACGCCATCACGAGCAAGACAGCGCTGACGGTGATCGCCGGTGCGCTCTTCATCGTGCTGTCGAGCCAGGCGCTGCCCTTCCTCCTCAGCCGGGCGGCCAGGCCCACGGCGATCGTCTACGAGACCGGCGACTCACACCTGGCCGCCGCCCTGCAAGCCAGCGGCGAGTTCCAGGTGACCCGGGTGAAATCGCAGCAGGAACTGGAGGAGACCCTGGTCCGCATGAATGCGCCGATCCTGGGATTGGCAGTACCGGCCGATCTCGACGCCACCCTGGCTTCCGGCGAGCAGCCGGAACTCGAAGGATACGTCGTGTGGGCCAGGCGCACCGCCGCCCCCCAACTCCAGGCCGATTGGGAGCAGCGGATTGCCAGGGCGCTGGGCCGCACGACGCGTATCCACGTCGAAGGCAACCTCGTTTACCCCGACCCGCATTCGCCGGGGCTGGTGGGAACGTTCGCCGGGACGCTGCTCGTGACCATTCTGGTGATCGGCGGCCTGGTCGTGCCATACCTGGTGCTCGAAGAGAAACAGAACAAGACGCTCGACGCCCTGCTGGTCTCGCCGGCCAGCGTCGGGCAGGTGGTCGCCGGCAAGGCGCTGGCGGGCCTGTTCCTGTGCCTGGCGGCGGCCGGCGTGGCCCTGGCCTGCCAGTGGCCGGTGGTGGTCCACTGGGGATTGGCCGTCCTGGTGGTCGTCTTCGCCTCGCTGCTGGCCGTCGCCGTGGGCCTGCTGCTGGGCATGCTGTTCGAGACGGCCCAGGAGATGGGGCTGTGGGTGGGGATTCCCCTGCTGGTCTCACTGGTGCCCATGACGTTGATGGACCGGGTGGCAGTCCTGCCCGCCCCGCTGCCCGCCCTCATTCCCTGGGTCCCCACAGTCGCCGCCGCCCAGGCGCTGCTCGTCTCATTCTCGGGCAGGGCAACCGTAGCCCAGGTCGCGCCGGAACTGGCGATCGTGCTGGCCTGGGCCCTGCTCGCCTACGCGCTCCTGGTCTGGAAGGTACGCCACTCGGACCGGTAGCGCACCTCCAGGTGTCGAATGACACTGCCGCCGCCCGGTTCCAGCGGCTGAAGTCTCTCCCCGCACGAACCGGGCGGCGCTCCGCCCCTGGCAGACATCGAACGGCGCCCACAGGTCGCGCACTTCGTTCACGCCGGCCACTTTCATATCGTCGAGCAGCCACCCGCGAGTGACGCTCCCCGGCAGGAAACACCCTTCGATCACCAGGGCAGGGTGGGCTTCCAGCATGGTCCGTATGCGCTTGACGAATGCCCAAAACGCTCCGTGCCAGTCAAGTTCGGAGTACTCTTGATACACGTCTTCGTAGCACCAACTGCCCAACGAAATCCTCGACGAGTTCTGGAGTCAGGTCCGGTTCACTGCGAGGGTAGTCACAGTATTCCCCGAAGTTGTGACCCAGGCACTTAACGCCGCCCATTGACGCCAGGGCGGGAGCGCCACACTCGTCGCAGTAGCACGGAAAGTGACCGAGCGATTCTGCGCTTTCCGCCCAACCGGCCAGGAACGTGGCCTCGTCGCCCTGCGTGCGCACGGTGACTGCTTCCCTGGCCAGGTCTCTGGCCTCGTTCTCTCCCTCTCTGATCGCATCGGCAATGCGGGCGACGGCGCGGTTCCATTCCGGCCTCGCCTGCTGTTCGAGTTGATCTTTGAACCACTCGATTGACGCGCTGTGCGCGCACAGTTCCCAGGCTACGATCACAGCGCGTTCTTCGGGCGTGACTCTCATCGTTCTTTCCTCCCCATCGGTGGGAAGCGTTTCTCTCTTCGGGTATTGACTTTCGCGCGGAGTTGGCATACACTATAGTCTGGCGGAGGGAAAATACTATGAATGTACTTCGAGAGGCTGAGAGACTCTTATCTGTGATGACACGAGGTGAGAAGGCCCAATCTACAGCGACGCCAGAGCCAGAAGAAGAGATTGGTCACACTGATACCTGGGAGGATTTCCACCGTGAAGAGGACGAAAGCGTTCGAGGTATTCACTGCCTGTGTTGATGCAATCACGCAGGGAGTTCTGATTAATCGGGTCAGCAGGACTGACAAGGAATTCCACTTCCAGAACTGGTTTGAGGATCGCCTTCGGGGCACCGGAGTTCTGTTCGACAAAAGTGGCCGGAATTCATACCCGGACTTTACTCTCGTCGAATTCACCGAGGGATACGAAACCAAAGGACTTGCGTGGCCAGGCAGGGAATCGACATACGACTGCAATAGCCAAGTTCCAACAGGCTTCCACAACGGGCGTGATGTTTTCTATGCTTTCGGCCGTTATCCCAAGGCCGAGGACGCCAGTAAGGAGTACCCCGTTATTGACTTCGTGCTCTGTCATGGCGACTTCCTCAATGCTGATCACGATTACGTTCACAAGAACAAGAGCGTAAAGGGGTTCGGCAGCTACGGCGATATCATGATTCGGGATAGGAAGATGTACGTCGCCCCGACTCCTTTTGCTATTGCAGATGGTCTTACCGGCACTCGAACACTGCTGGTGCCGTCATCATGGAAGGCACCGAGAGGGTTCAAGAAGGTCGGAGAAATCGCCCGCGTAGAAGCAGCGGATTTGGTGGTTGGGTACGAGTTCGACCTGAAGACAAACAGCATCTCTGCAAAAACAGTCCCCAATCCTTCGGCTGGCAGGGAACACTGTTTCACTGCCTATCGTGTTGAATCGGACTCCGACAAAGCGGTCTACCTGGTATCCGACTCCCAAGATCAGAACCAGGCAGGCGAAGACAAGTCAGGCTGTTCCTCCTCGAAGTTGGTCAAGATGCCGTTGTCGAGATGCCAGAATTCCTTGGGTGATACGTATGTCAAGGCTTATTGAGAGAGATTTCCCCTTCGCACATCTCTCGCTCGTAGCCGAGCGAGAGTCTTGGCGGAAGGAGGTGTACCGCCCTGTTTACTACCTGCACAAGTGGTGGGCTCGCAGGCTCGGATCAGTCTTCCGCGGTATTCTGCTCGGAGCATGTCTGGATGAGTCAGAAGATTTCTGGGAGCGTTTCTATGGGAGGAACGTCTTCGACGGCACTGTTGTGTTCGATCCATTCATGGGAAGCGGCGTTACGCTTGGCGAGGCAATCAAGCTAGGCTGTCGAACCGTTGGTCGCGACATAAACCTCGTTGCCCACATCGTCTGCCGAGCGGCTTTCTCGAGATACAGACCCGCCGAGGTCCTCTCAACGTACCGCCACCTGGAGCGTACGCTCGCTCCACGACTGCTCAGTTACTTCTATACGCGAACGAATTCAGGGGAGGAAGCCACAGTTCTTTACTACTTCCTCGTCAAGATTGTGACGTGCCCAGATTGCGGGAAGGAAATCGAACTCTTTAAGACGAGGATATTCTCAGAGAACGCAGTTCCCCGGAAAGACCCGTCTGCGCGCAGCCTCTGCCCTGGCTGCGGAGCGGTCAACTTCACCGTATTCGATGCAGAACGGGTAGTGTGTCCAGCATGTTCTCTGTCATACAACCCCCAGGACGGGAACATCAGAGGACCGGAAGTAACCTGCGACGGCTGTCGGTGCCGCTTTCGCCTTGTGGACAGAATGAAGTCCATTGAGGGACCGTTGCACTTCCGCCGGTACGCAAAGATGGTGCTCACCAGCGCTGGGCAGAAGTGCTACGAGCCACTCAGCGAGGCTGATCGGAATCTTGAGCACCAAGTGGCAGAGGAGTTCGCCCAGATCGCCGATACATTCCCTGTTGTGGCTATCGAGCCGGGCTACAACACTGATCAGATGTTGAAGCACAACTACAGGCATTGGCACGAGCTCTTCTCTGACAGGCAGCTAGTGTGCGTCAGACACATGGTTGATGGCATCAAGGCAATTGAAGAACCAAATCTCAGGCTGCTGTTTGCCTGCCTCTTCTCGGGTGTGCTGGAGTTCAACAACCTGTTCACATCTTTCAAGGGTGAGGGTACAGGAGCTGTGCGGCACATGTTCTCGCACCATGTTCTAAAGCCGGAGATGATGCCACTTGAAGCGAACATATGGGGGACTAGCAAGTCCTCGGGAGCCTTCTCCCGTCTCTTCCGCTCCCGTGTCGAGCGTGCGCTTGCTTACAAGTCAGATCCGTTTGAGTTGCGGGTCAACTCATCAAGGAGCGAGAAGGTCCACAACATCAACCAACCTATCGCCGTACAAGTTGTCGAGGATTTCACGCAGTTCGACTCACAACCCAAGACTGCGTTTCTTAGTTCGGGGGATTCCAGTTGTATGGGCTTGCCTGACAAGAGCATTGATCTGGTTGTCACAGACCCGCCCTTTTTCGACAATGTCCACTACTCGCAGCTTGCAGACTTCTTCTACTACTGGCTAAATCAGATTCTTCAAGTGTCGCCCGCAGTCACTACGAGGTCATTGGGCGAGGTGCAAGACACCAATTCTGAACTGTTTACGAGGAAGTTAACATCGGTCTTCGCTGAGTGCGGTCGTGTCCTTCGCGACGATGGCCTCTTTGTTTTCACATACCATCACTCACGGCACGAAGGTTGGACCGCTGTGCACCGAGCTATCAGACATTCGGGTTTTGTCTGCCAGCAGGCGTACCCGATCAAGGCTGAAATGTCAGTTTCAGTGCCCTTGCAGCAGGCCAAGTCCCCGATCCATCTGGACCTCATTCTAGTGTGTCGCAGGGATCTCGGTAGTACTCCCGACCAGTCAGAGGATGATTACCTTCTCTCTGCCCTCAATCTAGCTGAGGCGCAGATCGCCTCGCTGAAGGCTGTCGGAATCAAGGTGTCTCTGGGAGATGCGAAGGTCATTCTCATGGGTCGCTTCCTCTGTGCGGCGCATAGGATGAGAAACCTGGACTTGGAGGAAAAATTCCTTGAGGAACTGGGACAAGATATTGATACCTACGTTGGCCAGGTGATTTCCACCAAGGGAGAGGTACTCTATGAAGATAGAAGGACTGAGCCAGAACAATTGATGCTCTTTGAGGAAATGGGTAAGTACCTGGCTAAGTCACGGTCGCTGGGACGGCCACTCTCCCCAGTGCCACTACCGAACTGCCCGTGACGGCTTTCCCGCAGGGCACAAAAAGAATGTGCTATACGAGAAGCCTCGGCCCTTATAAGCCGGGGCTTTCTGTTTGTGCAAGCGAGGCCAGGGTGGAGGCCGCCAGGGGTGCAATGAGCAGTATGCTTCGACTCTAGCGCGTCTCAGTGCGACGAACAGCCGACTTTGTAAAAGCCCTATCAGCACAAAACAGGGTATTGACAGATTCCAAAATGTACTGTACACTGATGCTGTCTTCAGTTGCAGCCAAGGAAGGAACCTGCTTTGCACAGCGCACACACTCGGAGGTTCGCACCGTGGATTGTCTCGACGCTATACCCTGGCGGCGTGTAGCCCTCCGCCGATCCCCACAACATCACTCAAACCTGGCGTCGCCAGGGCTATCCACTACCACGAATTAACGCGAAACACGCGCGAGTAGAGGCTGGTTTCGTGTTTTTCGCGAGATTTCGCGTTTTTCGTGGTCCAAACACCCTCCCGCTGATATGGACACGCGCGCCCCCCTGTGGTAGAATGCCCCCACTGCACCAATTACCGAGGAGACAAGTTGTGAGCACCAAAAGCCAGCCGGCCAAAGAGCAGATCATCTCAGCACTGGTTCAAGCGCGCCGGGAACTCCTGGAGGCCGCCTGCACATTGCCCGCCGAGAAACAGGACCAGGTGTTTCTTGGCACGTGGTCCGTCAAGGACCTGCTGGCCCACCTCGTGGGCTGGGACTTTACCAACGTGGAGGCCACGCAAGAGGTCCTGGCAGGCCGGCTGCCCGGCTTTTACGCCCATTACGACCGGGACTGGCAGACCTACAATGCCGGCCTGGTCGCCCGCTACAAGCAGGACGATTTCGCCGGCCTTTTGTTATCGGTCGGAGACTCCCACCGGCAACTCGTGGACTTGCTGGAAACTGTGCCTGCTGGCGAGTTCAACAAGGACAGGGGAGTGCGCGTCGGGCGCTACAGGGTCACGCTCGCCCGCCTGCTCCAGGCCGAGACGCGGGACGAGCAGAAACATGGCACACAACTCCGGGCCTTCAAGGACCGGTAATCGAGGAGAAGAGTGAACTGGAGCGTCGTAGCAACAACTTTCGGCTTGATCTTCGTGGCCGAGTTGGGCGACAAGACCCAACTGGCCGTCCTGGCCCAGACCTGCAAGTACCGCCGGCCGTGGGCCGTCTTCCTGGGGGCCAGCCTGGCCCTCACCGCTGTCACCGCCCTGGGGGCCGCCGGCGGCCGGGTTCTGGGGAGGTTCATCCCCCCCTCTCTCTTGCAGGGTATCGCCGCCCTGGCCTTCGTCGTGATGGGCGTCCTGATCGGCCGGGAGGCCGCTCGCACAGGGGCGGAGGAGCCTGTGCCGGAAGAGGCGTGCCCGTTGCCAGGACCTGACGGGTTTGGGAAATCTGTCAGGTCTTCCCTCGTCTCGCCTCACACCTGGAAAGCGTTCGGCTCGACCTTTGGGTTGTTGTTCGTCGCCGAGATGGGAGACAAGACCCAGTTGGCCGTGCTCAGCCTGGCCGGGAAACGGGCTGAATCGCTACCCGTCTTCGTCGGCGGGGCACTGGCATTGACGGCGGTGACCGCCCTGGGGGCCATCGGCGGGCAGGCCCTGAGCCGGTTCATCCCCAAGCGGGTGCTCCTGTGGGTCTCAGCCGTTGCCTTCGTCGTCATGGGCGCCCTGATCGGCTTCGGCGTGCTGTGATAAGCCCCACGCCGCGTGCTCCCGCACCAGCGGCTCGGCATCGTTGAGCATATCCTTCAACGCCGGCACCGCCCGCCCGTCCTTCCAGTTTCCCAGCGCCACCGCCACGTTGCGCAGCAGCCGGCCCCGCCCGATCCGGTGGATGGCCGTGCCCCTGTAACGCTGGCGGAACTGCTCCTCGTTGATGCGGCTCAGGTCCACCAGCCGTGGCGCCGCGCGCTCCGGCTCCCCGGCCAGGAACGAGCGCTCCGCCGTAGGCCGGGCGAAGCGTTGCCAGGGGCAGACGGCCTGGCACACGTCGCACCCATAGATCCAGCGGTCCATCAACGGCCGCAACTCGGGCGGGATCGCCCCTTTCAGTTCGATCGTCAGGTAAGAGATGCAGCGCCGCGCATCCAGCACGTACGGCGCCACCAGCGCCCCGGTCGGGCAGGCCTCTATGCACCGCCGGCACGTCCCGCAACTCCCGCGTACCGCCACAGGCATCGGCTCCAGTTCCAGGTCCACCAGGATCTCCCCCAGGAACAGCCACGACCCCATCCTGGGATGAATCAGGCAGGTGTTCTGGCCGATAAAGCCCAGCCCCGCCTGCGCGGCGTAGGCCCGCTCCAGCACCGGCCCGCTGTCCACATAGGCGCGGGCCACGACCTGGCATCCTGCCTCGGCACGGATAAAGGTCGCCAACTCCTCCAGGCGCGGCAGCAGCAGGTCGTGATAATCCAACCCCCAGGCATAGTTGGAAATCAACCCCCGGCTGGGGTCACCCCCATCCTCCGCAGGCAGCGCGCCCGGATAGTAATTCACCCCCACGCACACCACGGAGCGCACCCCCGGCACGATCCTGGCCGGCTCCTCCTGCCGTGCCACGCGGTCCGGCCGCGCCATGTAGCCCATCTCCCCGTGATACCCCTGCGCCAGCCAGTCCCGATACGCAGCGAGGTACGGCACCGGTCGAGCCGCCGCCACCCCCACCAGGTCGAACCCCAACTCCCGCCCCCGCTCGCAAATGCGCCTAGTCTCCAAATCCGCAGACCCCGCAAATCAGCAAATCAACAAATCAACAAATCAGCAAATCAGCAAATCGCAAACCGCCCAACACGGAACGCGCACCACGCACCACGCACCACGCTTCACGCATTCCTCATTTCCTCATTTCCTCATTTCCTCATTCCCCAATCCGTACTCCCCGAAACGCCTCCGGCACCATCACCCTCACCCCCGGCGACATCTCCTCGATCATGCGCCTGAAGCGGGCCAGGTCCACCCGTCGCAGCGGCGGCCAGGCCAGGCGCGGCGGGGTAAAGTACGGCCGCAGCGGCTCGCTCAACGGGCGAAACATGTCGTCCCAGTGGATCGGAATCACGAGCCGTGGCTGCACCGCCCGCAGGAGCGCCTCGTAACGCTCCCGCGAATCCTCCACCCCCACGAACAACACCTCCGCGCGGGGCGCGGACTCTGCCCGCACACTGCGCCAGTCGAGCAAACGGCTTCCACCCACCTGGATCAGGAAACTGAAGCAGGTGTCCATGCGATAGTCCCGCAGCCGCAGCGGGGGCCGCACATGGGACGGTAACGGCCCAGGGGAAAACCCGGGCGTCTTGATGTGCTCGGCCGGCAAGATGTCCACCCGCCAGCCCCCCAACTCCACCCGCTCCCCCGCCCGCACCTCCCGCACCTGTCGCTCGGGCAGGCCACACGCGGCCAGCAACCGGCAGGTGTTGGCCGACCCCAGGACCATCGCGCCGGTGTTGCGTGCCACGTCCGGCACATCCATCACGTGGTCAAAGTGCGCGTGGGTGACCAGCACGTAGTGGCAGCGCTCGATCTTCTCTGCAATCAGGGCGTGGTCCGGCTCCACCCGTCCCCGCCCTAAGCACCACAAGGGAGGGCGGGTGAAGAACGGGTCAATGGCCAGGACTTCATCCCCCACCCTCAACTCGATGCCCGCCACCCCCAACCAGCGAAACCAGACCGGTGCTTCCATGGCCCACAGTGTATGGCGAGTTTGCGCATAAGTCAAGACACCTTCACCCTTGCGAAGGTTTTCGCAACCTTCGCAAGGGTGGCTGAGCAGTCACGCCCCGAGTTGCATTCCTCGCATTCTTGTCTTATACTTGGCACCGGAGGATAGCGCCATGAAGTTGACACGCACACAAACAATCGTCCTCGCCGTGCTGGGTGTGCTGACCGTCGCCATCTACGGCTGCCTGGTGAGCACCATCGTCCGCAACTCGCGGCAGACGTCGTCCGCATATCTGGCGGCGGCGCAAACCCAGGCAGCCGGACCTTCCCCCCCCCCGCCCTCCC
>Ga0315284_10013687_pt1 | contig 11561 bp, 8 predicted proteins | sample YL17G09_16_MG_FD_203696 | JGI IMG/M metagenome (GOLD analysis project Ga0315284, IMG submission 203696) | Sediment microbial communities from Yellowstone Lake, YNP, Wyoming, USA - YL17G09_16 | ecosystem: Environmental > Aquatic > Freshwater > Lake > Sediment | place: USA: Wyoming | collected... | reverse complement strand
AAATCGCCTCTCGCCGATTCCTCTCCGAAAGCCGCGGGACGGCGGGACCATGCGATTTTTGCGGGGCCTCGTTCGCCGGGAAGGACACAACGCGAGACACAGGGCAACTCCAGTCAGCAGAGCCTTCCGCCAGAACTCGTTCAGTTGGGACTGTGGTGTTCGATGACGGAACGACGTGCCCAAGACGCCGAACGAGAACTCATCAAACTGAAGTTGTTGACATATCTCGGCGAACGCATCGGCGAGGAACTGGAGGCGACGATTACGGGCGTTGAAAAATTCGGACTGTTCTGCACCGGAATCGCGATTCCGGCCGAGGGCCTGATTCACATCAGCACGATGGGCGACGATCACTACGACTACGATGACCGTTCACACACTCTGATAGGTCGACGCAACAACCAGACATTTCGTCTGGGCGATCGACTGCGAGTCACCGTCGCCAAAGTTAATCTCGCCGAACGAAAACTGGAGATGCGACTAGTGGCCGGGGAACGCCGGGGGGTCTCCGAATCGCCGCGGGGTCGAAAGGCTCCGCGACGTGAATCACGGAATCCACCCAAACGTCGCCACCGTCGTTAATATTGCAACGGCACGGATATTCAACACACGACACCGAGGCGGATTGCAGGATGGTCATCCGCCTCATGAGTTCAGCGCCGTCGTTCCCAGTGGCACGCTATCAACGGTCCTGATCTTGGCACCCCTCGTGCTTCCACACAGATCGCCCGTCTCTAGAATTGAAGTTGTCCGAGTGATCTCTATAATGCCCACAACTGTCATTTTACAGTTTTTTCGGGCAGAGACCGTCCGCCAGCTGCGGACGACAGATCGCGGCGGACGCCGTAGGGAGTGATCACGTGTCGGAATCGGCAATTGCGGCACCAAGGGCGAGGCTGATTGATCGTCTGGGAATGCGTTGGTTCTTGCGGTTTTTATCCTCATCAATCGGCCGCAAGATGGTCATGGGGCTGACCGGATTGTTACTCTGTGGGTTTGTGGCTGCACATCTCGCGGGCAACTTAAAACTGTTCGTTGGAGCCAAAGCCTTTAATGAATACGCCCATTTTCTGCACAGCTTAGAGATCCTTCCTGTTGCGGAAGCGGGATTGCTGCTCCTGTTTGTGGCACACGTTTATCTTGCGTTCGTCACTGCGGCCGGGAATACGGCGGCTCGACTCGATGACTATTCGATGAAGCAATCAAAACAACCTCGAGGTCTGCTGGTCGCCAATCCAAGTACATGGATGTTTGCGTCGGGGGCTGTGGTTCTCGGATTTATTGTTTTGCATCTGATTGACCTAAAATTTGCACTGCGACCGGACATCCGATATCTGGACGAACAAGATTTTGCCGCACCATTCGCCAACACCATGGCAGTGCTGAGTAATCCTGTGAGTCGCGTGTGCTATGTGCTTGGAGCAATCGTGCTTGGTTTTCATTTGTCGCATGGTTTTCCGAGCGCGTTCCAGTCGTTGGGGCTGAATCATCCTAAGTATACGCCGTTCATCAAGATTGCAGGTCGTCTTTTTGGTTTGGCAATCGCTGTGGGATTTGCAAGCCTCGCCTTATTGATCCCCAACCTGCAGAAGTAAATCGATCAGAGCTAGGGAATGATTCGCAAAGCGATAGCCAAGCGGCAGTGATCTGCCGCTTCCAGAGAAGGACAAGGCCAGCATGGTGACAGTTGCCGAGACCCCGCTCGATGGACGTTGCCCCTCGGGGGACATTGCGACGCGATGGGACCGCCACAAATTCGATCTGAAGCTTGTGGCCCCACACAACAAACGTAAGCACACGATCATTGTCGTCGGCACCGGGTTGGCCGGAGGCTCGGCTGCCGCGTCGCTCGCTGAGTTGGGCTACAATGTGCTGTCGTTTTGCATTCAGGACTCACCTCGTCGCGCTCACAGTATCGCCGCCCAAGGGGGAATCAATGGCGCGAAGAACTATGCCAACGACGGCGACTCGGTACGTCGACTATTTTACGACACCGTAAAAGGGGGAGAGTGGCGGGCGCGGGAGTCCAATGTTTACAGACTCGCAACCCTCAGCACCTCGATCATTGACCAGTGCGTCGCCCAAGGGGTCCCCTTCGCCCGCGAATACGGCGGCTCGCTGGCGAACCGTTCATTCGGCGGGGCACAAGTTTCCAGAACCTTTTACTGCGCCGGCCAGACCGGGCAGCAACTCTTGATCGGCGCGTATCAGGCGTTGATGCGTCAGGTGCATTCCGGACATGTCACGCTGTTCACACGACGTGAGATGCTCGACGTGGTCGTTGTCGATGGCGTCACGCGAGGAATCGTGACCCGAAACCTCGTGACAGGCAAGTTTGAGACATTTGCTGCGGACGCTGTGGTGCTTTGTACGGGCGGGTATGGCAACGCGTACTATCTGTCGACGAATGCCAAGACCTGCAATGTCACGGCCGCGTGGCGATGCCACAAGCGGGGGGCCTTCTTTGCCAACCCGTGTTATACGCAGATTCATCCGACTTGCATTCCCGTCAGCGGGACCCATCAATCCAAACTGACGCTGATGAGTGAAAGTCTTCGAAACGATGGCCGCGTGTGGGTTCCACGGAGCCAGGGAGACACTCGCTCGCCCGATCAGATTACCGAGTCCGAACGCGACTATTACCTGGAACGGCGATATCCGGCATACGGAAATCTCGCGCCTCGTGATGTCTCTTCCCGCGCCGCCAAGGAACGCTGCGACGCAGGCTTCGGGGTTGGTCCGTCGGGGATGTCTGTCTATCTTGATTTCGCAGCCGCGATCAAACGCGATGGTGAAAATGTGGTTCGAGCCAAGTACGGCAACCTGTTCCACATGTATGAAAAAATCACTGCCGAAAACCCCTACAAGGTCCCGATGCGGATCTATCCCGCTGTGCATTACACGATGGGTGGACTGTGGGTGGACTACAACTTGCAAAGTAACCTGCCAGGCCTGTACGTTCTCGGCGAAGCGAACTTCTCGGACCATGGATCTAACCGCCTCGGCGCGAGCGCCTTAATGCAGGGGCTAGCCGACGGCTATTTCGTGATCCCCTATACCATCGGAGATCACATTGCGACTCGCAGCCTGAAGACTGTTTCCACGGACGCTCCGGAGTTTGGGCAGGCATTGGCAGCGGCGAAATCTCGCGTCGAATCCATCTTACAGGTGAACGGAAAACGCAGCGTCGAGCAGTTCCATCGAGCCCTTGGACAAATTATGTGGGATCACGTGGGAATGGGTCGCAATGCACAAGGATTGCTCCACGCGATCGATTCGATCAAACAGTTGCGTGAGGAATTTTGGCAGGACGTGACGGTACTGGGAAGCGGTGACACATTCAACCAAAATCTGGAACATGCCGGGCGCGTCGCCGACTTCTTAGAATTCGCTGAGTTACTGGCCCGTGATGCGTTGCATCGCGGTGAATCGTGTGGTGGCCACTTCCGCGAAGAACATCAAACGAGCGACGGAGAATGTGCCCGCAACGACGATAAGTTTTGCTACGCTGCCGCATGGGAGTTCCAAGGTGTCGGCGGCGACTCAATCCTGCATCAAGAATCTCTGACGTTCAACGACTGCCCGCTGGGAACCAGAAGCTACAAATAAAATCCCCGCTCGGCGCAAGTCACCAGACCCCGCCGAACCCGACTCCAAATTCCTCCTCGGCCCTGTTGGTGATGTGGGGGGAAGGAGACGCCGAACGCGGCGTTAGTAAAGTTGTGCCGGCTCATTCAGATGATCGCGTAACAAGACCGTGACCAACGAGACCAAACATGAACTCCTCCGCATCGAAGACCTTGAACCTGACACTGAAAATTTGGCGACAGACCGGGCCAAACAACCCCGGAGCGTTTAAATTGTACGACCTCAACGAGATCTCGACCGACATGTCATTTCTGGAAATGCTGGACGTGCTGAACGAGCAGCTGATCACCAGAGGCGAGGAGCCGGTCGCATTCGATCACGACTGTCGTGAAGGGATCTGTGGAACGTGTGGTGTGATGATCAATGGCCAGGCGCATGGTCCGGAGAATGCCACCACGACCTGTCAGCTTCACATGCGCCGGTTTAACGATGGTGACACGATCCTGATCGAGCCTTGGCGTGCGAAGGCTTTTCCGGTGGTGCGTGATCTTGTTGTCGACCGTTCGGCATTTGATCGGATCATCCAGTCTGGCGGTTACGTCTCGGTCAACACGGGTAACGCGCCCGAGGCCAATTCGATTTCGGTCCCTGGACACATTCAACAACAAGCGATGTCGGCGGCCGCCTGCATCGGTTGCGGCGCGTGTGTCGCCTCCTGTAAAAACGCCTCCGCCATGCTTTTTGTCTCCGCTAAGGTCTCGCATCTCGCCAGCCTGCCGCAGGGGCAAACGGAACGCAGCAAACGGGTTCTCAGCATGGTCGCCACGATGGACAAAGAACAGTTCGGCAACTGTACGAATACCGGTGAATGTGAAGCGGCCTGCCCCGCGGAGATCAAGCTGACCAATATCGCCCAACTCAACCGCGAGTACATCAAGGCCGTATTGTTCTCCCATGACTGACACTGCTATTTGACATCGTGGGACAAATGACGGCCAAAAATTAACCACGAGACCTGACGGAGCGACTTCGAATCTTGAGTAAACCATCGCCTGAGGCGACAGATTGTCAAATAAATTCGAGCATTTTATGGCAACCCGTGGAAAACTCGTCGTTCATGGCAGCACGGTCGAGTTGATCTTTCCCAGCTCTGATGTAGGACTCCGATCGTCATTCAGTCCTCAGGAATACCACGATGAATCAAGTCCCTTCCGCGTTGCTCCGTACGCCGCTCTATGACTGGCACGCCGCGCACAACGGTCGCCTCGTGGAGTTTGGTGGCTGGGAGATGCCGGTTCAGTACAGCAGCATCGTGGAGGAGCATCAGGCCGTGCGGCAGTCGGCCGGATTGTTTGACATTTCACATATGGGACGACTGACATTCAGTGGCCTCGATGCCGAGTCTCTGTTATCGCATCTCCTGACGTGTCGGGTCGACAATCTCGTCGATGGACAAATCCGATACGGGCTGATTTGCAACGACGGGGGTGGGATCCGGGATGACGTGCTCGTCAATCGTCTGAACGCGATGAATTTTGGCCTCGTGGTCAATGCCAGCAACCGCCTAAAAATTGTCGAGCGTATTCAAACGTGTGTTTTGGAGATTGATCCTCCGAACCGTGCCCGCGATCTGGAATTTGACGATCAGACGACGGAGACGGCAATGATTGCCATTCAGGGACCACAGGCGGTGTCGATTCTATCCCGATTGACGACATGCGATGGGGAACTGAAATCGCTCAAGTATTACACAGGCTGCCCTGGTCAGGTTGCCGGGTGCGAAGCGTTCATCAGCCGCACCGGCTACACGGGGGAGGACGGCTTCGAAATAATCGTGGCCCAAGACGCGCCGGGAACGATCTCACTGTGGCAACGACTGTTGGACGAAGGACGCGGGGAGGGATTGATTCCCTGCGGACTTGGTTGTCGTGACACGCTGCGGCTCGAAGCGGCGATGCCGCTTTATGGACACGAGCTTTCGGAGATCATCGATCCTTTGACGGCGGGTTTGTCGTTCGCCGTTAAACTCGACAAGCCAAGCTTCATCGGTCGCGAATCGCTGCTCGCGAAGAAGGCTGTGGGGCCGCAACAGGTTCGTGTGGGTTTGCAACTCACTTCGAAGCGAATTGCCCGAGAACATACCGAGGTTTATGTCGACAGCAGGCACGTTGGTGACGTTTCGTCGGGGACGTACTCACCGACATTGCAGAAGTCCATTGCCATGGCGTATGTGGATCGGGCCTACTCGTCGGCTGGGACATCTGTGGATGTTGACATACGAGGCAAGCGGGAGTCCGCCATCGTCGTCGCTCTACCATTTTACAAGCGTCCGTGAAGCCCGGAAGGCACCATCCCGCTTTACCTTTTTTAACGCAACACCGTCCATGATCCGATAACGGGAGGACGGTCATCACCCGTTACTTCCAGTGAAGGACCTGTCATGGCTCAACGCGATCTGTCCAGATATCAGGAAAAAGTCATTAAGCGGTACTACGAGAACCGCCCCGCATTGGACGCCGAGCGTCTGAGTGACCTTGTTGCTGAACTGTATCTTGCGAGCGACAAGAAAAAGCCCAAGTTGTGGGAGTCTACGGCAGAAATCATGCTGCGTCTGGGCACCCCGCAATCGCGAGTCGATCACGTTTTGAAGTCCGCCGATCCGATCCTCCTCGCCGAAGTTGTCAAAGACGTTCAATCCGGAAAAATTCGTCCCAAGCCCGCCGAAAAGAGGCCTGGCGGATCGGCGGATTGATGCTGCGTCACATGCCGGCGGGGACCGTCACAACTCGGGACGCGGGATCTCTTTTTCAAGCGATGATCGGCGATAGTGTTCTGTGTAGCGGGACACGGAAATCGCTTCGCCGCGGTTTCAAACAGTATTGCTCAAACGCACTGCTGCCGCTCAGTCGCTCAACACCGATGACAGAATGCACCCTCTCAGCGCGGCGGAAGTCTGGCCTGGACGTTTTCACCACGCGGCCAGATCAACTTCAGCTACGCTCTGGACGATAGATCCGCCTCTTGGTCTGGGTGACGTCGAGCGATCCAGATGTAGATCAGCATCATCGTCAGGGCGATTCCGCTGGTTGTCAGGTACATCACCATGAAGCCGTATTGCACAATAATACGACCCAGAAGCGGGGCGAAGAGGAGTGATCCGACATCGGTGAAACCGAGAATAATGGCGGTTCCGGCACCACGACACTCCTTCGGAAAAGCTCCCGAACCGAGTGAGACCACCGCCGGAAAGAGCAGGGCGTGACCGAATCCGCACAGGATCGAGGCCGGAATAAATTGCCAGCTTGTGCTGACGAAGGCCAGCAAGGCGTGGCCGACCGCCTGACCGCACAGGCCACTCACCAGCATCCAATGGCGACCGAGCGTGCGGCTCCAGTGTTGCACCAGAAGCCGAAACATGAACGCGGAAATTGCATAGCCCGTAAAGAAAACGCCAATCTCTCGAATGTGATGCGATGTCGCATACCGCGTGAGAAACGTTTGCGTTGCCGTGACTGCCATTCCCATGATCATGGCCACCAGTACCACGGTTCCTGGCCAAAAACGAAACAGCTGCTGGTAGGCTGGAGGAGTTCCGCCGCTGCGAGTGTGTCGTTGATCGCGTGTTAACAGAATCACGATCGCCAGGTAGGCCACGCCAATCACCGCTGCGCCGCCAAAGAGAATCACGAATTGAGTCCGCTTGTCGGTGACTGCCCCCAGGATCCAGTCACCGAGGTTTGATCCAAGAACCATTCCCACGAATCCGGAACTGCCCAGATTCCCAATAATTTCCGTACGTCGTTCGGGGGGAACGTGGTTTTGGATATGGGTCATCGAGCACGCGAACATTCCCGTCAGACCCACAAAGAACGCTGCACGGGCCGCATACATGACCCACGACAGTTGAGTCAACACCAGAAACGTCACGCAGCCCGCGATGAACAGCAGGGTGCAGGCTGGCCACAGTCGCCGGGTCCCATAATCGTCGAGTACATGCGACACACTCAGACGCAGGACTACTGCCACCGCTGTCCCAAACGCCACAATGTCTCCCGCAGTGCTTTCCGATCCCCCCAGATGATGCACAAGTTCGGCAAATCGAAAGGTCAGCGAACTTGCCAAGATGAGTGCGGAATTTGCCAGATAGGCCAGCCAAAACGTGCGGCCATACACACCCGACATTGGCTCATCAGCGGACATACCGTCGGTCATCACGTCCCAGTTTCTGATCGAAAAGCAGCAGAATTCCACCCGAACACGGCCGAATCACTCTTCCAACGAACAAGATCAACCACGGCTTGTCAGCCTCCGTAAGCACTGTATCGCCTCAAGCCTCGTGCCAGCGTCAAGCGGTTGAGTAGATACAGAATCATCACCCAGGCAATACCAAGTTCGACTTCGACCGCCAATTGAGCGTGATTGTACTTCTGCAAAAATACCGCCGCAGGAACAAAGGCGAGGTACTTAAACGGCAGCAGGCGAATCCAGTCACTGTACGGCGAGGGAAGCCAGTCGAGAGGGAGCATGTGACCTGACAGCAGGTAACTACACAACATGTACACAAAGACCAGCGAACTGACCTCCAAAAACCAAAACGCGCAGAGTCCCATCAAGCTTTCGATCAAAAATCCAATCAAGAACGCAATCAGCAGTAAGACGCACCCCCCGGCCAGTGTCCAAGCATCGGGCCAACCGCGGAAATAGTCACGGCACAACCAGAACACGAGGGCAAACGGTACGCATGCCATGACGTAATAAACAATTTTATGAGCGACGCGATGCCAGAACAGGTAGTCCAAAATATCGATCGGCTGAATCAGAAATTTCTTGATCGATCCGTCGCGAATATCGCGCGCAATTCCCGTTGTCAGGCCGGGCATGGAAGAGAAGGCACGTCCCAACATGACCAATAGCGAATAAGCCACCATGTCGCCATAGGTGTAGGAATTGATGATCTTCGAAGAGTGCGGGCCACTGGCATCATAGATCGCCCCCCACAAAAAGACCTGCGTGATGATCGGCAGAAAACGGATCAGAGTTGCGAATGCAAAATCGGCTCGATAGACAAGTCGCTCTTCGATGCATGTTCGAAGAATGCACCATTTGATACGGAGAGATGAAGGCATGTTGAGCATTCGTCATTGAGCATTCGTCATTGAGCATTCGTCATTGAGCATTCGTCGCCGGTCTCTGCCGTGCGAAAAGTTCGGCAATGGCATCCTCCAGCGGACGTTCTTGAACGCCCACATCCTCAATCGTATAACGGTCCAAAAGAGCGGCGAGAACCTTGGGAATGTCTTGCCGAGGAACTTCGATCTTCACTCGCGGAGGCATTCGTTCAACAATCTTTCCGTAACGTTCCAAGTCCGCGGGAATGTCGACTCCCGCGAATTGAAGTTGAATCTGCTTGACGCTGCTGAACCGATCAACGATCTCGGCCAAAGGCCCGTCGTGTTTGATCTCACCTTCATTGATGATGATCGCCCGACGACACAGCACTTCGACATCCTTCATGTAATGGCTCGTCAGCAACACCGTCATCTGCTGCTGCTCCTGGTAATGCCGCAGGAAACCTTGCACACGTCTTTGCGAAACCACGTCTAATCCGATGGTCGGTTCATCGAGAAGCAGCACTTCAGGTGAGTGCAGCAGCGCGGCTATCAGTTCCATACGCATCCGCTCACCGAGTGACAATTCCCGCACAGGCTGGCCAACCAGTTTGCGAACTTCAAGAAGATCGGTCAGTTCATCCACTCGACGTTGGAATTGCGAGGCTTCGATTCCATAAATTTCACGGTGAAGAATAAATGAATCTTGCGCGGGAAGATCCCACCACAGTTGGTTCTTCTGACCCATGACCAGAGAAAACCGTCGGCGATAAGCGTTGTCACGCTCCCAGGGGACGTAACCCAAAACACTCACCGTTCCCGATGTCGGATAGATCAGACCGCTCAAGATCTTCAGAGTTGTTGTCTTTCCGGCACCATTGGGGCCGAGAAAGGCAACCATCTCACCGCGCTGGATGTTGAAGCTGACATCTTTCACCGCTTCAATAAGGTTATAATCGCGGTGAAATAAACCTTTCAGGGATGCTTTCCAACCTGGCGGCTTGCGATAAACGCGGTAATGTTTGGCGAGGCCTTGAACTTCAATGATCGGCATGGTGATCGATCATAACGAGGATCCGCTCATTTTCAACTTGCCGGAAGCGGTGTCAGCAGTCATCGCCACATCGCCAAAAAACAGCCCCAAACCTGAGGCCAGGCTCGGGGCTGACGTTACGATTTATCATCTTCCGGATTGAGGAGTCAGCGTCCGGCCGTATTGACGGCCTTCAGTTGAGCCGAGTAATCCACGGCGATGTGCAGAACTTCGTCATTGTATTCCGACTTGGCGAATACAGGCAACTCTTCAGACTTCGTCTCATGCTCCTCCTCCTCCTTCTCGACTTCCTTCGCAGCCTTATCTTCTTCGCGTTCCCGAGTCAGTTGTTGTTCGTTGAGCGAAACTGATTTGCGATTTTTGCGAGCGAGAAACCGATCGATGTCCCTCTGAATCTGTTGAAATTTGGGATCGGACGCGACTCGCTTCCGACTGGCATCTTTCAATTCAGAGACGATTTCTGGACTCGCCATGTTGTACGACGCATGTTTGGCGGATGGAATGTGATCGAATGCAAGGGCATTTTCCATGAAGGACTCCCCCAAGTCCATGTGATCGATCAGGGAGGGAATCACGATATCGGATTCGACGCCGCGATTCTGAGTACTGTCTCCGTTGACCCGATAGAACTGGTTGATTGTCAACTTAACGGCGCCACGGTCTTTACTCCCTCCGCCGAGAACACCAAACATTTGGCTGCTGACGGGCATCACATTCTGAACCGTTCCCTTACCATGCGTCGTTGTGTCACCAACGACGATTCCACGCCCGTAATCCTTGATGGCCGCAGCAAAAATTTCCGACGCGGATGCCGACAGACGATTACAAAGCACGACGAGTGGTCCGGAGTAATCCAATCCGCCCTCGTCATCATCGTGACTCTTCGTGCGACCATTCGACTCCTTGATTTGAACCACTGGACCGTGATCGATGAACAATCCAGAAACCTCAATGGCTTCACTCAATGCACCACCACCGTTCATCCGTAGATCGACGATGACACAGTCGACGCCCCCTTGATCGCGAAAGTCTTCCAGTACTTTTCTGACGTCGCGGGCCGTGCTCTTGAAATCATCTTTACCCTGCTGTGCGCCGCCGAAATCACGATAGAAAGAGGGGATATTAATGATACCCACACGCTGCTTGGTGCCGGAGATCCGCTCATTCGATTGAATGATCTCCCCCTTGACCTCCTGAGACTTGAGCTCAATCGTCTGACGGGTCAAGGCATAGACGGCGGTTTCACCCGTCTCTTTCACGACTCGCAATCGAACGTTGGTCCCTCCTTGGCCTCGAATCAGTCGGACAACGCGGTTCAATTTCATTTCCACGATGTCCTGAAAGTCTCCTTCCTCCTGTGCGACAGCCGTGATTTTATCACCGACCGTCAGCCGGCCATCTTTTTCAGCCGCGCCACCCGCCACAATTTGTTTGACGACCGTCACGCCATCCTCCGATTGCAACGCCGCTCCGATGCCTTCCAAACTCAGCCTCATCTGAATCTCAAAATCTTCCACGGTCTGCTTCGACATGTAACTGGAATGCGGATCAAAGCAGTGAGCCATTGAGGAAAGGTACATCTCCAGAACCTCACTGTCCTCCATTTCATGAGCAGTCCGTCTGAGTGTGTCGTAACGCTTATGGAGTCGTTCGCGAGCCTTTTCTGAGGCGATCTTATCCAGTTGCAAGGTCAATAATTCGTACTTCACCTTCTTACGCCAGCGTTCGTTGACTTCTTTTAGATCGATAGACCAGGACAATTTTTCGCCATCGATATCTAGGTTTTCGTCATTGGTAAAATCTTGTGGTGT
>Ga0315284_10013686_pt1 | contig 11561 bp, 18 predicted proteins | sample YL17G09_16_MG_FD_203696 | JGI IMG/M metagenome (GOLD analysis project Ga0315284, IMG submission 203696) | Sediment microbial communities from Yellowstone Lake, YNP, Wyoming, USA - YL17G09_16 | ecosystem: Environmental > Aquatic > Freshwater > Lake > Sediment | place: USA: Wyoming | collected... | reverse complement strand
AAAGTCCATCTCCAATTTTTTGAGCAGAGTAAAGATGACTGTATCTCCATCAATTACGCGGACTAAGCGAGCCTCGAATACAAATGGTTTACTGTCCATGGTTACTCTCCTGTGAGTTCAATGCTGGGTATGGCTGGAAGAAGTCTAGCACGCTCAAAAATAAAATACACTCCAGCGCATCCCCTGCAAATTATCTCTGTGCGGCCCACTAAACGCCGCATGGAGGCGAAGCATGTGGACCCAGACATGGAAGGCAGACCCAGCGGTCAGACGGCTGGCAGACAGGCATTACTCGCGCGAAACGATCGGCGCCGTAGGCTTTGCGCCTCCTGGGCAAACCATCGTTCTCCGCCTCACGCACGAAGGCCAAGAGGCCGCGTGGATCTCGTCTTGGCAGCAGTACGCCAAACACGCATGGCGCGGGGCCTGGGTCTGCACCCTCTTTCGCAACGAGACCACCTTGCGGAGCTCGGACTTGATCCGAGAAGCCTTGGCCGTAACCCTCACCCTCTGGGGCTATGGCTATGGAGAGCAGCTCCCTCCGAAGCAAGGCATGATCACCTTTGTTGACCCAAGGAAGGTGCAGAGCAACGTCCCTGGCTGGTGCTTTCGCCGCGCTGCGTTCAAGCGGGTGGGCACAACTTCACGCGGGCTGCTGGTGCTGCAATGCCCGCCAGAGAAGTTTCCTGCGAAGGCGATGGCGCCGAGATCGCCGCAGCTACGCCTTTGGGAGGATGCACATCCGACAAAGTGCCCCTGCGGCTGCGAGAATGTTCGCCAGTAAAAAATTGGAGGGCGATGTCTTGGATTGCGGATCTAGGTTCGGTAGAGTAAGCTTCTGGGAAAGGAGACCCCACCCATGACCCCACTTCACATCATCGCAGGCCTAGGCATCTTGGCCCATCTTCGGAAAAAACAAGCCGTAGGTGCCTTCTACAAGATAGACAAGAGCATCAAGAGGCGAGCATCTAGGACAAATGACGAGTGGACCGTAACCCCAGCCACACAGGGGACCAAGGTTAGAGATCGGACGCGAACAAGGGGAGGCGATTAAGGAAAAACAGCCGCGTCTGGAGATCTGTCGTGACACGGCGCAGCTTGCCCTGAGACGACATCTATCTTACTGGAAGCTGCCGATGCCTTCCTTGCGTCCATTGAGCGAAAGCTGACGCCAAAATAACACGCAGGCCTGAGAGGGCGCTCTTGTTCTTTGTTTCCCGTTCGTCGAACGGAGCCGCCCTACACCTAAGCGCTATTCGCGCTCTAGATGTAGCACTGGGCATCTTCTGGGTAGGAGGCAATCTTCGGCATCTCCAGTACGAGCGTATCTTGCTTGTCATACAGACGGATCATCCAAGGCATGTTTTCGCTCACATTCAAATTCCTGCTATTTTTGCAGCATGCTCTAGAATCATGTGAATCGCATTCGTTCGCGCCTTGTCACTTAGGTACACTGCCTCTTGAAGACGCTGCTGATTGATGCTGTCGATGAGGCCTAATGATGCCCATATTTCAATGGCTCGCTGATAGTCTGATGAATAGAAGACAGTTTCGTCATGCTGTGTCAGTAGGGCCTCGACATCAGCAAGAGTGGCATGTATCCTTTTGATCCAGTTTGTATGGATTTTGAATCCTTTTCTCTTGATCCATGCCGTCGCTGCCGTGAGGGTAGTGGGCTGCGCATACCAGCGGCGCAGCGTCCCTAGGTACCACCACGCAAACCACCCAAGCATGATTTGTATAGGCCGCTCTGGGCTGCGGGTGCCCTGGGTCCAGCCATGGCAAGAGGTGAGTGAGGCTCCCGTGTATTTCGATACAAGCCTGGCAGATGGCTCTAAGAGCCGAATGGCCATGACGACAGCGAAAATCTCGGCTTGCGCCCCCACGAGCGGAAACGTAGCATCGAGTTGAAGATCATCCACATCGAAGGCATGGGTAGACATCGTCTTTTTCCTTATTGGTTATCGGCTCTTCAGTGTAACGCTGTTATTCGTCTTCAGATGGTGGTACGTTGCGTGGCTTCGGCTCTACCTTCTCCCATCCGTCATCGGTCGTCTTGACGTAGGTCTGCACCTGTCGCCAGCGATCGCTCACCAGTTGGAGGGCGGCGCGGTGCTCTTCTTCTTCCTGTTCCGCCGCCTCCCACTTGTCTTCATCCCGCAGGGCCAAAACCTCATCTCGTATGAGTTTATCTATCATGGATGGTTCCAGCGCATCTAACTCCCAACTCTCGTTTCCATATTTTCTGATATACTCCTTAGCACGAGAGTCGGTCTCTTTCGCAGGATTTGGTGGGGGTGAATACTTCTGAATCTGATCCATATTCAGGGCAAGCCGTCTGAGCTCAATGGGGCCACCTGCAAACATAGACAGCCTCTCCTCGTTGTCTCGGCTCATATCCATCCCAGAAGGATCATGATCTCCAAGATGTAGGATCACAGGCATTTGTCCTGCCTTTCGATACCGAGCAAGACGCTGTCCTGCCTCATACTGTGCACTCTGGGAGGAATAGCCACGACACGCAAAATACTCAATACGCATCTCGCGACAAACCTTCTCAATCACGCCGACCAAGGCGTCTTTTTCGATCCAAGCCTCAATGCGCACCTCTTGATCGCGCCAGAGATCTTCCTTATATTGCTGAGCTACGGCAGAAATGATGTCCTGCGGCGTCTCCCAGTGCGTAATCCGGCGCAGCGATCGAGTCCGATCCTCCATCAGACTCCAGTCTACCAATCCAGCCAATCGCGCATCAGAAATGATAGCGCCAATTTTGTCGTATTCTGTTTGCTTATTATCAACAATGCCACGCGCGACAAATTGATAATAAAGCTGACGGAGAGTTAGTATAAGTCCTTGGCTTTCGTAATCTGCCAATATCTCATTAGCTTTTTCTATAATCAAAAGAGAGGATGGCTTAAATTTGTGCGAAACAAATAGCGTCTTCATAGCGCGACCTCTTCGGCTGATGCTGGGGGAGTCTCTTCGCTTGCCTTCTTACGAGCCGTCATCGCCTCATAGTCCGCATGAATCTTCTCCTCTCGCGAGGCCCCCTCCTGATAGAGCAAGGCAACCCGCAGCGCGTGATGATCGCCCGCGCCTGTCTTCCAATATCGTTTTTTGAGGTCAGTCACAAAATCCTTCCCCATCCGATCGAGGCGGTCAGACTGATGCTGCGCGAGAGAGGCATCTCCTGCCACGAGCGCCTGATGAAGTTGCCAGCGATCCCGCGTGAGGCAGACACCAGCGATCGCGCCTGCGGCGATGGCAGACACACCATGGCACAGACGAAACGAGTAGCTGCCCTTGCGCCCGCCAGGCGTGAGGACGCAGGCGTACCTGACGCGCGCTAGGATGGGGACGTCTCGATAGGCGCGATTGAAGAAGCCCGCTAGAAAGTCAACGATGGCGTCGTTCGAGGTCCAGAGATACCACTGGGTGCCTCCGACAACCTCCTCTCCCGTGCGCAGCTCTAGGCTCATTACAGCGCCAGTCATTGGGAACTCACTTTCTCTGCCACCAGCTTTTTGAGGCGCAGCACCGAGGCGTAGTGATCCGCAAACTCTTTGTCTGTCTTATCGGTAGAATCAGCAAACCGATCTACCACTGACTGAAAATACGCAGGCGTCTCCACGGTGCCACAGCGAATGTACCAAAAATCAGCCTCATCCAGAGAGCGTCCGAGGCACGAGGTGCAGTGGCAGACTACAGACATGCGGCACGATCCCTGGTGCGTTCCATCAGCGGCTTGATCCACTCCGCGTGCGCGGGATCTTCGAGTAACAGCATCGGCAGGATGGGATTTTTCCGCAGATAATTGTCATTGTGCTCATAGGGATGCTTCGCCATCTCTCGCAGCCACGCAGGGTTGCTGTTGGGATTTTGCGCTAGCCACGAGTGAAAGTGATTGTTGGCTGCATAGCGGGGCGCGAGGCAGGCAACGGAGGTGGCTAGATCGACCAAATGATCGCGAAGCAACGCATGGATCGTGCCATGCGGTGTCGCTACGCCACTCTTATCATCGCGATAGCCATGTTGCACGCGCGTGCTATACATCCAGTCGCTCACCGTGATCTGGCCTAGTGTGGCGCCGCAGTATTCGCACAGCAGCGGAAAATCCGCTTTACCCCATCCTCCGCGACGAAGGCCCCATTTGAGCTCAAACGGTGTAGCTGTCTTGGCGGTGGCCGTTGGTAATTTTCTCATCATCGTTGCCTCCAAGTGGACTTCCCTCGCTTACGCTCTTGGCCCTCCTTTTTGTTTCGCTGCTCCATCCGCTGCTCCACCAAGCGCCATTCTGCCTGCGATAAGCTGTCACACTGCTTTGCAGCACGGGCAAACAGGTACGGCCAAAAGTGCTCACTGAGTGGCGATGCAACCCAGTCATCTGGCCAAAACTGCACCATGCCGCAGGGGCGCTCTCCCCGTGCATACACCCCAAAGCGGCCAAGACCCTCGCGGATGTCTCGATGAAAAATAAAGGCCTGCCACGTGACCGCAGCGTCGTCGCTAAAGCGATCGCTGTACCGTCGGTCGTAGTGGCAGGCGCACATGCGCTGCGTGGCGAGGATCGCGTGCATCTCTTGCCACGAGTAGACCCTGACCGTGAGATCTACCAAAGATTCGAGATCAAAGTCACAGAGCATCTTCACAGCGGACTCTTCTCCTCTTCTGCAACAAAGCGCATCAAGGTCTCCAGCGCGCGAACCAATTCGTGATTGGCCTCTGCCTCATCGAACCAGCGAGCCCCGTTGATGCAACTTTCTCGCTCTCCCTCAATGCGGTTGAGGGTTTCGCGTGCAGCCACCAGCGCAGCTTCGCGTCGCACAGCCTTGGCATCGCAGCGCAGGAAGAGTTCGACGGCCTTGGCCGCGCTGACCATATTCGATAAGGCGATCCAGTCAACGGCCTCTCGGTGGCCGTGCGCTGCGTATCGGTGCGCCACATGGAAGATCTCGCCACAGGACGAGCACCAGGGCAGCTGGTCGTTCCAGTCTTCGGCGGTGAGGTCGGCCTCACTCTGGATGTGGTCATAACTCATAAAATTAACCCGAGTTTACAGATCATCGTTAGTTTCGCTTGAAGCCCTGCTCTAACAAGTCAGCAATGATAGAGTCGCGCGCAAACTCACTCCAGATCCAGCGTCGGATGTATGTCTTGTTTTTGGGATGTGGGAAGCTGAGGTAGAGAGAGATGCCATCAATCCCTCGCTTGCCATTCACGTCCTTTTTGAGGCCGATCTTGCCAGCGCGCACGCCCACCGTATACGGCGCGAGCCCCACAAATTCTTTGGCAATCTGTTCACTATGAAACCAAGCGCCTGTTTGCGGAATGGGGGAGGCAATTGCCTTCTTCGGAGGGACAGGAGAGGGTGATACGTTTTTCTTAACACTTGTTGGCGCAGGCGTAGGCGTCGCAGGCGTAGGCGTCGCAGGCGTCGCAGGCGCAGGCGCTTTCGTCTCTTGGGTGGATGGAGGAGGCGGCATAGGCGGTGGAGCGAGAGGGGACGCAGGGACAGGTTGACGCGCCGCACGCACCTCATCGAGGAGCGCCACCCCCTTGGCTGTCAGTTCATAGTCTCCCATCTGCCCGCCCGCACTCACGTAGCTATTGCCCATCAGCACGAGATCAGACAAGGAGAGCTGCTGCGGCCCCACCAAAGTAGGGGCCGCCACAGGCGCCGCAACAGGCGCAGGCGCAGGCGCCGCAACAGGCGCAGGCGCAAGGACGGGCGTGGGGGCGGGAGGAGGCGCTTGTGGTACGGGCGTTGGCAGCGGAAGGAGAGGGGTACCTGCAGCAGGCGCCGCACCCTGTCGTAATTGAGTCAAAATGGCCGCCGCCCAAGCTTTAAACTCCGCCAATAGCTCTGGATCTGCCTCTGGACAGATGCTTAAGAGCTGCCACAGTCCCGCTTCTGTGACGGTGGGTGTGGGAGAGTTGCGGCGCCAAGTATAGTAGACGCCCGCTTCTTTGGCCAATGAGGGATAGGCCCCCAACTTATCTTTCCAAGACTCCATCGGTGCAGGCAGTCGAATGGCGCGGAGCACATCCACCACGCACAAGCTCAGCGGGATGGTCAGCGGGAAGCGCACGGAAATGGAGGAGAAGCACTGGGCGATGACATCCTCTACCACGCCCGTCTTTTTGGGTGGTTTGGTGGCGCCTTGGGCGAGCATCTGGGTGCGTGGCGTAGTGGCAGCAGCAAGCGGCAGCGACGCTTGCGCGGGAGGAGGCAGGGCAACCGATGTCTTTACGATCATGGGCGCTGCGGGTGCAGGCGTCACCGTGACGAATACGGGGGGCGGGATAGACACCGAGGTCAGGGACGCCAAGGTTCGGTTTGCGAGATAGGTATCAAAGGTGCGTCGATGCTCTTTTTTGGGCTGTTCGGCATAAACGGGACGCAGCACGCCAATGATCTCCTCCTCTTCCATTGGCACATCAAAGCGCACCGTGGGGGGCCAGGTCTTGTGGCGCCGAAACGCGAGCAAGGCGTCCAAGGGCGCTTTATAGCCAAGTATTTCTCTCATAAACTGCAACAGTGTGATCTTCATGTGTCTCCTCCGTTAGGCTTCCAGTTATCTTGCTACCCGCACAGTCATTGCACGGGCGCCTCTCTTCCTCGTGGCCAAACAGCTACTTTATCAATTCGTATCCCTCATAAAATCGGCTCGTGGTAAATGTTCGTGCGCGAGCAACAGGTCAAGCGCGCCACAGGCCAGACCCCTCGAATCGTCAGATTCTTCTTCAACACATCGCTCTCTTGGCCGCAGTGCAGGCAGCGCACAAAAAAAGAGGTTGCGCGGTTGGTGTTGGCGCTCCGCGAAAACTCGCAGCGGTGCGTCGCCTCTTCCTCCTTCATGGCTTGCGATCCTGCGCAGGAATGACAAGTGCTATCCAAATAAACAGGCAGCCAAGGCTCAGCCACAGGCTGATTTCTTTGGTGGCGATCATCGCCTCAATAAGGAGGAGCGTGATCAACTTAATCCAAGTTATCTTTGTCATGGGACTCCTCGCAGATAGTGCACGAGCCGATACCACTGCCAGACCTCTTCCGTCTCACGAGGCCCACAGGGAGAGCTCTGTTCTGCTGCATTGATGGCGTCACTCCTCGTAAAATCAGGAGCGCCGAGAGAGGCACGCCACGCGGCGATCGCGACTCCCGCGCCTCGGAGCGGAGTCTCTGTATTGCAAATCCAGGCAGCGATATGCGCCGCCTCCAGTTGCTTCTTCGTGCGATGATGAGAGGCAACATAGGCGCGCGCTGCTTCGATGGCCTGCCTAGGCCTCTTTTCCGTGGGATAGATCCCCTCAAAATAGGGCAGCACATGATCCGCGTAGTCGGCGGCAAGGAGACGCCATTGGTCTAGCGAGAGAACGTCTTTCTGCGGACATTTGTAGAGCCACGTTCTGGCATTCAAACGCGCGAGAACATCCCAGCGCTCTGGGCTCTCCAGCGTCATCAGGGGCCATAGCGAACTCTGCATCGCCTCGAACGGATGCTTCCATGCCAACTGAAACCACAGATCCATGGGGCAATTGGGGTGCGAAATCGCGTCCACAGGATGCCCTACGCTCAGCATGGTCACTTCAAATTCAGATGCCTGCAGATCCTCTCGGATACGCTGCAGGCTTTCTTCCAGTGCGTTAGCCATCGTTGCGACCGTTTTGCAGGTAGTCCTGCAGCCTGTTCCACTGCCAACGCTTTTCTGCCTCTGCTCGTTCGTTGGTGTCTGGACTGTTCGTAGCCTTTGCGGCATGCACAGCTGCCTCGCAGGCATAGCGAGCAAACTCAGTGCGAAAGAGCAAGGTGCAAGCATGTCCCGCAGCGGTCGCCGCATGTTCACAGCCAGAGCGGCTTGACCATTGAAATGCCTTGCGCTGCACCTCCACTAATTCGTGATCACCTATGGTTCCCGCGACATAGTCACGCGCCGTAGCAACGGCGTTGCGCAGTACGTCTGCGGCTGGACCTCGGAGCTCAAAATAAGGCAGGAGAGAGATCGCATGCTCTGTGCAGTCCGCTGCAAAGAGGCGCAGTTGGCCCAGGGAGAGATAGTGGCGCGTGGCGTAGGCGTCTCGCCATGTCCCTAACTTTCGGCGTTCTAGCGCCTCCCAGCGCCCTGGCTCCTCCAGTAGGAACATCGCAAAGGCTGGGTTTTGGCTGCACTCGTACGGGTGCGTGCCTGCCCAACTCCACCAAATGTGTACAGGACAATTGGGATGTAGGATCGCTTGAAGAGGAGAGGCCATGAGCAGCCACTCTAGATCCGAGGCGGTTGCCTGCGGGTCTGCTACAATGCGCTGGATGCTGGCTGGGTTGGCGACAAAGGACGACAGGCTCCCCTCCTTTCTGAGTGACTGGCGCGAAGGTACTATATCCAGCCCTTGACAATCAAGGGAAAACATTTGAAAGTGCAACGCATGACAACTAAAAAGAAACCAGACCCCAATTGGGGCGGTAAACGAGAGAACGCGGGAAGTAAGAGCCCACAAGGCGGGAAGACCACGGACGTCTCCTTCCTTCTCTTAGAGACCACCAAGGCACAGGTCAAGGCAGAGGCGGCAGCGCGAGGCATGTCAATGAGTGCTTATTTGGTAGAGATCATAAATGCAAGAACGATCAATAAATAACAAGTGACAGCGAGCTAACAATAACCCTGGAGAGGGCACCCATGAAAAAGACAACGAAACCAACCGTGAAGACTCCGCGTGATGTAATCGCAACAATGATTGATATTTTCCTTCCATTACCTAATGGAGTAAAGATACGTAAAACACCTACTGGAGAGATCTCAGTCATTGACTACATCAGAGAATCAACAGGAGCACGATTCCCGCAGGCCACCTGGACAAGCATTTCAATCACTTACCCAGAGGTATCGAAGTTAGTTCGATACTTCCAATTCCCAGGGCAAGGACAGCGCCCTACCCCTGTCATGGGGATGGATGGGTACCTACGCATCAATCACTTTCTCGGCGGAAAGGTGGGTGAAGCCTTTCGTATCGGATCTGATACTATTGTCAAGGCTTATCTTAATGGAGAGCTAGAACGAACCGACGTAAATGAAGATGCAGCCGCTGCCCTTGCATTCAAAAAAGAGCGCAGAGCGGAGGCAAAAAAAAGCAACATAGCTGTTAATGCGACGATCCTGAAGCATGGGGGCGGCTGCTTCTCTAAGGTCGCGATCTCCACCTGCATCGGCGCCACGGGAAAGACTCCCCTCCAGATTCGACAGACCAGAGGTTGTAAGTTCGCCCGCGAAGGCATGTCGACCAATGAGCTGACGGCGATCGCGATGATGGAAGCCACTGTCGCTGGCGCGATTCGTAATCACAACCTACAGGGAGACTACGCCATCGTAGATAAGGCCGCAGAAATCGCCAACGGCATGCAGCGATTCCTCGAATATCATGCGGGCAAAGAGTTTGCGATCTCCGATATGCCACCCCCCAAGAGTCTCACCGCGCCTGAGAGCCCACAGCTTGCGTTTGCCGCTGGATTCTAGCCGTCCCTGCGCACCCAGTGAGACTCCTTCCCAGGGCACCCACAAGAGCGCCCCTTCTCAGGCAAGTCGTAGCACAAGAGACACCACACATCCTCTTGGATTACTCAACGCGAGCCCACCTTTGCCTCTTGGCCTGCGGGCTGTGGAGCCTCCATTGGCTTGAGGAGCTCCAGATTGACGGGAGGGTGGCTAACGCTTTCGGAGGGCAGCGCGGAGGTCTCTTTGGGGGCTCCCCGGATGGCCTCTGCCAGCGCCTCCCTGAGCGGCCCCATCAAGAGGTCCGCCACAAAATCGCCAGCCTCGAACAGCGCTTTGACACGAAACTCTTTTGCCATCCGAGCTTGGGTATCTCCCATGACATTTGGCAGAAAAAACAGCCCTGTTGCGATCAGCGTGGTGATGATCGCCTCTCCCGCCTCCGTGTCTAGAAATGCAGCGACCTTGGCGCGCATGGAGGGATCGTTGGGCCCCAGATGGCCTGCCACGGCAGCGACTAACGGCTCGCGGGTGAGCTTGGTAAATTGCTTGGCGGCGAGTCTGAATGCCGCCGCTCGCGCATCATCTTCGATCACCTTCAACAGAGGCTCAGGCACCGTCACACCAGCTTCGGTTACTTTGGGTTCGCTCATCTTGTTCTCCCTGTGTTGGGCTGCGGCCTTCCCCAGCGTAGTTACGGCTTGCTGCTCTTCGGTCGTCAAGGGTTCGATGTCTCCCGTGACATCGTCGTCTTCTGCAGGCTCCACTCTTTTGATGCTTCCTGCGGTTCCATTAGGGCTCAAGAGCTGCACACAAGGCGCATCGGCGTTGATCACAGACATTGTGATGCGTGGCGCAAGCGCTTCGCCCTCTGCCCCCCTCGTGAGGCCATCCTCTGCGTTGGGGTCGTAGATTCCGAGGGCGCGGGCGGTGTTGCCGAGGGGAAGCGGCTGCACTTGGATGATGCGGGCGCCAGTCTTGGTGTCTCCCCCCTCTGGCTTTGGATTGAAAATCCAGAGGGAGCGATAGCCACCGCCGAAGTTGGGCGGATTCGCTGGGATCGCGCGGGCATTTGTCACGGTGCGAACGCGTATGCTCTCGTTCGAGAGGCCACCATTCCAACTGAGTTGGCTGAGGATGGGCATCTTACGACCCCCCTCGCATCGGTCGTCGCGTTTGTTCTAGGTTTTCTAAAAACCTGTGGAGCGCCTTGTCTGCAACGACCATGAGGTTAAACTCCTGCCGCGTGTGCCACTGTCCCTCAACCATCATACCATGCGTGGTGGCAAACCCCTCTCCGATTGTCGCACCCGCGCGCTGCAAAGCAGGCAAGAGGCCATGTCGCCCGATCCCATGGATGAGGGAGAGACACACGAGGGCGCCTGTCTGATAGGCCTCTGGAAAGACATTCGAGCGCACCGCGCAGTTGTTAAAGTAGCCAACGCGCTTGCCAGGAATTTGCAGGTTTGGCCCCTCTGTCTCCTCACCATACGCACCATCTTGCGCTCGTGCTTGGCAACGCTGGTACGACTCGATGAGCGTGGGATCTTCGAGGCAGAGCATGTCCCAGACTGGATTCATCAGCAAAGCTTTAAGGCTTATCTTGCGGTAAAGAGGCGGGCGCACGGGCAAGAGACTGTCGAGTACGATGCGCAGGGCATCGGCGGTCACCTCCATATCGCAGATGGCCTTCGAGTCTTGCCCAAACGTCCATTCTTCCCAGTTGGCAGGATAGGTGTTGACTGGCTTCTTCGGTGATGATTCAGCAAACCAATTAGTCATCTTAGTCTGTCTCCAGTTGCTCGCAAAAGCGAAAATCGTCTAGCAAGGATGGCTCTTCGACGCAGAGTAGCTCCCATGCGGGATCTCCAGCGCGGGTATCCCGTCCTTTAGGGCGGGAGGGAAGCGCGCATGCGAAGCGAAACAAAGGAATTGACTCTCATTGCGTCTTGCCAGGTCTGCCAGTTGCATGACCTCTGCTCGGAGACGTGAGCACTCTTCATCTAAGGTTTTGGCGACCAAAAGATGCGCTTCCTCCCGAACGGTGGCAAGACGTTGTCTTTCTGCCCAAGCCTC
>Ga0315284_10013685_pt1 | contig 11562 bp, 8 predicted proteins | sample YL17G09_16_MG_FD_203696 | JGI IMG/M metagenome (GOLD analysis project Ga0315284, IMG submission 203696) | Sediment microbial communities from Yellowstone Lake, YNP, Wyoming, USA - YL17G09_16 | ecosystem: Environmental > Aquatic > Freshwater > Lake > Sediment | place: USA: Wyoming | collected... | reverse complement strand
ACCTACGCCGGCTCACCCTTCGTTAAGGTGCTGGACGAGAAGACGCTGCCGCACACGAAATGGTGTTACGGCTCCAACCGCGCCTTCGTCACCGCCCGCGTGGACGCCCGCACAGGCCGCGTGGTGACGCTGTCGGCCATCGACAACCTGGGCAAGGGCATGGCCGGCCAGGCGGTGCAGAACATGAACCTGCTCTTCGGCCTGCCGGAAACGTGTGGACTGGAGATGCCGGCGATCTATCCGTAGCTTTCTGGAGCGCGGACTGGCTGTCCGCGTTCCAAAAAGATAGAAAGTGAACATTAACAATGGACGTCGAATTGACCGAGATATTGGGCGGCATCACCGCGCCGCGGGGATTCCGCGCGGCGGGGGTGGCGTGCGGGTTAAAGAAAAACGGCGACCGGGACCTGATGCTGCTGACAGCCGACCGCGCCTGTTCCGCCGCGGGGACGTTCACCCGGAACGTGGTCAAAGCGGCGCCGGTGCTCTACAGCAGACGCATCGTGAAGGCGGGACGCGCGCAGGCGGTGGTCATCAACGCCGGCATCGCCAACGCCTGCACGGGCGAGGAAGGCATGCGTCGGTGCGAGCAGATGGCGGCGGACGTTGCGGCAGCGACCGGGCTGGCGAAGGAGATGGTGCTGGTCTGCTCGACGGGCGTCATCGGATGGCAATTGCCGATGGAGAAGATCTCCGCCGGCATCGGCGAGGCGGCGCGCGCGCTTTCTCCCGACGGCGGGCATGCCGCCGCGCGCGCGATTATGACTACCGACACGCGCCCCAAGGAAATCGCGGTGCAATTTGAGACGTCGGTGGGCCCAGTCCGTATCGGCGGCATGGCCAAAGGCTCCGGCATGATTGCGCCCAACATGGCCACTCTGCTGTCGGTAATCACCACCGACGCGCGGGTCGATCCCGATACGCTGCAGTCGGCGCTGGTCAACGCGGTGGAGCGCTCGTTCAACCGCGTCACCATCGACGGCGACACCAGCACCAATGACACCGTGCTGCTGCTGGCCAGCGGCGCCATCGGCATTCGCCTGGATCAAGGCACGGAGGATTTCGCCCGCTTCGCACAGGCGCTCACGCGGGTGGCGGAAGTGCTGGCGAAGGCCATCGCGCGCGACGGCGAGGGGGCGACTAAACTGGTGGAGATTCGCGTGACGGGCGCCCCGGACGACACAGCGGCCGCGCGCATTGCCCTGACTATCGCCAACTCCCCGCTGGTGAAGACGGCGCTGTTCGGCAACGACCCCAACTGGGGCCGCATCCTCGCCGCCGCGGGCCGCGCGGGCGTGGGCTTCAACCCGCACAGCGTCAGCCTCGACCTTGCCGGCATCCCGGTGGTGCGCGAAGGCGAGCCGGTGGAGTTCGACAAAGCCTCGGCCTCCGCGGCCATGAAGACCGACGAAGTGGTGATCGACCTTACCCTTTCCGAAGGCGAAGGCCATACGGTGGCGTGGACTTGCGATTTTTCGTATGATTATGTGCGGATCAACGCGGACTATACGACGTAGGTGTTACGGCTTAATAACTCATACTCTTACTCAAATGGGAATTATAGGACGGGAATTGGTGCTGACCATGCAAACCTTATTCGAGCGCGCGCAGACCATTGCGGAAACGCTGCCCTACCTGCAGAAGCACCGCGGCATCACCGTCGTCGTGAAATACGGCGGCGCGGCGATGACCGAGGCGGACGTGCGGGTGAAGGTGTTGAAGGACGTGGTGCTGCTGCGCCTGGTGGGGTTGAACCCCATCCTGGTGCATGGCGGCGGGCCGGAGATCGACACGCTGGTGAAGCGGCTGGGCATGGAAACGAAAAAGGTGCAAGGCTACCGGGTTACCGACGCCGCCACCATGGAGCTGGTGGAGATGGTGCTCTCCGGCAGTACCAACAAGGGCATCGTGCAGGCGATCAATACCTTCGGCGGCAACGCCATCGGCATCAGCGGTAAAGACGGCAGCCTGCTGCGGGTGGAGAAGTTCATGCCCGGCGGCGCCGACATCGGCTTCGTGGGCGAGGTGACCGAGGTGAACACGCAGGTGATCCGCGACCTGACGGGGGCCGGCTACCTGCCGGTGATCGCGCCCATCGGGACGGACGACGCGGGCCAGAGCTACAACATCAACGCCGACACCGCCGCCGCCGCCATCGCCGGCGCGCTGCGGGCGGAGAAGTTCATCATGCTCACCGACGTCCCCGGCGTGCTGCTGGACGTGAACAAGCCGGACAGCCTGGTCTCCTCGCTGACGGTGTCCGATGCCAATACGCTCATTGAAACCGGGCAGATCAGCGGCGGCATGATCCCCAAAATCGCCGCCTGCCTGGACGCCCTCGCGCGCGGGGTGGGCCGCTGCCACGTCATCGACGGCCGCCAACCCCACGCCATCCTCGTCGAGCTGTTCACCGACGGCGGCGTCGGCACCATGGTGGTGCCGGACGAAGTCACGCTGGAGCCGTCATGCGTGCTGCCGCCGGTAATCGCGACGTAGCGGGTTAATCTTTACGTTTTCATGCTCATGCTCGAAATATGCTCTGTGACTCATAAAAATACTCTTTAATTTCAGATCCTAGCGCCCGGTACGGTGGTTGAGTAGGCAGGGAAGCCTTCTCGCATCTTTCCACAGCTTTCGTGACGTATCGAAACGGTACTCCGTTCGTTAAACCACCTCACCAATAACGCCCGTTCCCGCAAGGTACTCCTCTTCACGCGGTGGTTTCGATACGGCACGAGGGTGATGGAAAGATGCGAAAAAGCTCTCCTACCTACTCAACCACCGTACCAGAGACTCTCGTTACATGGCAAAGCGAGTTTAATGTGGCAAAGGGCATGTTTGGAGCAAGAGCAAGAAGCATGAGCATGAATTATCTATGGTGTTCGTCGGTGTTCGTAAGGTGGAGAACGTCGCAATGTGTCAATCCGTTCCGACACCGCGAGGGGCAGCTCTCTTGACAACGCTCTCTGTCTCTGCTAATGTTTAGCATAGGTAATGATTATGGCGACATCGATGCCGGTAGGGCTGGATACGCGCGAGCAGTTGGGGCTGTTTGTCGAGCTGCTGGGGGCGTATTCCTCGGCGGTGCTGACCGACCGGTTGCTGGACGAAGCCACCGGCGGCGGGCTAACCCCCACGCAATATGAAGCGTTGATCTTCGTCAACCGGCACGGCGGCTGCTCCGCCAAATCGCTGGCCGAGGGGTTGCATATCAGCATCCCCTCCAGCACGCGGCTGGTGGACCGTCTGGTGCGCAAGGGGCTGATGGACCGGCGCGAGGGCGACGCCGACCGCCGGCTGGTGCGGCTATCCGTCACCGATGCGGGCCGGCGGGCGCTGGCGGCCGTCCACGAGGCACGCATCGCGCGATTGGAGGGGGCGCTGGAGACCTTCGACCCCGCCGAGCGCGTGCAGTTGTTCGGTTTGTTTGAGCGGTTGCTGCTGGCCACCCTGCGCGATGTGCAGACGGTGGACGACTGCTGCCTGCGCTGCGGCACGGAGCACTTCGCGAGCTGTGTGGTCAACGAGGCGCATCTCGCATTGAAGGGACGGCCCATCGAGCGGATATAGTCATACCCTACTCATACTCTTACTCATACTCGTCCTGACTCGTTTTGAGTAAGAGTATGAGTAAGAGTATGAGTAAGAGTATGAGTAAGAGTATGAGTAAGAGTATGAGTAAGAGTATGAGTATGAAATGAAGAAGAGTGAGGGGAACGATGCCACAATACAGTGAACAGGTGCTGGATCATTTTGCCCATCCGCGCAACGTGGGCGAGCTGCCGGACGCCAACGGCGTGGGCACGGTCGGCAATCCGGTGTGCGGGGACATCATGAAGATGTATATCAAGGTCGAGGACGGCATCATCGTCGATGCGCGCTTCCAGACCTTCGGTTGCGGGGCGGCCATCGCTACCAGCAGCATCGCCACCGAGCTGATCAAGGGGAAAAGCGTGGAGGAAGCGCTGCGGCTCACCAACAAGGCGGTGGCGGAAGCGCTCGGCGGCCTGCCTCCGGTGAAGATGCACTGCTCGTTGCTGGCCGAGGAGGCCGTACGCGCGGCGATCGAAGATTACCATCACCGCACGAAAGACGAAGGCGCGGAGGAAGGAAAGGCGTCGGTGGTAAGCTGCGAGTGGAAGGCCGAAGAATCCCCGGCGGGTTAATACTAATTGCGTTTGTGGTAATCCTTTTATACGCTGGATGAGTGTCTTTGGCGGCCGCTATTCCGCCAACTGGTAGCTGCTTGCCGCATGAGCGCGGAGGGTGCGGGAATACAGGACGATGGTGAGGGTCAGCAGGCCGAACAGCGCACCCAGGTACAGGATACCCAGCCAGGACGGGCCGGGCTTGATGATAAATCCTACCAGTGCCGGGAAGAGCACGCCGCCGACGTTGCCGGCGACGACGAGCAGCGCCACGGTGGTGCCGGAATAGGCGGGGTAGTGCGTGCTGCCCTGCCCCACGATCAGCGGCCACACGCCGCTGAAGGTCAATCCGGCCATCCCGGTGCCCAGCCATAACGGCCACTGCCCGAACGGCAGCAGCAGCACGATGAAGGAGCACAACCCGCCGGCCAGCAGCCAGTGCAGCACGCGCAGCCCGGCATAGCGCCGGCAAAGCTGTCCGCTGATAAACCGCCCCACCCCGGTCATCCCCCAGAACAACCCCGGCGCCAGCAGGGCATCCGCCGATCGACTGCCCACCTTCTCCAGCAGCACGCGCACCCAGTTGGCCAGGCCCATCTCCGATCCGACGTAAAAGGCGATGGCGACGGCGAGCAGCAGGATGAACGGACTCATCATCACGCGGCGGACGACGACCATCGAAATTCGCTCGCCCGGCGGCGCGGGCGGCACGCGCATGAGCAGTGAGAGCAGCAGCACCAGTGCGGTGGCGACCGCCAGCGCCACGTAGACCTTCTGCCACGCCCCATCCACCATGTGCAGCCGGCTGGTCGTCACCAGCACGGTCACCGCGCCGGCGCTGAAGGCGATCTGCAGCAGGCTCATGTTGCGGTGGCTGTGCTCCGGGTCGCAATCGGCGATAATCGCCCCGCACAGGCCCTCCAGGCTGCCGCCCAGTGCCCCGCCCAGCAGGCACGCCCCGGCGAATACCGGGAAGGAGTGCCCAGCGGCGAACAGGACGGCGGCGGCGGTAAACCCGCCCATGGCCACCAGGAACACCCGCTTCTTGCCGTACCGGTCGGCGAGGATGCCGCCGAGCATCACCGACGCCAGCGCGCCGACGAAGTTGATGGAAATCAGCGTGCCGGTGATTTTCAACGGCATCCCGACCGCCTTCGCAATATCCGGGATCAACGGCCCCAGCACGCCCCCCCAGCACCCGAAAAGGAAGGTGGTCAGCACCGACACAATAATCGCAAGCCTGCGTTGCCACACAACAGGCGGTATTCTACCCGGATCGGGGAGGGAGGGCAAGGGAGGGTGAGTAGTGATAAGTAATAAGTATTTAGTAATAAGTGATAAGTAAGTAGTGAGTGGTGAGTAGTGAGTGGTGACCGACTACTCCCCACTCACTTCTCCCCACTCACCACTTACTACTTACTGACGTTTAGACAATTCGCCGCCAGCGTTCTTTTATCCTGCGCCGAGTAACGACTCGTCCCGGCGGCCGCTCGGTGTGAGGGCTGTCGCTCGGTTGGAGTCCAACGGCGATGGGGACGATCACCCGGCGCGCGGCGGGGCGTGGGCGGTCGCGCGGCGGCCTTTGCGGACGACTGTATACCGTTTCGCGGGCCGTGGACGGAAGCCGGGGGCGCGCCCGGGGGATTTTCCCCGGAGCTGGGGCGATGGCGCCGGTGTGCCCAGCTTGGGCAAAATGCCCGCCAGCGCGCGTCGGACTTGGGCGGGCGTGACCGGTCGGTCGGCGTGCCCTTCCCAGCGGAGCCGGACACCTTGGACGCACGGGCGGGCAATTACGAGGGTATTGTGGGCGGCGAGGACCAGGTCGGTCCAGCGCTCAAACGCCCCGGTGCGCAGGTGCGGCTGGTCCCAGAGCAGTTCCTGCTTGTCGAAGCGGATGCCGTGTTCGATGCTGAAGCGCAACGCGTAGAGGTCGGGCACCTCCGCCAGCGGGGCGGCCTCCACCGTGCTGTCCCACAGCAGCCAGATCACGCGCGGGTGGCGTTTGGTGTCGGGGCCCTCCTGCCGGGCGCACTCCAGCAGGGTGATGGGGTGCTGCGGGTCGTCGGCAAAGTGCAGGTCCGCCCACGCGCGGACGCTGACCGGGCGGCCGCGGGCCTCGGTGCCCGTCCAGGTGGCGGTGGGGGGGCCGTAGGTGCTGGGATCTTTGGGCTGGAAGCGCGGGCCATGCGTGGGCGGTCGCCCGCGCCGGTGCGGGTCCCGGGGCGGCGGGGGGCGATAGAACACGCGATGGGTCTGGATGCGGGACAGTTTTGTCGCACCCCGCCAGCCGCGGGTCCAGGACAAAGGTACTGCTGCCGTAGTGCCGATCGGTGAGCAGGACAGGACGGGCGGGCAGATGTGGCAGGACTGATGCCACCTGGGTCGCGCCCAGCCGGCTGGGGGTGGTGCCGGTGCGGATGCGGGTGCCCGCGAGATAATAGGTCCAACTGCTGGGCGTCGGGGGCGCCACCGCCAGCAGCGAATATTGCCAGCCGATCCCGGTGGGTTTGCTGCCCGGGGGGAGATTGGCGGCGTGGACCGCCATCCGATCCCGCGCGGTGGGGGACTCCGGCCGCAGCAGGCTCGAGGCGTCGAGGATGAGCGCGAGCCGGGTCCCGGGGGTATAGGGGAGGTGCTGGCAGTAGGGCCGGCGCAGGGCCGACCGGCAGATCCGCCCCTGCTGCAGGCCATGGTAGAAGCTGGCATATTGGCGGGCAAAGGCGGGCGCGAGGGTCACTTCAATGGCCCGGCGAGCGTGCGGAATGGTGAGCAGCCCGTCCAGAATGTTCATCATCGCTGCGGCATCGCGCGTCATGGTGTGATAGAGGGCCACACGCCAGTCGGATAATGCGGTATAGTCCATCTGGTATCGCTCCTGGGGGTAGATACAGAAACGATACCGGACGGACCGCCGGCTGATGAGGCCGGCGGTCCGCATGCGTGTAGGGAAGAATGCACAAACGCGAAGCTCACAGTAGAGGGAGCTTTGCGGATTTATCTAAACGCCAGTACTACTTACTTACTTATTACTATCGTTTCACCGGTTCCGCTGCCGTATGCAGCACCACGCACTGGCCGGGGGCGGTGGGGAAGGTGAGGGTGCCGGCATCGCGGGTGATGGGAACGGGATCCTCGCCGCGGGTGGCGTGGCAGTCGGCGCAGTCCCACCGGATGCGGCACACCCCGGCGTGATCCGCGGCGATGCGGGCTTCGGCCAGCGCGCTGTTGCGCCAGGAAAGGTCTACGGTGTAGCCGCCGCGGGCGCGCAGGCCGACCACGGAGCCGGCGGGCCACTGCGGCGGGAGGGCGGGCAGCAGGCGCAGCATGCCGCCGTGGCTCTGCAGCAGCATCTCCGCCACCGCCGCGGCGCCGCCCAGGTTCCCCTCGATCTGGAAGATCTGCGGCGGGTGCAGGTCGAGCAGGCTGTTGGTGGCGAAATCCGTCACCAGGTGTACCAGGTGCTCGTAGGCCAGCCCGCCTTCCCGGAAGCGCGCCCACAACACCGCGGTCCACGCGCGGCTCCAGCCGGTGTGCCCGCCGCCGCACGCCAGCCGCCGCTCCAGCGAGGCACGCGCCGCCCGGAAGAACTCCGGCAGGCGATCCGGGGTCATCTCCTCGCCCGGGAACACCCCGTAAAGGTGCGACACGTGCCGGTGGCCAGGCTCGATCTCGTCGAAATCCTCCAGCCACTCCTGCAATTGCCCGTGTTTGCCGATCTGGTAGGGTGGCAGATCCTTCAGCATGGCCCGCCACTTCGCGCGCCGCCTTTCGTCGCATCCCAGGATCTCGCCGGCGCGCAGACAGTGGTCCAGCACCTCGCGGATCAGCAGCAGGTCCATGGTAGCTGCCGTGCACAGGCTGACCGGGTCCGCGCCGCCGACAAAGCGGTTCTCCGGCGACTGCGAAGGCGCCGTCACCAGCCGGCCCCGCGCGTCGCGCACCAGGTGATCCTCGTAAAACTCCGCGACGAGCTTGAGGAAGGGGTAGGCCTCATTCCGCAGGAACTCCTCGTCCAGGCCGTATTCATAGCGCCACCACAGGTGCTGCGCCAGCCACGCCGCCGCCCCCGTCCACACGTCCCAACCGGGCGCCTCCGGAGTGGCGCGGGTCCAAATGTCGTCGGTGATGGGCAGCCAGAGCCCGCGGCAACCGTACAGGTCCTTCGCGGCCCGCTGCCCCGACGGCACGGCGCGTTTCAGATAGGCAAAGAAGGGCAGCAGGCATTCGCCCAGATTGCACGACTCCGCCGGCCAGTAATTCATCTGAATATTCACGTCCTGGTGGAAGTCGCTCGCCCACGGCGGCTGCAACTCCTCGTTCCACAGGCCCTGCAGGTTGGCGGGCTGGTCGCAGCGGCGCGAGCTGGCCATCAGCAGGTAGCGGCCGAGCTGGAAGTAGCGGGCGATGATGGCGGGGTCGTCGCCGCCGTCGCGCAGGCGCTGCCGGCGCGCGTCGGCCGGCAGCGCCTCCAGCGCGGGGTCGCCGGCGATCTCCAACCGTACCCGGTCGAACAGCGCGCGGTGCTCGGCCACATGCGCCTCGCGCAGCAGGAAATACTCGGTTGGGGCGGCGTCGAGCAGGCGGGCGCACTGAGCATGCGGATCAGGCTCGCTGAAATCGGTGGCCAGCGCGAGCACGATGAGCACTTCGTCGGCCCCGGCCAGCCGCAGCGATGCCCTTTCATCCTGCGTGTAGACGCCGCCGGTAATCGTCACCCGTCCCGCGGCGGCGAAGGTGACGCCCTCGGCGAAGCGGCCGTCGAAACCGAAGCGGTCACCCTCCACCCATGGGATCAGCGTGCAGTCCGGGTCGTCGATGCGGCTCAGCTCCACCGCCGCGCTGATGGCGCCGGGCGCGTCGGCGGTCAGGTGCAGCACGATGACGTTGTAGTCAACCGAGGCGAAGATTTCGCGCGTGTGGATCACCGTGCCCACCGTATAGCTCACCTCGGCAATGCCGCTGGCCAGCTTCAGGCTGCGCCGGTAATTCTCCGCGTAATGGCCCGGCAAGCGCAGCGTCAGGTCGCCCGCCGGTTGAAAGGGCTGCACGCCGCCGCCGTGGCCGCTCAGGTGCTCGCGGGCCAGCGCCGCGCCCTCCTCCCATGCCCCGGCGAGCAGCTTGTCCCGGATCGCCGCCAGGTGCTCGGGCGCCACGGACCGCGTGGTGCGCTCGCGCGTCACGCCGCGCCACAGGTTCTCGTGGTTCAGCGCCAGCCGTTCCTCCTCCGCCCCGCCGAAAACCATCGCCCCAATGCGCCCGTTGCCGATCGGGAATGCATCCAGCCACCGCTTCGCCGGCGCGCCCAGCCACAACACCTCCGATTCCACCCGTGGTCGCTGCATAGTAATGCCCTTTCTCTTATTCCGACGGAGCCGGAACCAATGAGCTTACCTCCAAAGATAACGATCCTGAATTTTGATTCACGGATTTGTCCTTGTTGATACTTTATGAGGGAAATTCAGGTCACTGATCGATTTCCTCGGCACGGTGTAGAGAATTTCCCTCATAATGTATGATGAATTCGGTATCCGTCCGCCGTTCCCTGCCGGATTGCGGCGGAATGAGGACAAATGAGCGGTTTTTCGGCGATTTTCCCCCCAAACAGCACGCTACGTGTGAGGAGAAGGTTAGGAGCGGGGGGCTTGCCTCGCGCAGGCCCTCTCCCCCTATAGGCGTTAAGATAAGATGAATCACCGAGTTTTTCATGCTCTTGCTCTTGCTCTAAAAACGTTTTTAGAGCAAGAGTAAGAGCAAGAGCATGAAAATGCTTAACTTAACGCCTATGCCCTCTCCCCCCAGCCCCCTCTCCCAATTCTGCGACCATGACGGGGACAGTCCCTACCGCGTTTCCACCGCCTGGCTGTCAACATCACCATCGCTGGTGCACAATCGGCCGGGACAGTCCCCTGCGCTGGTTTGACGCTTCACAAGCATTAAGCCTATAATCCTCTCATCATGCATCGGCGGGAGGCTGGCTTGGCAACGGTGAAGGGAGAGGCGCTGCCGGATGCGCGGGGGTATTTCGGGACGTTCGGCGGGTGTTATGTGCCGGAGACGTTGAAGACGCCGTTGGAGGAGCTGGGCGCGGCGTATGACACGGCGAAGGCGGACCCCGGCTTCGCGGCGGAGTTGGACGGCTACCTGCGTGCCTACGTGGGGCGGCCCACGCTGCTCTACCGCGCCGACCGGCTGACCGCGCACTACGGCGGGGCGACCATCTACCTCAAGCGCGAGGACCTGTGCCACACCGGCTCACACAAGCTCAATAACGTGATGGGGCAGGCACTGCTGGCGCGGCGCATGGGCAAAACCCGGCTCATCGCGGAGACCGGCGCGGGACAGCACGGCGTGGCCACCGCCACCGTCGCCGCCCTCTTCGGCATGCCGTGCATGATCTACATGGGCGCGGAGGACGTGGAGCGGCAGGCGTTGAACGTGTTCCGCATGCGGGTGCTGGGCGCGGAGGTGGTCTCCGTGCAGAGCGGCAGCAAAACGCTGAAGGATGCCATCAATGAAGCCTTCCGTGACTGGGTGACCAACCTGCGCGAGACCTACTACGTGTTCGGCACCGCCGCCGGGCCCGAGCCTTACCCGCGCATGGTGCGCGATTTCCAGCGCGTGATCAGCCGCGAGATCAAGGCGCAGATGCTCGAGCGCGAGGGCCGGCTGCCGGATACGGTGGTGGCGTGCGTGGGCGGGGGCAGCAACGCCATCGGCGCCTTCGCCGATTTCATCGACGATCCGTGCGTGCAACTGGTGGGCGTGGAGGCGGGCGGGCACGGCGTGGCCAGCGGCAGGCACGCCGCCACGCTGGGCGCGGGCCGGCCGGGTGTGCTGCACGGCGCGCACAGCTACCTGCTGCAGGACGCGCACGGGCAGATCATCGAAACCCATTCCATTTCCGCCGGCCTGGATTACCCCGGCGTGGGACCGCAGCACAGCTTCCTGAAGGCGACGGGCCGCGGCACCTATGTCTCCGTCACGGACGAGGAAGCGGTGGCGGCCTTCCAGCTCCTCACCCGCCTGGAGGGCGTGATGCCGGCGCTGGAGAGCGCTCACGCGGTGGCCTATCTCGGTACGCTGGCTCCGGCGCTGGGCAAGGGCAAGCTCGTCGTCGCCAACCTGTCCGGCCGCGGAGATAAGGACGTGCAGCATGTCCAGCGATACCTCGACGCGAGAGTCCCCTAACCCTATAGGCGGCAGGTTGAGGCAAGAGGGTAATGAAAAATGAAAATTGTAACAATGAAATGGAGTATTAGTAACGGATTGTTACGACGTACCATGCTTATTAATGATAGCGCCCGGATCAGGCGCATATTTGTTAATCCAAGATACGTCGTGACAACCCGCTACGTATTAGTTAGAAACGAAGGATAACATGGGGACATTGGGACAAGCTCTTGTCAGCAGGAGC
>Ga0315284_10013684_pt1 | contig 11563 bp, 9 predicted proteins | sample YL17G09_16_MG_FD_203696 | JGI IMG/M metagenome (GOLD analysis project Ga0315284, IMG submission 203696) | Sediment microbial communities from Yellowstone Lake, YNP, Wyoming, USA - YL17G09_16 | ecosystem: Environmental > Aquatic > Freshwater > Lake > Sediment | place: USA: Wyoming | collected... | reverse complement strand
CTACTACCTCTATACGCTCGGCAAGGGCGATTACGAGTTGTCGGTGTCGTTCGCGTCGGCGGTCCAGGGCGAGGAACTGCGCAAGCAGGCCTCCCTTCCGCTGCCCGCGGCGACGACGGCGGTGATGAGGCTGGTGCTCCCCGGCACGTCGCTCGACGTGACGGTCGCGCCCGCGCTGCCCATGAAGGTCGAGGAAGGGAAGGACACGACGACGCTGACGGTGTACGGCGGTCCGGGCGGCGTGGCGACGGTCACGTGGACCCTGAAGGCGCCGGAAAAGGTGCTCGAGCCGAAGGTCTTCGCCGAACAGAGCGCGACGGTGCACCTCGGGCTGGGGGTTCTGCGGCTGGTGTCGGAAATCGGTTACTCGATCGTGCAGGGCAAACCTTCGACTTTCCGCGTGGCCCTGCCGGCCGAGGCGACGCTGCTGAAGGTGGAAGGTCCGGACATCCGCGCGTGGGAAGTGGAAGGCGAAGGGGCGGCACGGACGCTGCGCGTGGACCTCCTGGCGCCCGTGACGAACCAATATCGGTTTTCGATGGCGCTGGAGCAGGCGATCGGCACTCCGCAGGCCGACAAGCCTGTGACGCTCGAGATCCCGATGCCGATTATCCTCGACGTGAGCCGCGAAACCGGCTGGGTGGCGATCACGACCGACAAGGGCCTGAAGGCGGAGGCGGAGCGCACCGAGGGCGTCTCGCAGATGGACGTGCGCGACATGCCGCAGACGCTCCTGGCGGCGGGGGCCGACGTGCAGTTGGGCTTCAAATACGTGAAGCGCCCCGTCACGGTCGTCGCGCGCCTGAGCCTGGTCGAGGCAAAGGTTTCAGGCGAGGTGTACCGGACCGTGAAGATCACGCCCGAGTCGCTCCGCATCCTGACGACGATCCAGTACCAGATCAAGGACGCCGGCGTCTTCCGCTTCCGCATCCGGCTGGAGCAGGGGGTGCGTCTGGCGGACCTCGAGGGCCAGGACATCAATAACTGGAGCCTGGCGAACGAGATCCTGAGCGTCGACCTTCGGTCGAAGGCGGAGAAAGAATACACGCTCCGCCTCGTGACGGAAAAACAGATCGAGGGCCAGGAGGTCGAGATCCCGCGCCTGGAACTCCTGGACGTGCAGCGCGAGCGGGGTTACGTGGCGATGGAAGTCTCGCCCGGAACGAAAGTGGACCCGAAGGCGGCCGAAGGCATCGCGCAGATCAACGTCAAGGACCTGCCGGCCCCGATGATGGACCCGGCGCAGGCCAGCCTGGCGTACCGGTACATCCGCCATCCGTATCGTCTGGCGGTGGTCATCAGCGAGGTCCAGCCGGAGATCATTGCGACGACGCAGAGCCTCATCGACGTGGAAGAGACGGAAATCCGCGTCTCCTTCGATGCGACGTACGACATCCGCAAGGCGGGCGTCTTCGCCCTGAGGCTCCAGTTGCCGAAGGACCTTCAGATTCTTTCGCTCGAAGGCAAGGGCGTGGACGACTGGAAACTCGACAAGCAGACGGGCATCGTGGACGTCAGCCTGGAAGCGAAGACGCAGGGCACCTATGCGCTGCATCTGACGGCGGAGCAGCGGCTGGAGAAGGGCGCCGAGGGTCCCAGGCCGCTCCCCAACATCACGTGCCTGGACGTGCGGCGCGAGACGGGTTTCCTGGCCGTCCGGCCGAGCGAAGGGATGCGCGTCCGAAGCGCCGAGGAGGGCGTCCAGAACCTGCGGGAGATCGACGTGAAGGAACTCCCGCAACCGCTTCAGCAGGCGGGCGTGGCCCTCGCCTACAAGTACTTCCTCCAGCCGTGGCAGGCGTCGCTCCACCTGGAGAGCATCGAGCCTTACGTCACGGCCGAAATTTTCAACTTCATCTCGCTGGGCGAGGCGTATGTGCAGGCGGCGGCGACGATCCAGTACGTCGTCCAGTACGCGGGCCAGCAAACCTTCCGCTTCCAGTTGCCCGCCGATGCCGTCAACGTGGACATCACGGCCGCGGACCTGAAGAACAAGGCCGAGGACCCCGACCAGCCGAACCGCTGGACCCTGACGTTCCAGGCCAAGCACAAGGGCAGCCTCTTCGTCAACGTCTCCTACCAGACGAACCTCGACAAGGAAGCGAAAACGCTTGCCTTCAAGGGCGTCGAGGTGCTGGACGTCAAGCACGAGCGCGGGTTCGTGGCCGTCGCGCCCCGGAGCGACCTGGAGGTGTACGCCGCCGTGCAGACGACGGGCCTGATTCCGATCGACGATCTGGAGATCCCGGCGTCGTATCGGCAGGGGATTCCGGCGGCGGTGGCCCTCGCGTACCGGTATCCGGCCAGGCCGTACGAACTCGCCCTCTCGATGGTCCGCCGCGAGTCGGCCGAAGTCCTCGTCGCCCTCATCGAGTCCTGCCGCCTGAACACCACCGTGACGGAGGACGGCAACCTCGTCACGGACGTCGTGTACCGCATGCGCAACACGCGGAAGCAGTACCTGGAACTGGTGCTGCCGGAGGACGCGAAAATCTGGCACGCCTTTGTGGACCGCGACCGCGTCACCCCGATGACCAACGAACGCGACGGTAAGCCGATCACGATGATCCCCATCATCGGCCGCGGAAAAGACCAGCGCCCGTTTGAGGTCCGCCTGCGGTACTCGAGTAACATCGGCGAGGCGCTCGGGCGGACGGGCCGACTGGCGCTCGACGTGCCGGAGACTGAAATCGCAACGATGCTCGTCGGCTGGGAACTCGCGCTGCCGGAAGACTACGTCGTCGTCAACGATTGGGGCAGCCTGACGCGCGTGCCGGCGCTGGATGCGCAACTGGCGGCGATGTCCCCCCTGCCCTCGGGCGCCCAGCAGGGGATCAACCCCGCGATGGACAAGGAGATGAGCCAGCAGGAAATGTTCCAGGAAGAGTTCAACCGGCGCGTCTGGGAACACGCGGACACGGGGGCGCAGCCGGCGGCGCGCGAGACCGAGCAGCCGGCCCAGCCGGATCGGCCGACACAGTACGCCCCCGACCGTCCGATCACCATGAACCGGTACTATTTCCAGACGCTCATCGCCATCGACAAGCCGCCGACCCTGCGCGTCCGCTACATGACCGTTCCGGTCAATGACGTGAGCCGCGGCGTCGTGGCGGTGCTGGCGCTCGTGGGATGCGTCCTGGCTTGGCGGAAACTCCGGGCGTCGGCAGGCTGGCGGTTCCTGGGCAACCTGTCGGCCGCCGCCCTGGTGCTGGCGATCCGGACGCTGGCCCGGCATTCGTACGAGCAGTACCTGACGGACATCCTCTGGATTCTGGCGGCCTCGGCGGTCGTGTTCGGCGGGTACCACCTGATGCACTGGCTTGGGCGGCGCGTGTCGGCTTGGCTCCAGGGAATGAGAAGCCGCAGGCCCGCTCTCGCAACGGCGTCGGTGCGACCGAGCGCGCCGCCCGAGCGGTCCGAAGACGAATTCCAAGCGTGAGCCGAACAGGGGTGAAGGTCGGCAGCCGTGCCTCCCGACAATCCCGGCCGCCGCGCCTTTCCCCTTGCAGTTCCTCCATCCACATGCCAAAATCAACACCCGCCCCGCCGCGGCCCTCCCGCGCGCCTCCATGATGTCCCCCTTCCCTTGGCGGTGAGGCGGCGTGCGGCGCTTGACTCCGCCACGGGCAGGCTTTAGAATCTTAGGTAGTACCTTTGGCTGGAGGTCAATCGGCCTTGAGCGGATCATCTGTCGGCGGACATTCCTCTCATCGCGTTGCACCGCGAAAGCGACGGCGCTCCTCACAAAGCTGCTTCACCGCGGCGGAGTTTTTCGCCGGCATAGGGTTGGTGCGCCTCGCTCTTGAACGCCAAGGGGGGAAGGTCGTATTCTCCAACGACATCGACCCCGACAAGGCCGAAATGTATCGCCACAACTGGCCAAAGGATGACCATCTCGTCCTCGGCGACATTCATATGCTTAACGCCGATGATGTGCCCGCGTGTGATCTTTTCACGGCTTCTTTTCCATGCAACGACCTCTCAATAGCGGGCCGCTGGGAGGGGTTGAATGGCAAGGAGTCCTCCGCCTTCTGGGGATTGGTGCGCATCCTCCGAGATCTTCAACTGATCGCCCTTGGCAATTGATTTTGCAGGAGGCACAAGTGTCCGCGCTACTTTACCAGCGGAAGTCGCAACGCCGAAAAAACCTCATCGAAATTGAGGCGATTATTGTGGCATACGCCATGAGCCGCCTCGACCTCGGGTTTCTGAAACGGTTCGGCTACAATTCTTGGCGTGACGCCTTTAAGAATACAGGTGCCACCCTTGGGGTACGCCCTGCAAGCATGAAGAACCTTCGGGACGAGTTTGATCCGATTCATCCAAACAGGCGTATGGGCTGGCATAAGAGGCCCCTCAGGCCCAACCGTCAGCGCGTCCTGGGGGAGTTTTGCGAAGCAAGTGATGAAGCGCTTTCAGAATTGGTGTCTCGCTTGTTGCGAGGTGACAAGGAAGTTGAAGAGGCAGTAACGCGCCCCATGGCCAGGACTCGCGCCCGCGTTGAAAACGTTGCAGAAAGGCTGCGCACGGGTCGCCTTGCGGAGGAATACTTTCTAGCAAACTCGGCGCGAATCTGTGGATTCCAGCCAGCCGAGATTGTGGACTATCGGTTGGAGGCACGCGGTTACGACTTTGGAGTAACGCACGCAAGTAGGCTTGCAATTGAAGTCAAGGGTCTCAGGCGTATGCGGGGCGACATACTTTTTACCGACCATGAGTGGCAACAGGCAGTCCGCCGACAGGCGGATTACTGGCTTGTCGTCGTGGGTTCGATTGAGCGGCAGCCTCGTGGAATGCTCATCAAGCATCCGTCGGCCTCAATCAAGGTTGTTTCGTCGCTTCGCCAGAGCACGGTACTCTCCTGGCGAGCCAATGTCGCCCTCTCCTGAAAGACATGGAGGAACCCAGTGTTTCTAGAACGATCCTTGGCCCTGTATAACGAAGGCACGGCGCTGCCTCATGTGATTGAGGATCTTCTGGTTACTTGTGGCAACCGAATGCTTGACGTGGGCACGTGCCTTGTCAAAGCAGCTCTGAACATGCCAGACCTCTCCGGCAACCGGATTCGCACGCCCATAAAAAGACAACTCGGACCAGGTTGCCTCGAAGTCGGGGACACAATTGTTATTATCCATGGCTCTCCTTGTGAAGCCTTGGCAGGCGAGGAGCAGGAACGAATCCTTCTCCGGATTGGCACCGGTGAATCTGAGAAAGGCGGAAAACGCCGCACCACAACCACCTGCTACCAGCTTTCACAATTCGTTGCCCAAATCGTCACCTTTCGCGCCGTCTTCTCAAAACACACCATACGCAATTGGCTCGCGTCCATACGTGTTTAGTGTCACCAAGCCTGAACGTTCTCGCATAATGGCGGCTGCGCCGAAACCCCGCTCCGTCCTCATCGACAAAGCCCAGAAGCCATTCGCCTCGGTTCTCCGCGGCATCCTGGAGCAAGAACCCTTGGAGGTTCGCGTTAGGGGTCGCAGCGCCGAGGCTGTGATCCGCGAACTCCTGATGCAGGCGGAAGCCAAGGGCAAGACCGGCGATGTGGCCCAATACCTCGTCGGGGCGAAACTCATGTTGCGTCTCAAACGGGACATTCCGGTCTACCCCGCGAACAAAGCGGACCGCAAATCATGGTCGGACCAGCAGCCCCGATATGGCGATTTTGAACAGGAAAACGCCATCTTTGAGGTTGCCGTCGGCCTGCCCGATGAGAAGCATATCAAACAGGTTCTCGATGCGCTGGAAGCCATCGATTGCGAAGTCTGGTTGCTCACGCGAGCGGAGCGCGTGCCCGCCTGGAAGGTTGAACTGGGAAAGGCGGAAGGCATGGACCCCCGGCGCGTGATGATAACTTCCGTAGAGTCATTCATCGGGCAAAACGTTGCCGAACTTGGGGACTTCTCGGCAAAGGGCAAACATGAGCAACTCCGTCAACTTGTTGATCTTTACAATACACGCTGGATAGAGAGGGTTGGCACCCCTGGCATACGAATCCTAATCAAGTAGCTTACCGTGGCCGACACCTTCACCAAGTCTGAACGTTCTCGCATCATGGCGGCCGTCAAGTCGAAGGACACCACACCAGAGTTGATCGTCCGGCGTCTTGTTCACTCGCTGGGCTACCGTTACCGCCTGCATGATCGCTCGCTGCCAGGGACGCCGGATCTCGTGTTTCCGCGATTGCGCAAAATCATCAACGTCAGCGGCTGCTTCTGGCATATGCACGGCTGCGCCCATTGCCGTATTCCATCCTCGCATCGGCGATATTGGATTGCAAAATTGCGGCGCAACGCGACGAGAGACAAACGCGTTCATCGGGCCCTGCGGCAGGCCGGGTGGGGAGTGATGGTGATTTGGGAGTGCCAGACGCGTGCGCCTTGCCTGGAACGCCTTCGCGCGAGGATTATTGCCTTCCTGGGGAAAACGCGGACAAGAAAAACGTCAAGGCAACACCGAATGTCGATAACCGATTCCGCGAAACAGGCACCGCGTCCCCGGAATTGACCCGGAATGAATCCACGCGGAATGCAGTGCTTATCAGTGAAGGACCACGCTCGCCGCCGGTTCCGTTCTCTCGAATGCGTCCTCATCGGCGTATTCGCATACCACCTCATCCGAAAGCACCACGAGGCGCCCGTCCTCCCGCTCTAAACGCACGAGCCATATGCCGCCGCCGGAATTCCAAGCCGCGCCACCGAGGGCTTCGGCCACTGCCTTTGCTGATTTCTCGTCCATGGCTACTCTCCCCGCCGTGCCTCCATTAGAAACATTACTTGAATCCCCGACACTTGGCAACTTATTTTCTCCAAAGGAAAAAGGGAAGAAAAAGGGGACCGGGAAAAGGGGAAAAGGGGGGGAAAAGGGGACATGCTCAATCCTGTTCGGCCCGTCAATTGCACCACACCATGACAACGGATGCAAGGGCGACCGGAGGCGGGCAGTGGGGACCGGTGAGCGTGTCCCCAAAAACTGGGCGCGGGTTTAAGGTGGAAACGTCTCCTGGTAGAATGCGGCCTTGTGGGCTGCGAAGGAGACGACAGGATGGCAGGGAAACGAAGGCGGTTTTCGGGAGAGTTCAAGGCCCGGGTGGTCCGGGCGGCGCTGCGGGGGAAAAAGGGGGAAAAAGGGGACATGCTACTTTTTCAGCGTCCTCTGGGTGTACCTCTCTTCGGTACGCCGTCTGCCTTTACCCTATTTCCATCTTTCTCTGCGACCTCTGCGTCCTCTGCGTTGAAACCACCCCGAGGAAAAAGGGGACAGGGAAAAAGGGGACATGCTACTTTTTCGGAGGAAATTCCGGGGACAGGCATTTCCGGCCCCCATCCTGCTGCCTGTCCCGACCCCTCGGGATTCCCCCGCCTCGCCGCCGGCGACCGATAGCAAGCGGCGCGTTTCAACGCAGAGACCGCCCGTCTCGCCGCCGAGGCGGACGCAGAGAACGCCCGCCACGGCGGGTAAACTGCGAAAGGCGCAGATTGGGGAAAGGCAAACGACAAACAACAATGACCAAGGCGAGACCCCTCCGCTTCGGTCGGGGTGACACCCGGCGAAGCCCGCTCGCCTCGCCTCAGGCACCCAGGCCCTGTAGTGTCATACTACAGGGCAGGCACTCAGGGACTCAGGGAGGCCGTTCCCCAATCCTCCCTCTGCGATCTCCGCGTCCTCTGCGTTGAAGGCTGTGCCGTTTTCGCCGCTTCCCCGTTCCCCCCCCACCCCCCTCTGCGATCTCTGCGATCTCCCTGGCAGCGGGGGAAAAAGGGGACACCCATAACCGTGCCCGTCAAGGCCCTGGTCACAGGGGTCCAGAGTTTTTTCCCTGAATACCGTCGTTCGCTTGGATGATCGATTCGCGTGCCTTGCACACACCCATTCGCACCGAGTCCGAGATGCGGCTTCGGACCGTGCATGAAATTGGTCGCGGGGCCAGCCCAATCATGCTAGCGGCGCATCAAGGGACCTCGCGGTCCCTCGTCGCCAGTCCCCAGGACCGGGCCTCGATCCCCGCCATGCACGCGTTGCTCGTCTCCTCTGCAGTCAGGCGGCCGCCTGCTCCCGCTGCCACCGGCGCAGCCGCACCCAACAGATCCCCGCCAACTTCCGCGCCACGGCCACGCGGGCGACGTTCCGGCCCGCGCGCCGGCGGACCCGCTGGTAGAAGTTCGCCAGCCGCTCGTCGCGTCGCACGAGTTTGATCGCCGCTTGCACCAGGATCCACCGCAGCCACCGTGACCCTTGCTTCGAGACGCTGCCGCGATGCTCGGTCTTGCCCGATTGGTGCACCCGCGCGGTCAACCCGGCATACGCGCCGACCTGGCGGGCGTTCCGGAACCGCTCCGGCTCCCCGATCTCGGCCACCACCAAGAGGGCCGAGTACCGCCCGATGCCGTGCAGGACCTCGAGCGCCTCGGCCTGGGGGAACTCGGAGGCCACGGCTTCCAGATGGGCATCGAGCGTCGCGATCTCCCGGCCATAATGCTCCAGCCGCCGCAGAAGTTCGTCCCGCACCAGGTTCCCCGAGAGGCCCAGGTCCAGCCCCGCCAGCCACCGCCGGCCACGCGGGCCGAAGAGCGTCCGCAGAGGCGGATGCACGTTCGCCCGGGCCAGGAGCGCGTGCATCTGGTTCTTCGCCAGCGTGGCGTTGCAGGAGAGCCGCGCCCGCGTGCGTGTCAGGTCCCGCAGCCGCTGGTACGGCGCCGGCGGCACGTACGCCGTCGGGATCAGGTTCGCGCGGAGCAGCCGCGCCAGGAGCGCCGCATCCAACTTGTCCGTCTTCGCCCGCGCCGCCGTGATCGCCCGCAGCCGCAGTGGATGCGCGAGGACCACCTCGCCCATCGGCACGAGCAACTCCCAAAGCCACCGGTAACTGGCCGACGCCTCGACCACCGCCCGGAACGGACGCCACCGCCCGACGGCCGCTCGGATGGCGCCTGTGTCGCGACAGGCGATCCGACGCACACGCCCCACCGGCCCATGTTCATCTTCCACCGCCATCACCAGGTCTTGCTTGTGCAGGTCCATGCCGATGTAATACATGTCATGCTCCTTGCCCACAGGGCGTTAGAGGGTTCGTACGGCAACCCCATTCTAACCCCTGTGGCAAGGGGCCGCATCCCGCGTGCGGCCGCAGGGCACGGTTATAATATCATGCTACTTTTTCGGAGGAAATTCCGGGGACAGGCATTTCCGGCCACCCCATCCTGCTGCCTGTCCCGACCCCTCGGGATTCCCCCTGCCTGCCACGGCGAAGTCCGACTTGTCCCGGCGTAGTTCCTGACGGAGCCGGAAGGTGTAGCGCGAGGGCTCGCCCTCGCGCGTTGGATTTGACGACATCCGCGGGGCACAAGGCCCCGCGCTACAGTTATTCCTTGTTGCCCTTCCCCCATTTTCGCCGTTCTCTGCGCTCTCCGCGATCTCCCTGGCAGGGCTACGGCCCCTGCCGTGGCCCGCTGCGTTGAAGGCTGCGCAATTCCCATGCCAAAGACGCGGGAAAAAAGTTATTAACATAAAGGTATGCACATGACATGGATGGAAAAAGTGCGAAAAAGGGCACAAAAACCGGTAAAAACCGGTCAAAAAACGTGAAAAAACCCCTAAAAAAGTCAAAATTTGCGCTAGCCCATCTTACCAAAAGCACCCCGTCCGCCGAAAAACCCCCCCGGGCGCTAGCGCCAGGGCAGGTGGCCTCCAAAAAACCGCCCAAAAATACCCCCCAAAACCTCCTCAAAAAAGTTATCCACAATCGCCGGCGTTCGTAAGTGGGAGCGCTCGGCGCTGGCCGCAGAGAAGCCTTTCGCGTCTGCCGGCCAGAGGGTATAATGCTTCGCTTCCTGAATTGTTGCCCAGGGGGGCTTGGGAGAAAGGAGTCACACATGAGGCATGTCAGACTGCTCGGACTGCTCGGATTGCTGTGCCTGGGGTTGGTCGTGGGTCCAGCCGAGACTCTCGGCCAGGAGGCGAAACCGTTCGTCCATTCCTTGTTCGGCGACCACATGGTCCTCCAGCGCGACATGAAGGCGCCCATCTGGGGCTGGGCCAAGCCGGGCGAGAAGGTGACCGTCGAGATGGCGGGGAAGAGCGGCACGGCCGCCGCCGATAAGGACGGCCGATGGGAAGTCCGACTGGGTCCCTTCAAGGCGGGCGGTCCGCACACGCTGAAGATTTCCGGGCCCCAGGCGGTGACGATCCAGGACGTCCTCGTGGGCGACGTGTGGCTCTGCGCGGGCCAGTCGAACATGGAGTGGGGCATGACGGGTAGCGACACCGGCGACGACATTCCGAAGGCCGATTTTCCGAAGATCCGGCAAACGAGGCCGGGCGGAAACTGGACCGTCTGCACCCCGGAGTCGGCGGCCGGGTTCAAAGCCGTCGGCTTTTACTTTGCGCGGGCGGTTCATCGGGAGACCGGCATTCCGATCGGCCTGGTCAATAATGCCGTGGGCGGATCGCGAATCGAGCCGTGGGTCGACCCTGCCAGTGTGGCTTCGGCGACCGAAGTTCGGCCCGCGCTCGAAGGGGGTAAAAGCGGCCTGTTTATCGCCAAGACGTTGCCGCTCGTCCCGTATGGATTACGCGGCATGCTGTGGTACCAGGGCGAGAGCAACGGCAACGAGGGCGCAAGTTACCTCCACAAGTTGCGGGTCCTCATCGGCGGCTGGCGGAAGTTGTGGGGCCAGGGCGATTTCCCCCTGTATGTCGTGCAACTTCCCAATTTTCAGCAGGCCAATGACAATCCGGCCGGCGGCGACGGGTGGGCCAAGATCCGCGAGGCCCAGTTGAAGGCCCTCGCGATTCCCAACACCGGCGTCATCATCACGATCGACGTCGGCGAGCCGGGAAACATCCATCCGAAGAACAAGTTCGACGTGGGCGAACGCCTTGCGCGGTGGGCGGTGGCCAAGGACTATGGCAAGAAGGGCCTCGTCTACAGCGGGCCTCTCTATAAGGGCATGAAGGTCGAGGGCAACAAGGTCCGCATCGTGTTCGACCACGTCGGCAGCGGCCTGATGGTCGGCAAGAAGGAAGGCCGGCGACCGACCGAGGAGGTCAAGGACGGCCAACTGAAGCGCTTCGCCGTCGCCGGGGCCGACAAGAAATGGGCCTGGGCCGATGCCGTCATCGAGAAGGACACGGTCGTCGTCTCCAGCCCCGACGTGCCGAACCCCGTGGCGGTGCGGTATGCCTTCTCCGGCAACCCCGAAGGCTGCAACCTTTACAACAAGGAAGGGCTGCCCGCCTCGCCCTTTAGAACGGATGATTGGGAATGAGGCGAACGAGGGGAAAGACTATGGGCTGTTCCGCACGGGTGACGCGGCGATCGTTCATCAAGTGCGTGGGGGCGGGGTCGGCGGCGCCCATCTCATCACGTTCAAGCCGGACCCCGCGCCCTATTCTTCGAGTTTCGTTCACGCGGAAGGCTGGCTGGATTTCAATTCTATGCAGACATGGAGCAGCGTGCACTTGATTTATCCCATGGTGACCAAGGACTATGACCTGAAGCCGGTGAAGCCCGTCCTGATGGCCGAAGGAACCTATGAGGCGGGCTCGGAATACGGATTCG
>Ga0315284_10013683_pt1 | contig 11565 bp, 17 predicted proteins | sample YL17G09_16_MG_FD_203696 | JGI IMG/M metagenome (GOLD analysis project Ga0315284, IMG submission 203696) | Sediment microbial communities from Yellowstone Lake, YNP, Wyoming, USA - YL17G09_16 | ecosystem: Environmental > Aquatic > Freshwater > Lake > Sediment | place: USA: Wyoming | collected... | reverse complement strand
TCAATATCTGATGCTGACAACTTACTCATCAATTTTCTCCCTGAGCGAATGTATGTTTAATCTTTCCATCAAATGAAACATAAACAAACCCACATAAAGCATCGCCATCGTCTACCGATTGGTTCTTAAAATAAAAAGAAATAAGGTTATCATGCGTATCGCACATTGTAACTGAATACAATTCCCAATTATTTTCTTTAGAAGCATGGTCTCTTAAAAAATTAACCATAGCCTTATTATCTTCTATGATTCTATCATAATCCCCATATGGAATAATGTTTACGAAATCCATAACAAGAGATTCGGCTTTATCTACAACATATTTAGATAGGGCGGCTCGCATATCATAAACTGATATTCCGAGTCCATCTTGGACTTTTTTGTAAATCTCTTCCAGGGTGTCAGAGGTTTCTAACTGCAAATCGTCTAGTGAATCAACCATGGCACTATCATAGGCACGAAAGGGGCGGTTGGCAAGGGCTGTGTCAATTTTAAAAATTAGATCGGCTATCCTGGCTGCCTCTCCTACAGTTTGTCCTTAAAGTCTCGTACGAGCTTACGTAGTGAGAATATAAGGCTACGTGACTTTGGAGCGATTTGTTCTGTGTTATCACAACAGCAATCTACTAAAATTGCTGGACGACTAGTACTTACGTAATCAATATTGCCCCTAAGTGGTGGAGCATTTGCTTCTCCTCGCAATACTTCGGCAGTATGATCTTGGCACAGACATGAGGTATCAAAACGCTCTTCCCAGCAATACGATCGCATACACTTAGTATTCTTATGATTATAATGATCAAAACATTGATGGCAGTCTAAACACGTACCCTCATAACCAACATACGTGTGCTGCTCTTTCGGAGATGGTGTATAACTATTTGAGCAGTCTTTATTAGCACATGGCACAAAGCCTAAACTATAATCACTACTATTGCAAATTTGACAAATCATATTATGCCTTTCAATCTAATAACTTATTTTTGGTGGGACCGGAGATAATCGAAATCTCGTCTGCCGGGTAAGAGCCGGGAGCTCTACCACTGAGCTACGATCCCATTACAAATTTTCTATATACCAATTCAATACAAATGAATCTTCATCTATGCCAACATCTTTATACTCAAACCGATCTGTAAATATGGCACCATCAATGACAGCGCCTCTATTTTTCATATACCTATGAGCATTTGCTTTTGGTAAAATTTCTACCTGATCAATCTTATCATTAACAAACGGGGCGAATTGATTAGCGGTAAAATCTAATATTTTATTATCCGCTTCTAACCAGACATGCATTGATGATATTTTTTCATCAGGTTTAAATCTTGGGTGTTTATCTAATTTATAAAATCCATCTACTAATTTTATATCAGGATACTCTTCTTTTAAAAATTGTAGAATTTTACCAGATATTTCTCCGCATAACCCTGTAGTGGTTTTATGCTCTTTCTTTTGACCAGAAAGTCTTTCATTTCTATCTAATTCACGGTCCATTGTTTGAGATATTATATCTAATATATCTTTTCTAATTTTAGGAAAAGCTTTCAAAATCTTATTGATTGAATGCTCTGATAATATAAAAGGGACATAACCACCATATTTTGAGATTAAATAATTACAAGACATCGCTTAATTATATTATTATATGCGTTGGTAGGGCAACTAGGAATCGAACCGAGACAGATTGATTAAAAGTCAAATATGCTACCACTAACATCATTGCCCCATGTATCCGGTTATTGGTCCTACCGGATGAGGATCTTGGAGGATTATGGAGCGGGACGGTCGCTCTCCAAGCCATTAATGTACATATTGTCCTGCCTTCATCTTTTCAACTAAAGACCCATAATTTTGAGTCCAACTTACTTTTTACTTCTACATATACTTTGTCTAAACACTCTCTACAATAATAAAAATAAAATACACTAGAAGCAAAACTTCCACTGGCATCGCCGCCAATAGCAATTACTGCACAAGTTGTTCCTTTAACCATTCTACCATCTTCTGATATGTACTCAGGATTTTTAGAACAATCAGTTCCTCGGCATTTACTTCTGCCGCTTGCTTTTTCTAATGTTATTTTCATTGCTATTCTTTAATCAAATAATCAAAATTAGGAATTATTAGTTTTAATTCTTTTTCTTCTAATTTGTATAACGGCTCCCATATACAATAATCAAAATGATCTAACCATTGTATTAGTGCTTGAGTTAATTGCGGTTCAGTATAACCATCAGGGACAATTTTAGTTTCTTGCCATGTTTTAATGGTTTCGTAATCAATCGCTATTTTGATCCTTTATTTCTTTTTTACCTTCTCGTCGGGCTCTTTTGCGATTACGTTTTCTATAACCACGATTTTTCATATCGTCAAGCTCGCAATCATAGCACCAGCAAATGCCTCGACCATTTATTTTTATGCATCCAGATTTGTATCCATAAAGTTTCATTTGGTGCCCAATGTTGGTAGTGCGCCAACGTCTTAGATTTTTCAAATCTACGCTAATCTATCTCAGCTAAAAGGGCATTATCTTATAAAACCTTGATCTCTCATTTTTTCATAATAAGGCGAGGTTATTTTATCTTCCCAAACATATTTACATTCGTAACATTCTAAATTAGCTTTTGCATTCAAATCAGTAGTTTCAGGGTTTAATATTTCCAAAACATTAGGATCATATGCAAAACATTTGGGACACTTATCTCTTCTTTCAGCCATTATATTGTTCCTGTGTAAAATTATATACGAATCATTCCTGCGGCTTCTAATGCTTTGCGCAGGCGATTGTACCTATCTTGAACGGCGATAGGTAAATCTAGAGGTTGATTATCTTCGATAAGATCATTGAGATACATCGCTGCACGCGCAACAACAATGATCTTTTCTAAATATACTATTTCTTGCTCCGTCATTTTCTTTTACTTTTCCTTGGTAGGACTATGGGGAGTCGAACCCCTGGAATAAACCCGTAACTTTATAAGAATTACTACCCCGTACCGGAGGTGCTAGTCCTGTATCTCACTTACTATAACCACTCTACAAACCGTTGTCAATTTTTCAAAATAAACATAAACATCAAAACATTCTTGTCATGCTCCGACATAGATGAAACGCCGGCAAAAATAAGACAAAATATTACTATAAGTAATCCATAAATAAACCACTTATACATCTGAGTGTGGATATCTTCTTTCATAAAGGTATGTTTTTATATTGGTAGTACCAGAGGGACTTGAATCCCCAAACCATTAAAGGCGAATCGTTTTAAGCGATTTGTGTTTGCCAATTTCACCATGGTACCATGTCTTTAATAAGCTCCACCTCCACGGATCGAACGTGGGACCTAAAAGTTAACAGCTTTTCGCTACTGCCGCTGAGCTAAGGTGGAATGTCGTGATATATATCATATGTTCGATTCTGGGTTTAAGGAGCCTCCATGTTAAAAATAATTGAGTTAAGCAGATCCGGTACTAGTAAATATATCGTCAATAAAAATATTTTCTTATCAGAAGACGATTTATCATTTTATTTATTAGGCGCATATATGACGGATGGTAATATATGCGATACGAAACATCGTATTTCTTTTTCTTTATCATCAAAGGATAAAGAGTGGATAGAGGCTGTCCGCAATTTTATTGCGCCAAATAAACCAATTTATTCATCTAAAAGCTCAGAATGTTATATATTCGATACCTCAAATATAGAGGGTATGAACTGGTTAATTTCATTTGGGTGTAGCCCGCGGAAGTCTAAAACATTAGAAATAGTTGGTGACATCCCAGAAAAATATCATCCGGACTTTATAAGAGGAGTCATTGATGGAGACGGATCAATTTCTACTTGTAAATATAAAAAGAAGTTAAAAAATGATAAAGAAAATTGGTATGATAAAACAACGGTTTATATTTGTTCGGCTTCAAGAATATTTCTTGAACAAATTCAAAAAATGATTCCTGAAAACATAAACTGTAATATATGTAAGGTAACACAAAAAGATAGTTTTATACGCGGTAGAAAAGTATCTGCCACCTGCGATCAATATAGGCTGGCATTTAACGACTCTAATGCTAAAAAGTTACTTGCCTGGACTTACTATACAGATAACAAGCTATCTATGATAAGAAAACAAGAAAAAGCTGAATCTATAGCAACTAAAAACAACTGTCTCAAAAACGATTCGAACGTTTAATCTCCCCTCTATTCGAGGAGTGCTTTACCAAATAATCCTTTATGATCACTAATCAGAAAATAATTAAGCTACTGAGACATGGCACTCGTAAGGAGGATCGCACTCCCCTAAAACTTGCGTGACAAGCAAGTGTACTCACTAGAATACTACACGAGTATAACGACAAGAAGTAATTTGCTTCTTGTCTAGAATCTATATTGGAATCGAACCAACAATTTTCGCGAATTTAATAACCCAGATTAGATTCTTTGGTGTCGCTGGCTGGACTCTCACCAACATTTCCGGGCGTAGTGCCCGGCGTTCTATTAAACTACAGCGGCGTAAAAGCAGCTTCGATATTTTCGCCTCGAAGCTCCGGGCTTACTCATAATCTAATCTAAGTAGTATAGAAAAATAATTATGAAATGGTGGGACTAGTGGGGTTCGCGCCCACTTCTCTCAGGTATTTGTTCCGAGCGTTTTATCTTCTCTTTTAAACTACTGTCCCATAAACTTATCTTTTCTATTGATTCCAAAGCATTGTATAGCTCAATAAGGCGATAAGATTCCCAAGTGCGCTTTACTTTGTGGTGTGGTCCGTAAAGCAGGACGGGGCTTGATCCCTCTCGGTTCGTATATCAAGATACAAACTTCCACCAGAATCTATGATGGTAGTGCCAGCAGAATTTGAATCTGCGACCCTCTGCTTATCAGACAGATGCTCTAACCAGACTGAGCTATGGCACTATACTTTTTCTGCTTCTATCATGACCCAGCAGATTGGGCATTCCATTGTTACCGAATCACCATCTTTGGTGTCAAATAATTTTATATGAAACATTGTTGGGCACCTTGTGCAAGCTAGGTCAAACTTTGATCCTTTTGTATCACGAAAATAATCTGCCATACCCATATTACAATTGCTTGTATGATCGTATTTAACTCCGGCAGTTTCTAATTGTTGTGGTTTTGCTCCGCAGGATGGACAGTCTATATTATTTTTCATATCACATTATATATCAAACAAGATCAATTCTAATGTCTTCATAGTCTGCCATTGGATTCATTAAATCTTGAGCATTATTCTTTCGAATTCTCATTCAACATAATATTGATGTGGTTATGAGATGGCAGGGACCGATGGGTTTACGCCAACACCCACTCAACTATTAGTGTCGAGTCGCTCTGTATTTTAAGCTAGATCCCTATATTATCATCGTATAGTATATGAAACTATTGATGATTTGGTCGGAGCGACACGATTTGAACGTGCAATGCTGTGAGGCGCGTGATCCCAAACCACGTGGATTACCAGGTTATCCGAACGCTCCGATAAGTTATTAGATTGTCAAGTATCAAGTCCATAAATAAATATGGGTGGTCCCGAATAGGTCGTATTGAACGCCACAGCATAAAAGCAACTCGTTTACAGCGAGCCGATGGTGCCTCCCATCATTAATTACCCGGGATAAATAATCTATTAGTTTAATCAGTTCGATCTAATAGATATGGTGGGAGATGATTGAATTGAACAACCTGCCTCCGAGTTTTTACCTCGGCGCTCTGGCAATGAGCTAATCTCCCATAAAATGGCGAATGGTATTACTTATATATCAATATGCCCCGAAACTTTCAAACTTTTTTCACTAAATCGTCTCGGGCACACATCCTATTATAACCAGCTTCGTCGTCCTGTCAACCGTGGCTAATTTTTAAAATTGGGGCTGGCTACACTTTTTCTATTAATTGCCTTTAGATACTTTTAAAAGATATAGGCAGCCCATGACATAAAACCATGGGCTGCCCATTATTTACTTACATTTACCTAGCTTATCGCCATGACATAAATGTGCCGAAACAGCATGACTATCAACACATAGCCCATGCTTTTTACCAGATACAAGATGACATACTAAAACTTTGCCTCTATCGCAATCATCTTCTTTATCATCACCAGTACAAACACACGCTCCAGCTTTACAAGTTTTATGCTCTGGACATTTTATGCCTGAACATGGATCTTTAGGCACGCAAGCTCCTGCCTTGCAAACTTTATCAGAGCAACATTGCACTCCGGCGCAAGGATCTTTTGGAATACAAGTGCCATTTTTGCATACTTTATCACTTGGGCAGCAAACGCCATCACAAGGGTCAGTAGATACGCAAACGCCACTCTTACAAGCCTGACCAACAGGACAAGTTATTTTTGAGCACGGATCATTTGGGGTACAAGTCCCTTCTTTACAAGTAGTATCAGGTGGGCAAGTAATATCGGCACATGGATTAACTGGAACACATGCTCCTTCTTTGCACACATCTTTATGTGGGCACGTTACGCCAGCACAAAGATCAACTGTGGTACATAATCCATCTTTACATACTTGTCCTACTGTACAATCAGAGTCATTGCCACACACTCCGCCGTCAGGAGACGCTAATTGCCCATCTACTGGAAATTCTACCACTTGGGACCCACAAGCCATAAGTGCGAAAAATAAAAATATAGAAACAATCTTAAATAAACTATTCATTACTTGCTCTCCTTAACTACAACGAATTTAACAACAAACTCTGCTCTTCTATTGAGTATTCTGCCGGCGGGAGTTTTATTAGTAGCAACTGGAACTCTTGATCCAAAACCTGTTGCAGAAAGCTTGTCTCTTGAAATACCATGAGCTACAAGAAAATCTACTACAGCGGAGGCTCGTTTTAAAGAAAGCGCATCATTATGCTCAACTTGTCCCTCTGAAGATGCATGACCTTCAATTTTAATTGACTCAAAACTATTTGAAGCAGTTAATTTCTTAATAACATCAGTAAGTAAACCTTCAGCAGTTGAATCGATGACTGGAGAGTCCCAGGCAAATTGAACGGTTTGTTTTAATTCAACCACGGTGGTTTCTGGTTTTGCTGGTGGCGGAGTTGGCTCTGGAGTTGGAACAGGGTTAACTACAACTGGCGGTGTAGGATTTGGAGTTGGCTCAGATTTTTTAGTAGCTCTGGCGCCAAACTCAAAACTCAATCCAATAATTGCAACCTTCGCACTGTTGCCATTGAAACCAGGTTTATCTTCCTGGAAAACGCTTTGATATCTTACAAAGGGTCCGACCCAAAGAGTGCGTGCATCACTAGTTGGAAAGGATACGCCAGCGGCTGCTGACCACCCAAAACGATCTAATGGTCCTGTACGAACATATTGTAAATCAGCATCGACCCAAGGTGAAGCTGCAGAAAAATCATGACCAGTATTTTTTTCATCATGTGGTCTTTTAACTCTTAGGAATCCGCCAAACGCCCATAGCGTACCAGTATCAACGCCATCGGCTTTAGCTGGTAAAGCCATTGCAGAAACACTTGGACCTACACTTAAGTAGGAGCCTATCCCTAATTCTGGCTTAACTGCGGCAGCTACGCCAACATTAAATATTCCTGATTGTGGATTAGTTAATGGTACTGCTACACCAGGCTCAACCCTTAAAGTAAGTTGTTGTGCTTGCGCCAGTTTTGGCGCAGCTAGTAAGCTTGCGCCCACTAATGCTGCGCTTAATAGTTTTAGGTATTTTATCATGTATCTATCTTTCCTTATTAAGAATTTCCGTAACGAAAAAATCTCAACTACATTATTGTAATTGAGATATTTAAAAACTATATTTTGATAGTTTTTATAATTTTAAATCTTTTAATGTCTCGCTATCAAAATGTTCGTACGCTTTCAGTTTCATTTTTTTACTTCTAGAAAGTTGTTTAATTTTATACTCTAACTTCAAAGCTTGAGATTTGGTTGAAACCATTATTGTTTTAAATAACTTAACTGGGCGTCGTGTTCTGGTATATTTCGCTCCGCTTTTACCTTTATTATGCTGACCGATTCTTCTCTCTAAATTATTAGTAATTCCAGTATAAAGTGTATCATCGGAACATTTGAGAATGTATACATACCAATGTTCATGATCTACTGGTCCACAACAATGTCTAGCCGAGCACGATATTCCACTGCCAGCATATCCTCCATCCACTTGAAGATTTTTATCTCCGCTACCCGATACTGTAAATGAAGTAATTTTGCAATGTTTATAGCGGCAATCACATACCATATCACCAACTTTTAAATCCTTAACCCATTTTTCATGATCATAAAGTTGCTCACTCATAAATTAAACTTCTTTTTTAAATCTGCAATTTTCTTTGCAGCGGCAGCCTTTTGCTTTTTAAGTTTATTATTTTGTAATAAATCAAAATTTACTTCCATAAATTTAGTGCTAATTGGTTTAACTAATTTAATATCAGCTTTATATACGCCCTCTTCACCAACAATCTCATCTATTAAAATATTATAATCTTTCTGATTATTTAAATAAAAACTTCCATATAAATTCCATTTATTATTTTTAATATATATAGCATATACTTCAGAATCTTCGCAATAAAGTATTTGATTATCATAAGCACAATCTTCATTTTTTATTTCTATAATTTTATTATTCATTGTAACGACTCCTTAACTTTCCAAATCTCTGTTAGCCACTTGATGGCTCCTGGCTGAGTAGGATGAACCTTATCCACCAAGGGAATATCTAGAGCTTCTGTATCAACATAAGTGCAGGTTCCAGAAACGGCATCTCTAATTAGAGAATTTATAACGTGCTGCTTATTATATACTGCTGTGGGTCCAACCCAAATACATTTTACATTGCGAGCTTTAACCTCATCTAAAATATTTTGATATGGTTCAAGATATTTAAAATTGACATTGTTAGTTCCAAGAAATATAATAACGATATCTACGTTTGGAAACTTATTCATTTCTCTATGAAAAATGCCTGCATTCCACCAACCAATGCCAGTTCCAGGTTTAGAATCAAAGAAAACAGTTTCATTTGGATTTTTAAATGGTTTGAAAAACCAATCAGCATACTGTACTTCGGAATCTCCAATGATGAGAATGTTCTGATGCTTCGGTACAATAGGCGCAGCCTCGACTTGTTCTGCTTCGGCTGATGCATCAGCTACATTAACATCCATTTCTATATCTGTTGCAGCATCTTTTGTGCCAGCAAGTGCAGAACTATCAGTTGCTGTAGGTGCAAGATTGCTTGGCTGACAAGCAGCCATAAACAATAGAATTAGATATAGTATTTTCATAAACAAATTTCTTTAAACGTAGCGTAGGTTGGTTGTTCTGGTTTAGTATCATATACGGCAAAACAAACATTTTCAAAAACTGGCACATCTTTTAATGCGTCCATAAAAATAGTAGCAATTTGTGCCGGATCATTTCCAAAAGCTCCTGCTCCCCATGCACCTAGAATAATATTCTTATGACCATTCTCTTTTGCTATTTTCAAAATATTTAATGATCGATACATTAAAATAGACGCCAACTTATCTTTATCTACAATTTCCATATTTCTAACACACGGAGCAGGCGACGTAATTATAGAAAGAAAAAAGGGCTCTTCTAAAAATTCTTTGTTATCATTTCTGAAAAATGGAACATTAGGAGAATAAATAACGCCATCAGTGTAGTAATGGTTATCACATAGAATATTTGCATTATAAAATGCTGGTTTATTTTTTATGCAGGCATATAGTCCTGAAGCTCTACAAAGGTCCTCTTCCTGTGCAATTGCTCCGCCTACGAAGCCGCCGCCAGGACAAGTTGCTGATGCAAAATTAAGAGCAACTACATTAGTTATACCGATTGCTAACCATCGTGCTGCTACGGTAGCGGCAGTTTCATTAACTATCTCTATTGACTTCGGTATTCTGAAACAAGTTGTAGCTTCTACGTCTTTATCGTAATACTTGGTATTTGATATGGCTAAGTTTAAAGCGTCGGAGATATCTATTGTTTTGCCGCTTGGTGAGGTATAACTTTTTCGTTTAATGATTTCGATAGTTTCTTTGGCTATTGAAACGTTTTTGGTACGATCATTCATTATTTCAACGCCACTTCTTTTAATCACTTTCAACCTCTTCAATAGAGTACGAATATTTCCTATAAGAATACATGAAGCTATTTTCAATATTCTCTACCGTATCTTCATAAAACTTACTTACATTAAGTATAGCCTGCCAACGCAGTTCTAAAAAAGCTTTCTCTTCTTTTTTATAAATTTCTTTGTATTCCAAATCATATGCATTATTCCACTTATCATTTAGCCAAACAAGTGGTTTTGGCGGAAGGTCCGCATATTTGGGCGCGGTGGTGCGAACAAAATCTTTTGTTAAGAAGTCTATTTCTTTCTTCAAAGTTTGAGCCACTACTGAGTAATGCTCATCTTTTACTAAGAATTCTGCGTGTTTTTCTTCGCATTTAGATTTTGATTTTGATGCAAAAACTAGTTCTGTAGTTTCATCGTCATAAGACCCAGAACCTCTAACTAAAACATAAATCATATGTCCGACCTCTCAGACCTACAATATAGCCACGAACGGGCGGCACGTCAAGCCCTCGTCAATTTTATAAATTAGTCGCGCAGCGCGGTGCAATTCCCGCCGCACACACAATCTAATTCGAGTTCGTCATTATTCATCTTTTCAATGTCTTCATCAGTTTCTAAGTCAACTGTAAGAATCATTTTACATTCTTCACATATCACAAGTGCAGTGCGTTTTTTTTCGGAGAACATAAAGATATATGTAAAAATTAGTATTACTTATCTTCATCTAGAAGATAAGGTTTCAAATTTTCTTCTGACCAAGTAGGGTTCATTTCTCTTTTAATTTGGTTAATTTCCCTGGCATTACAACGTTTACCGCCAAGTATAAGATAATATTTTCCATTCTCATCATAACCAGCTCCGCCGCATCTAATAGGATTATACATACTAGAAGCTAATTCTTCTAATTTTTGTTTAGCTTCATCTTCAGATAGTCCCTCTAATGATTTCTTAAAGTTTTTTGCGAATTCATTGGTCATAAAAGGGTATATATCGTGTAGTAAATCAAATGCTTAAGGGACAGCCAAATTATGCTTAATTTAAAACAATTATTAATATATGTCGATAATTTCTCAAAAAATGCATTGAGATCATTAGATTTAGTCAAACTTGGGCAATCTTATTCGCCAGACGATCAAGAAGATTACGGTCTTGATTTGTGGGAAATGGCTGGAGAAACTGCCGGAAAAGCATTCTCAGACCCACTAGTATTACTATCAAAAATGTATGATAAAGCAAAAGAAGTTGGCGGAGGATACGCAGCTATCTATAAAGCTCTTCAAGATTTTAATAATGAGTATTATACTGAAATAAATAGAAGCCCATATAAAGATATGGTTAATGACCTTATAGATAAGGTACAAAATGACCTTATGCGTAGGGCGGGAGGCGCCGAAGGGCTAAGCAAACCAGATAGCCCAGAAGTCATTAGTGAACTTAAAAACTATT
>Ga0315284_10013681_pt1 | contig 11566 bp, 6 predicted proteins | sample YL17G09_16_MG_FD_203696 | JGI IMG/M metagenome (GOLD analysis project Ga0315284, IMG submission 203696) | Sediment microbial communities from Yellowstone Lake, YNP, Wyoming, USA - YL17G09_16 | ecosystem: Environmental > Aquatic > Freshwater > Lake > Sediment | place: USA: Wyoming | collected... | reverse complement strand
CGTGTTCCAGCTCGTTGATAATCGTAATCGCATTTTTACAGCCCTTGGTCGCACTCGTATTATCCAAGTTGAAAATTGTCGCAATTTCTTTAATGGTGCGCGGACAACCGTGCTTTCGACACGCAATATACGTGGAAGCCAAAATAATTCCGTCGCGATTCAAACCACGATACGTCTTGAACTCGGAAATCTTTTTATGGTAACGCAGCGCCTCGTCCACAATAATTTTGGGTAGCCCGCCGTTGTGCGCAATAATGGTTATACACTGAAATTCGTCATATTGCGCCTTCTCACGATACGGCATCGACTGCCACTCCGTATACCTTCGAAATTTACGCATCTCGTAACTTGTGGCGCCGTCACACATTACCTTGCACCCGTACGACGACTCCACTAAAAGCGGGTTCACAGGCATACCGCACCGCGTCGGGTCGCTGGACTGATTGTCGTCCGCACCATAATACCGCCATTCTGCACCTTGATCAAGCACATCTCTATATACAATGCCGCATTTTTGATTCGTACACGTCAAAAATCCATCATCCGTAAAACAAACTGCTGACAAACAATTGTCGCAAATTTCTCTCTGTCCGCTGCTTCTATAAACACACTCTAAGCTATTCTTTTTGTCTCTCGTATTTTCGCCATCGTTACAACAATCATTACTAAAACTACTTTCAATTTGTTCCCATAGTTTACTTTTACTTATTTTATTTTGTCTATTTTTTTTCGTCGTCTTGTGTTCACTCGAACACGACGACGTTTTTATCGTCGCTCCTCCTCCTCCTTGTGACATCGAATCGAATGTTTTTGCGAGCGAATATCTCCGGACCCTATAAGGTTACTATTACTATTATATTGTAAACATGTATTTAATTCAATTTTTAATAATATATTATTTTTAATTATATTATTTTTTTTAATTTTAATTACAAGAAAAACAAAAATATTTACACTTGCATTTTGTAATTGGCAACACGGTTATTTTTATCAATTTTACAGAGGCATCCAGCATTTGCACCGCATTCGTCTCCTCGACACCATCCAGCGTCAAAACTAAAATACTCTTCACGATGAAATACAAAAATTGTAAAATGCACTCGGATGAAAGCGACACTTTGAAATTCTGATTCGCCGTGTATTCGTTGAACAAATTGACAATTTGATGAATAAATGTCATAAAATGCACGGCGTCATTCATATCTATTTTTCCATCTGCCATAATGCTCGTAAATGCCGTCGTAAATATGCCGTTCACTTCATTCACGCAGCTCGTTATCGATATCACCGACTCTATATTCTCAATATCGCTCGCCGTGAAATCCGCCTTGACTTCCTCGTACACTTTGAAAATCTCCGCATAAATTACATTCGGTTGATTAAGTATCGGCTCCAGCTTTACTCGTAATTGCTTGATTGAGAGAATCAAATTGATAATAATATTTTTCAGAAACTCAAAAATCAACCTCTCTTTTTCCGAATACGACTCCATTGCATTTTTTACTCCAACGTCAAGTTGTTGTTGCTGCTGTGACAGGTGTTGTTGTTGGTGTTGTTGTTGTTGGTGTTGTTGTTGTTGGTGATGCTGCTGAAACGGTTGCTGAACTTGTTGTCGCAGCGCATTTTTCTGCAGTTGTTGTAAATCTTGTAGTTGTTGTAAATTTTGCATTTTTACATATTTTATAATTTTATTTTTATATCCTAATAAATATAAAATTATATGAAAAATAAAGGATTCAAATAAAAATAATTTTATTTTTTTATACTAATACGAAATAAAATTATAAGATAAAAGATAAAATAATAAAAATTAAAAAAATATTTGTGTATTTATTTTATTGTAAAACTAATTTTTTTTCAATTCTTCTAAAACTCGTTTTTCCGCATCTTCCCTCGACAAAATATTGTTGAAACAAATTTTATTCAATTCCGATGGCGACAGCTCACACTCCGCCCCTTGAAATCGCTCAAGTTCTTCTTTTGACCGCACGCGCTTTTCATCCACAGTTCCGTCGTAAAATAGGTCCATCAGCTGATGAATCATGAGCGCGTCGCATTTCGTAAAATAAATAAACTCGTCCATCCTCCCAGGCCGCTTAAACGTGGGATCAATTTTCGACGTATCGTTCGCCGTGCAAATAATAAACCGCCCCTTTGCCTCGATAATTCCGTCCATAATGCTCAAAATTTGTCCCTTGGTCAAATCATTCATCGACGTCCGGTTCGCACACCCGCTTATCGCAGCAGCCGTTGATGCCAAATTGGATCCATACCGGTTATCTGTTGAACCGTTAGTTCCGCCACCGCCATTTGACCCCTCTTTCACAATGACAATGCTCGAATTTGTCGGTTCTTTTGCCGCCGCCAATCTCATTTTTTCTTTCTGCTCTCTGTCATCCAGCACTTCAAAGAACTTGTCAATCTCATCAATCATAAAAATGCGCTTGTTCGAAGGAATGTATTTTCCGTTGATGTGTGTCCCATTGAAAATATTCTCAAGCTCGCACACGTCTTTGATTCCATTCAAATCAACGTCCACAATGTGTCTGTCCGTATACGTGGCAATTCCTTTAACCGTCGATGTTTTGCCACACCCCGCAGGCCCTTCGAAAACCAACGTCAATTGGTAAGGAATGCCTCTATCATTATACCACTGCTCATTATGAATGAAAAAATCAATTCGCTTAATCAGTGCATCCCGCTGCGTAAAAAAACAATTTCGAATCAAATGTTTATTTGTTACCAGCGGATACTCGTCGCATTTGATGCCGACGTGTCTTGAACTTACACACTCGCCGTCATCATAATGTCGTTCTTCCCCTCTGCCTACCGATTTTTTACTGTTATATTTAAATATATATTTCTGCCTCGACAGTTGTTCATTGATAGAAGTTTCAAATTTTTCTTCGCATATTTTAATAAACGAGTGTATGTGCGAAATATCATGCTCGTACGTTTTGATATAAAAACTAATCGTTGAAAAATCTAAAAAGTCCGTTTTTTTCTCCTTGTTCGCAATATTTTTATCACTGGATAACTCAATGTAAATGTCTGGATATAACTCGAATGAAACCATCTCATCCGCCGGAATAAATGTTTTCACTACGGTATTCGTTTCCACATCTATGACCTCGCAATACTTTATATTATACGTATTTTCAACCTTGTACACGTGCTTCTGCATATAATCCAGTACATGAATCATTGGCGGTGGATAATCTACATATGTTGTAACAGTTCGAAATCCACTGCTGTACATGTAACCCGTATACACAATTGATTTCTTCTTGAATTTATTTGTCAAATATGACCAATTTCTCTTTATGGACTGATTTTTTATTACTTCTATTTTTTTATACACATTCTTGAAATTCGTAACAATCGCCCCCTGGTAAAGCGTAAATATAAAAAATCCAAACAGCAATGCATCCGCCCACAAAATTCCGGTTTTTATTTGTTGTATCATAAATAATTCGGTTACCGCAGTGCGTATATCAAATGACATTTTCTTCTAATTTTTCTATTCGTTTATTATTCGTAACCTTATGACGTATATTTCATACATATGTCAAAACCTTTAATACAATTTATGAAATTGTATTATATTTTCATTCTCTCTCGACAATTTACAAATATATTAAAAATATTCCATTACGGCGTTGTCATATATTGTCGCCTGAAAAGCATCCTTGTATCCTTCCACATACACCGTGTCTCCGTTGTAAATGTTATCGCACCCATATTCACCCGTGCAACTCTTTTTTTTAAACGATATGGGCAACTTTACCGAGTTATTCTTGTCGCTCATGGTGTAAAACTGCCACTTGTCTCGATTTTTTTGAAGCGGGCGACCCATCAACGGCAGAATCGTTTCTTTACCGTTGACCCGCGTTAACAGTCCCACCTGCCGATAATTTGTATTGATTGGTGGACCCTGCGTTCGAACATTAATTGGTATACCGGCGGCCATTGGCATCATCATATTTGCTCCGCCAAAATAACTGTCGTTTCTTAACGGAGGCGCATACGGGTCTTCGAGAACGTCGCTATTCGCTCTCGACGACATCATAAATAACGGTGGCATAGACGCGCTTGGCATTGACGACATTGATGGTGGTGTTGGCGCAGTCGCCATTTTCAAATAATTCGAATAAAAAAAATAGATTCCAATCGCGCTTAATATGACAATAAAAATTATTGTCGTGTTTCTTATACAAAACATATTCGGCAAACATTTAAATGACGATGACGATGATGACTTATATTTCATTCGTATACGGCTATATATACATATACTTGATATATATTTTATTTAATTTATAAATAAATAATATTTAAAAACTAAAATATATAAGTAATTATCATAAAATTATTTATATATTTATACAAATGTCTTATAAAGACCACGAGTTATATGAACATTATAACCAGGATTCTGGCTGTTGTCACTGTAATACCGGATGTTGCGCGGGTATAAAAAGTATCTTCAATAAAATAAAGTCATACCGTTTCAAAAAGGTGAAACCATCAAATAAAGATTTATCAAAGCTACTTTTAGGAGATGATTATTAAGAAAATAAATGTACTTGAATTATTTTCATTTTTATAAATATTTTAATTAATTATTATATTATTATATATATAACCAACTATCTATGCCGAATACAAGAAAAAAATACCATGGTAAAAAAAATAAAACGCAAAGAAAATTAAGAGTAGCTGCAGCAACCATGGAACAAATAAAACAAAATCGAATGCGGAATAAAATGGTTCGTAATATACGAATGGGTCGAGTTCATCAAGGCGGCGGCGGCAGCAGTCAAATGACCGGCGGAGGATTCTTTTCGCAATTTATCGGCAAACCGTGGAGTACAGACAGTATAGGTAGAAACTATTTTGCTCTAAGCCCTAAAGGAGTTGGAACCGGCGTTGTTCCTAGATTTGGCGAGGGGCGACCTCTCGGTAGTGCCAGGTTTGCAACGCAGCTCGGTCCACAGGTTCCAAAACTTGGACAAATTGGCGGCGGGAGAAGAAGTAAAAAAAATATTAGGGGGGGTGGAATTTTTGGTGACCTAACATATTCATTTAATAACATATCCGCTAAAATGGCAGGAACGCCTCGACCACTCAGTCCAGATCCTCTTAATCAACCATTTTTAAAAAAATCATGTAGTATATAAAAAATGAATTGTTTAGCATAATTTATAAATTTAATATTTGCATAATTTATAAATTTAACATTTGCATAATTTTCTTATCATATTTACTTTTATTTAAAAATGAATTTGTGCACTCCTGCAACCATTTATCTCGTTTTATCCGCAATCGGAATCATCATGATTGCATTTCAAAATTACGGCATGTCTCCAAACATGTACTGTGTAGGAAACGTGCAGTGTCCCGTCCAAACCACCATGCCCATTTTTATTATGAAAATTTTATATGTCACATTTTGGACTTTTATTTTAAACACACTCTGCAGTTACGGATACAATCAACTCGCATGGTTTTTACTGCTTCTTCCTTTTATTTTGTTCTTTATTATGGTTTTTATTCTTGGAAACCTTATGAATCAACGAACCACATCCGTTCCATCCATGCCATCTCCTTCGTCTTCGCCGTTTTATCAGCAACAAGTGGATGCGCAGGCGCAGGCGTCGCAGAGGCAACAAATGCAACAACCGGCACATATGAGAATGCGACGACAAGACGGCGACAACAATGTTGCACCACCCGGTTCCGAACAAGAAAAATGGTTTTCACCAAGTCCGCAATTTGCAGGAAATCGATATAATGCAGACGGCAGTGGAGGACAGTACTCTTCTTACAGCGACTATGACCACTCACTAGACCAAAGGACGAAACAAGCGTATAAAGAAAGTCGTGAAGGGAGTGGAAAAAATGTACACTACAAATAAATAAATAAAATTTTAGTAAAATTTTATAATATTCGTATACATTATAAAATTTAATTCATATGATAGATACAAAAAATGCAAAAAAAAACATACAATGTGTCCTTTTTCTAAATTAAAAAGTACTAAATTAAAAAGTACTAAATTAAAAAGTACTAAATTAAAAAGTACTAAATTAAAAAGTACTAAATTAAAAAGTACTAAATTGACAGGATGTCCTGTTCTTAATTCATTAATAAATATGGATTATCTTGACCCAAAGGATGAATGGGAAAAAAAAGAAGTTCAAAATGCACTTAAAAAAATTAAAATGTCTCGTTTAACATCTTTTTTATTAACAAACTCTGCGTATTATTTATTAAAATCTGAAAAATTAAAATTTACAGTAAAAAATTTGCAAAGACCTAATATAATAGACCACGCTGGATCTATTAGTAGATACGATTACGGTCAAGGAGAACACATAGTGTTTAATAAAAAAAAATTCAATCGTATATACAAATACTTTAAGAATAAGAAAAAAATTACATTGAAAGAATTTACAGAATATAGACAGTACTTGTACAAACAATCTTATAAAGAAAATAAAAATATTGTATTTGGAGCAAGACAATATACTATTACTTTAGCGGAAACAGTCGCAATTTTTATTTTACTTTCTCAAGACGATTTCTTACATTTAGATGTATTAGAAAAAGTATTTGAATATGAAACGCTTGATAATGTTAAAACAAATAATATAAATATGATAAATTTTAGTATAAATTATATCAAATGTGTAAATTACTGGATGTTTGCGAGTTTTAAAAATAAATAGTAAAATATAGTAAAGTATTTATAAAATAAAAATAAAATTAATAGAATATATATTTAATTAAAGTGAAACAAATTAAATATATATCATCTTCATAATATAAATAATATACATTATAGACATATTTCATGTCATCCGAATCTAAAAAAAAAATTGTCATACCAGCATCTGCACTTGAACCCGAACAAGAAGAACGAGGACAAGAACAAAAAGAAGAAGAAAAAAGAGAGTCAAAAGAACGAGGACAAGAACGAGGACAAGAACGAGGACAAGAACGAGGACAAAAAGACCCAGAAGAACGGCAAGAAGAAGAAGAACCAGAAGAAAGAGGACAAGAAAGAGGACAAGAAGAAGAGCAACGGGAAGAACGAGAACAAGGAGAATCTGATAAACGAAAAGAAAAAAAAGATAAAAAACGCCGCAAAGACAATGACGATGGTGATGATGGCAATGGCGGCGGCGACAATGGCGACGAGACAAGTCAACTACTCAACGAAACAATTCCGTGGAATATCATCGACAAACTATTCAACGATAATCCCAATCTATTGGTGGCACACCACATCGATTCCTATAATGAATTCATGATAAACGGCATACGTCAAATATTCAAGGAACATAATCCCATCGTTTTCCAAAAAGAAAAAGATCAGAAAACCGACACATTTAGAAACGTTTCACGATTTTATCTCGGTGGAAAAAATGGCGATAAAATATACTACGGAAAACCGGTTATATATGACGACACCGGTTCAACATCTCGCGTTCATTACATGTATCCCAACGAAGCGCGTCTTCGAAACATGACATACGGCGTCACCATTCATTATGACGTGGATGTCGAATTCGACAACGTTATTAATGAAGAAGGCAGCGGTGGTGAACAAGAAAGGGTTTCCGGCAAAGAAGTATCGGGAAAAGCTGTACCGAAAGAAAAAACTGTAACAATTACCCTTCCGCAAATATTGCTCGGGAAATTTCCCATCATGGTTCATTCCAACCTGTGTATTCTTACCGGCCTCCCCAAAGACGTGGCTTACAACCTCGGCGAAGACAAGAGCGACCACGGCGGATATTTCATCATCGACGGAAAAGAGAAAATTATTGTCAGCCAGGAAATTTTTGCAGACAACATGCTCTACATTCAGACGCGCAGCCCCGACGATAAATACAGCCACTCTGTCGAAATACGCACCGTATCCGAAGACACGTCCAAACCCGAACGCAAACTCCGCGTCCACATGATGGCACCCACTCCGCGTTACACCAATGGTCAAATTGTCGTCGAAATTCCCAACGTGAAACGCCCTGTCCCGCTCTTCATTCTCATGCGCGCCCTCGGCGTCATATCCGATTACGACATTATCGAAACCTGCCTGCTAAACATGTCGGAAAACAAAGACCTCATTGAACTCTTTCGCCCCAGCGTGCACGACGCAAATAAAATTTTCACACAGCGCGCCGCAATCGAATACATTGGCGTCTTCATCAAAGGAAAAAGTGTGGTTCAGGCCCAACACATTTTAATGAATTTCTTTTTACCGCAAATCGGTGAGCTCAATTACCAGTCAAAAGCATTCTTTCTAGGATACATGGTAAATAAACTGGTGCGCGTCAAAGCAAATATTGACATCCCGATTGACCGCGACAGCTTGAAATTCAAACGCATTAAAATATCTGGCAAGCTGATTCACAGCTTATTCAACGAATACTACGCGCAACAAATAAAACGCATTCGAACCCTGCTCGATTTCAAATACAATTATAACTCTGCCATTTTATCCGAGCGTTTCACCGACATTGTCAAAGAATATGAAGACATTTTTAAAGACCGCATCGTCGAAGAGGGGCTCCGTCGCGCATTCAAAGGCGATTGGGGCGGCAGCGAATTCACAAAACAAGCCGGCATCGTGCAAGACCTGAATCGACTTTCCTATAATTCCGCAATTTCCCATTTGAGAAAGGTGAACCTGCCGCTTGATGCCTCCGCCAAGGTCATTAAACCCCGTCTGCTTCATGGCTCTCAGTGGTGCCTCATGGACCCTGTCGACGTGCCGGACGACGGCCTGCAAAAGCATTTCGCAATTTCTGCGCACATTACAAACGGCTGTAATGGAAGCGACATGACGCGGTGGTTGCTGAAAGAACCCGGTATCGATTTATTATCGCTAGAAAAATATCCAAAAGATTTTCTCTATTATCAAACCAAAGTATTTGTGAATGGGGCGTGGATTGGCGTTGTCGTCGACCCAGAATTTGTAATCGGTCGTATTAAAACGTGTCGGCGCTTGTCATTTATACCCGCACACATCAGCTGCTCTTGGGACATACAGTTTCGCGAAATTCAGATTTTCACAGACGGCGGCCGAGCGTGTCGCCCCGTCTATTATTACAACCATGACAAACAAGCATTCGCATTCCAAGCCAACAAGACCATTCTGAAAATACTCAAAGAACGTAAATTCAACTGGAATGAACTGGTCGGCGGTTTCGGCGTAAAACGAATCAATTATAATGAATTTTATAATACGGATGACGTGTCAAGCATTATGAAGCTGTACGACAATTTGTCAGAAGGAACAACCTTTGAACGCATGGCGCCAAGAATGGCGATCCTGGAATACATTGACGCATCCGAAGAAAATAACGCGCTGTTCGCATTTCGCCCCGACGATAAAGTGAAAGACGGGTCAGCACAATTCACACACTCGGACATACACCCGTCTCTCATGTTTGGCGTCATGGGTAATTTAATTTCATTTCCCGAGAATAATCAGCTCCCGCGCAACACGTTTTCGTGCAGTCAGTCAAAACAAGCCGTATCGTTATACAATACGGCGTTTTTGCAACGCTTTGATAAAATGGGCGTCGTTTTAAATGCCGGACAAATCCCGCTCGTAAAAACGCGTTATCTCAGATATTTCAACAATGAGCAGAATCCGTACGGCCAAAATGCAATCGTGGCAATTATGTGTTATAATGGCTACAATGTCGAAGATTCCATTCTCTTCAATGAGGGGTCCATTAAGCGCGGCCTCTTTCGAACCAGTTATTATAACATGTATGAATCGCGCGAAGAGAGCAAACAATCGTCCGGCGAACGCGTGGATTCGCGGGTTATCAACATGAACGACTACCAGCAACAGAATGCCGTGGTAAATGCCGGGCGCGGCGAAGGGTACGATTACAGCAACCTGGACGCAAACGGTCTCATTCTTGAGAACACAATGGTCACCGAAAAAAGTGTGCTCATCGGTCAAGTCGTCACCAATTCTAAAAACGCCGGCAGAGTCGTCGACGCGTCCATTCGTCCGAAGAAGGGGCAAATCGGATACGTGGATAAAACATACATTACGGAAGCAGCGAATCCCGAAATTCCATCCCGCATCGCCAAAGTCCGCATTCGCGAAGACCGCGCGCCAAACATCGGAGACAAGTTTGCGTCTCGATGCGGCCAAAAAGGAACCGTGGGTCTCATTATTCCGGAAAAGGACATGCCGTTTACCGCCGATGGCGTGCGTCCCGACTTGATTGTGAACCCGCACGCATTTCCGTCGCGAATGACCATTGGACAATTCGTGGAAACAATCATGGCAAAAGCATGCGTAGTGTATGGCGCATTCGGCGACTGCACCGCATTCGTAAACCTGGGAAATAAACAAGCCACCTTTGGCAGCATGCTTCAAAAAGAAAATTACAACTCCACCGGAACACAAGTTTTGTACAATGGAACAACCGGCGAACAAATTGAAAGCGAGATTTTTATTGGACCCACATACTACATGCGCTTGAAACACATGGTCAAAGATAAAATCAATTTCCGCGCTCGAGGTCCAAACACGAATTTGACGCGCCAGCCGGTGCAAGGTCGAGCCAATGACGGTGGTCTGCGCATTGGTGAAATGGAACGCGATGGGGTGATTGCACACGGCGCCACGCGATTCTTGCAGGAGTCCATGATGGTGCGCGGAGACAATTATTACATGGCAATTTGCAATAAGACGGGCATGACGGCCATTTATAATCCGGACAGTGATGTGTTTATGAGCCCGATGGCCGACGGGCCTATACAATTCAATGACGCGCTCACGGATAATCCGAAACTGGTGAATATTACGCGCTTCGGTCGCTCGTTCAGCGTCGTGCAGATTCCTTACTCGCTCAAACTGCTCATACAAGAGCTGCAGACCATGAACTGCGTCATGCGCGTTATTACCGAGGACAATATTGACCAAATTGAAAGCATGTCGTTTTCAGACAATTACAAGATTCTCTCTGGTTCTGCGGATGCAGATGCAAACATTGAATCGTTGGAACGAGGGCGGGGGCAAAGGGTTAATGCCGAATCCGATGATTTTAGATTGGTTATTTCAGAATCAAATCCAAATCCGAATCCGAATCGCGATACCGATAATGTCGACCAAAAATCCGACGAAAATGACGACAGCGAGGGTGTTATAACCGAAGATGCGTCTTCTTCCTCTGCTTCCTCTGCTGATTTACAAATGCTACAAGCAAATCTAGTTGCGAGCCAAACGAAACAAGGCGCGAATGCAACTGAAAATGCTTCTACAAACTTGGAATCAGGAGAGAAAGATAGTTTGGGCAAAGAATGGACAAAACTGACTGACCAAAAATCCGGAAAAGAGTATTATTATAATGAAGTAACAAAAGACACCATGTGGTTCACTCCTCAACCAAGCAAAGATTATGAGCTTCGCCCCCCGTTTGGATGGTACGCAATCGATAATGCAGGACATATCTATTTACATAATCCCCAGAAAAATCTCATCAAAATGCCGGAAGATGTAACGTTCGCAGACGCGAATGAACGCCC
>Ga0315284_10013680_pt1 | contig 11567 bp, 10 predicted proteins | sample YL17G09_16_MG_FD_203696 | JGI IMG/M metagenome (GOLD analysis project Ga0315284, IMG submission 203696) | Sediment microbial communities from Yellowstone Lake, YNP, Wyoming, USA - YL17G09_16 | ecosystem: Environmental > Aquatic > Freshwater > Lake > Sediment | place: USA: Wyoming | collected... | reverse complement strand
CTTGATCATTTGATCATTTCATTATCAAATGATCAAGCCATGAAAATGAAAAGTTTAGATATTCCAGTATGTTGTTTGAATAGTACAGTAAAATATAAATCTTTAGTCAAAGAACATATTTTAAAAAATAAATACAGACTGGTATATGTCACACCAGAATTTATTGTAAATGAAGAAGAATTTATTAGAGAATTATATAATAAGGATTTATTGATATCTGTGAATATAGATGAAGCCCATTCATTATCCACATGGGGACATGATTTTAGACCTGCTTATGTAGAATTAGGTTGTATTAAAACATGGTTACCAGATATACCTGTGACGGCATTAACAGCTACAGCTACAATGCGTGTGCAAAATGATATAATAAAAACTATGAAATTATTAGATGTGCTACTCATCAAAACAACATTTGATAGACCAAATTTAATAATAAATGTTAAGTCTAAAACTAAAGATGTGATGAATGATTTATTACCTATAGTCAAAAAGAATGAACCTACTATAATTTATTGTCAAAAAAGAAAGACAACAGAAAAAATAGCAAAATTACTTTCCAAAAATGATATAGTGTGTGAAAGTTATCATGCAGGGATGGCAACCGCGGATAGGGAATCAGTACATAAAAAATTTTCATCTGATGAAATTTCTTGTGTCACAGCAACTGTAGCATTTGGAATGGGTATAGATATTGTTATTAGGAAAGTCATTCATTATGGGATTCCTCAAGATATGGAATCATATTATCAAGAAATTGGTCGTGGAGGGAGGGATGGAAAACCAAGTATGTGTTACTTATTCTATGATATTAGTGATATGCAAACAAATAACTATTTAATATCACAAATTGAAAATACAATGTACAGGAATCGCAAGATACAATTAGCTCTTGTAATGAAAAATTTTGTATTTTCATCTGAATGTAGAAGAAAATATATATTAGCATATTTTGATGAACAATATGGACTCGATAATTGTAAATCATGTGATAATTGCCTTAAAGCTGGTGATAATAAAGATATACAAACATATAATTTTGCTAAAGAAGTATATATGTTATTAAGAGTTGTTAATTTAACTGGGAATATATATGGATCTTGCATGTTAGTTGATGTTTTAAGAGGGTCAGAAGCTAAAAAAATATCAATGACCTTTAGAAAATTTGATGTATATGGTAAAGGAAATAATTATCCTGATAGATGGTGGAAAGTGCTAATTACATTGATGATAAATAATAAATATATTTCAGAAATAATGAAACATGGAGCAAGAGCACCATCTTTGATTGTTAGTCCAAAAGGAACTGAATGGTTGAAAAATTATACAAAAGACCCAATTAGCACAACTTTGATATTACCAATACCACCAGAAATGCCTGATTTAGGGGGAGATGTAAAAGATGCAGATAATAAAGAGAAAAAGACAAAAAAAATTGTACCAATAGAAAAAACTTTTGAATTATTAAAAGATGGGAAAAATATAAATGAAATTGCAAAACAATTAGTAATTTCATCCCAAACTGTTGAACACCATATTTGTGAACTTTATAAGAGAGATTATGAAATTGACCTTGAAATTTATGGTTTTAATGATAAAGTGTATAATCTAATAAATAAAAAAATTGATACAATTGATAGCATTGATAAATTAAAAGAAATTAAAAGTGGATTACCAAAAAATATAACATATTTATGTATTAAATTAGCTTTGGTTAGAAGAAATAAAGAAGATACAATGGAGCTGGAGGATTAAGGATGGAATTGATAATATGAGGCTTTAGACTCATATTATCAATGTAATCCTTAATCTGGAAGTTCCATTGGACTGGAGATTAAGGAATTTATTCCTTAATCCTCCAGGTCCAACAGATAATAAAAAAGATTTACAAATAGATACAAATTCAGGATAATGAGTAAATAAATATTTATTTTATTAGAGTTAATAATTAGTAATAAAATTATTTATTTATATTTATATTATTTACAATACCTAACTATATTTCCATGAGCCATATCTTTACACGTTGGATTAGCGAAACGTCCACGTGGACAGCGTTTAAAGGTTTCTTCTGCCTTTTTGCATTGGGATGTTTTATGTGATTTTGGGCTTGGTTTCGATTTTGAGTGGGATTTAGATTTAGTATCATCATCATCACTACTTGTTTTTTTCTTTTTTTTTCGTTTTGATTTGGATTTGGATTTGGATTTTGCGACTTTACCTAATTTAACTCCTTTGCCTCCTACATAATCATAATAATTTTCTCTGATCCAATTAACTTTATTTGTACAATCTCCACCATACAATTGTTTAAATTTACTAAAAATATCTTCATGTTCTATAGAATTTAAAATATCATTATCTATAGGTACATCTCCATGTATTAAAGTATGAGTTTTTATTAAATTTATAACTTTTCTGACATCATCTGTTGTTAGTTCTTCCATTATATATTTAATAAATAAATAAATAAATAAATTTAAATAAATAAATTAAACAGAATATCGTTTTGCATACATTTTAGGGTAAGCTCTCTTAAATATGTCTCTAAATAATTCCTCTGGCATTAGACAAATACCTGTTTCATGTTTATACATATTAGCACAACACTCACTGTGAAACCATACAGGAGGTTCGGACCTGTCAGATATACGATCTTTGGAAGTAATGGATAGATGACCATTTGGATATAAATCAGTTTGTCCACAATATCTGCATTTAGCTGTTTTATGTTTTCTGGTTTCCATGTATTTTTCTAAATCAAGTTTTCTCATGTTTATTAAAGTAGGATCAATAGTATCCATTGTTAAATCATCATAGGTTATATTATCATTGTTATCTTCATTGTTATTGTCATTGTTATTGTCATTGTTATTGTCAAATGAAGCGTTTTCAGTTGCAGTAGACATATAGAGTTTTATAGGATATATATTGTTATTTATTATGCTATAGATTGTATTCTGTTTAAATTTCAATTTTTTTGGTTATGCATATGTATATATATATATATATATATATGTATACATATATGGCCAAAAAAAATTGAAATTTAAATATCTTGTTGACCCTAATAATAATAATAATAAATTGTTACTTATAACATACTACAACGACATGCAAGCATCACAACAAACAATTGGACAACAATTTGGCACTGTATTTAATGATTTGGTTGGACAACCACATCAGGTGAAAAAATCAGTGTCAGTATCAGTGCCAGTATCAGTGGATGAACAAGCTATGAGTGATACTGCACAAACTGCCACTGAACAACCAACTACCACAAAACCAATGAAACCAATCATTACGCGTATAGTTAATTTCAGGGAATCCACTAAAGATGGATATGATCGTATTGTCACCATAGCATATTTATATAACAGGTTTTCTCACGAACTGAGATATGGAGGTGTTATTTTTACTGCCACATCTCTTACTCAAAAGTATAACAAACATGGTCATGCAGCGACTGCTACCGCAAGATTGAATCAAAGACCAGTTATAGTAAACAATTTTACAACTGATAAGGATATAAAAGTGTTTCATCAATCTTTGAGACAACAATTGTATATTCATGGTGTTCGATCTAAGGAAAAGAGAGTACCGAAAATTAAAAATACAAATACAAATGCAAATGCAAATGCAAATGCAAATGCAAATGCAAATACAAAGAAAATTGTAAACTTTAATAAATCAGAAAAAATGAATGATCAAGTGAGTGGAGACCTTACTAAGATGAAACCAGTTGTTACCAAATTGATATGCATAAAAGAAAACAAAAAAAAAACCAGATGTATCGTAACTGTCAAATATGAAATTGATAGAATTAATCATGTATTAAAATATGCAGCGACGATATATAAAACTACATTGGATAATCCAGAATCTTATGATAAAGCAGGCCACGAAAAAACTGCAGAGAAAAGGTTTAGTGAACATCCTATTGTAGTTCCAAATTTTACAGATAATTTGGAACAAAAATTGTTCAATAAAAATCTCAGAAAACAAATGTTTAAGTATGGTGTCAAGAGTAAAGCTCAGTAATTTTTTTATAAAATATTATAATTTATTATATTTTTATAATAAATTATATTTTTATAATAAATTATATATTTACCTCAGTTATAAAATTTATGTGGTGTTATAATATAATAATGTCAAAACATCACAAATATAATAGCGATCTTGATGAAAACCATCATAAACCAAATTGTAAATGTTGTGAATGCAAATATAATTGTGAGTCTAAATCAAATGAATCCCATTCTGATGATCACAGTTCTGGATGTGAATGTGAAAAAGATGATTGTAAACGTAAACATAGCCATGGACATAAACATGATTGTAAATGTGATAAATGTAAATGCAAATGCAAACATGGACATAAACATGGTTGTAAATGTGATAAATGTAAACACAAACACTGTCACGAACATGAACATGAACATAAACATGAACATGAACATAAACATGAACATAAACATGATTGTAAATGTGATAAATGTAAATGCAAACATGGACATGAACATGGTTGTAAATGTGATAAATGTAAACGTAAACATTGTCATGAACACGAACATGAACATGAACATGAACATGAACATGAACATGAACATGAACATGAACATAAACATGAACATGGTTGTAAATGTGATAAATGTAAATGTAAATGTAAACATGGACATGAACATGGTTGTAAATGTGATAAATGTAAACACAATCATTGTCATAAGCATGAACATGGGTGTAAATGTGACAAATGTAAACACAAACATGGACATGAACATAAACATGAACATAATTGCAAATGTGACAAATGTAAACACAAACATGAACATGAACATAAACATGATCATAATTGTAAATGCGATGAATGTAAACACAAACATAGCCATGAACATAAACATGGTCATAATTGTAAATGTGATGAATGTAAACACAAACATAAACACGATTATAATCCCAAGTTTTCAGAAAGTTCAAGTTCATGTTCATCAAGTTCATCAAGTTCATCAAGTTCAGATGAGCATAAAAATAGTGAGGATTGTGGTAAATATTACAATTGTGAATATCATAATGATACACATTGTAAAAATGATTGTACTAATAGGAACTATATCAATCACAATAATAAATTGAGGTGTAAATTAGGGGAATTACAATATAAAAAACCCAATTCACTACCACATCAAAATGCAGAAGAGAAAAAATACAAACACCATCATTATAACGGGCTATTTCATAAAACATTGGCTCATAATGATGTGTCTGGAGCTTTATTGCATAATTACAACTATAAACTTATGGTACGTTCTTTATTAGATAATAATCAACAAGCATTAGCATCAGTTCCTTTAAATCCAGGTTCGCAAATGTTATTAGCAAATCCATTAGCATCATTAGCATCAGTATTAGCAGGAGCTCCTCAAACGTCATTATATTTAGTTCCTCCACCAAGTTTATCAAGTGCATCAGGGGGTGCTGATATGGTTGAAAATTATAGTATGGAATTTGTTAGGGATATTAGTTTTATAAATTATGCAGTAAATCTTGACATTGCGACTCTATTAGATAGTTCTCATATGAACAGTCCTGATATTTTATCAAATTTATTGTACAAACCAACGGGAACTTTTGGAATTAAAACATTATTTAGGGGAATATCAAGTGAAGAACTTGTAGGCCCATATATAAGTCAATTATTATTATTAGACGTACCACAAGGTACTTTAAGATATTCACAAAAATATCTTAGTTTGGTTACAAGAAGCTCTGCTATTGGTCGTGTTGAATGGGGCATTGATAGGCCAGAAACAATTGCTATTCAAAATGGATTATTGAGTACATTACCTGCATTAAATCCTGCAGATACCACACATACATATATTTACAATGGGCGTGCTCTCGGAGAAGCGGTGCACATCGATGGAGCATATCAATTTTATATCCAAGCAGCCCAAATATTAGCAAAATTAGGTGCCACATCAAATCCTGGATTTCCAGTATATCCAAATCAAAGTCCATTCATTACGGGTTCGGCTGCACCAGATATCGTATGTGCAATTGGTAAAGTGACTGAATTAGCATTGAAACATTCATGGTATTGGAAATGGCAAGTGTATAGAAAGTTAAGGCCTGAGGTTTTTGGATTATGGATTGACAATGTTAAAAATGGTTTGGTGAAAAATTGTCATAATTATGACATAAGTGATGTTATATTAAATAGCCAAATTTTAAATGATATACATCCAATATATAATTCTTATACTCTAGCTCAATGTTTCAGAGAAGGATCACCAGTCCATCCTGCATATCCAGCGGCCCATGCTGTTATTGCTGGGGCTTGTTGTACATTATTAAAAATATTTTTTGATGCAAACAAACCATGGGGAACATTACCTGGAGTTTTGGCTGGTTCATTAGCACCGATTACTGGAATAGTTCAAGCAGATGTTACTGGAAGTAATTTAATCTCATATGCTGACATTGATATTGGAAATATGACTATATTAGGGGAAATTAACAAGTTAGCATCAAATGTGTCTCTTGGACGTGATTGGGCAGGTGTACACTATAGGAGTGACGGGATAGCGGGAATGTTATTAGGGGAGGAAATTGCTATTAAGTATATGGAGGATATGTTGACGGCTAGTGTAGAAAATTATTTAGATGGGACTGCCCCAGGTATTATGTTTAAAAAATTTGATGGTAATGTATGTACTGTGAGACCAACTGTGTGTAAATAATAATTTTAATAATAATTTAAATATATAAAATTTATATATAAATTTTATATCCCACATATAATAATAATATATTCACATATAATATATGTCATTACAAACAGGAATAAGAGAGTTATACATCAAACGAAGGATAAACAATTGGTTTATTGTTTATGGTACAAATACAATTTATGGGGAAATTCAACCATATAATTTAGAAAGTTTCATAACTATGTCAGCAAGGATAATTGCATTTGTTGACAATTATGTAATAATAAGAATTGGGAGTATAATGTATGCACTTGTATTGGGGAATGTGGAACCATCAAGGTTTGCCCATAAATTTGAATATATTAAATACTTGAAAAAAATAGTACCACCAGTATCTTTAGTAATTTAATTTTATTTGATTTTATTTGTATTTTTATTTTATTTTTATTTTATTTGTATTTTTATTAGTATATATAGTATGACCCAAGCTATTTTTGAAGATATATTAATGTATTTTTTCAGACATCAAATTAAAATTAAAATGTACCATTTTCAAACCGAATCATATGGGGCCCATAAAGCGAGTGATTCTTATCTTGAAACTTTTGAACAAAAATTAGATAAATTTATGGAAGTTGCCCAAGGTATTGTCGGAAAATTACAAACTAAAAATATAAATTTAAATATTGTTACAGTAAATGATAAAACTATTGTTGAAGAATTAAACACTTTTATTAAAACATTGAGAATGTTTGATAAGGTTATAGCTACATACAGCGAATTGTTAAATATTAGAGATGAAATGGTTGGGGATGCTGAACAATTGAAATATTTGTTGACATTTAAATAAAATATAAATTATGTTATTTTTATTTTATGTGGGAACTGTGTATTATTTATAGATATTTTAATATTATTATTGTAATAAGGTAAATGAATGATATGGAAAATAATTATATAATCCCAATAATAATTTCATTATTTCATTTAGAATCTGTCTCTGATATTATTCTAAATAAATCATCAACAAACAATTTAATAATATATTTACAAGAATTTATTAAGTATAGGATAACAAATAAAAATTGTACAATAACAAAAAATGATTTAAATATATGCAAACAATTATGTGTCAAATTAGGAATGGGTGATAATAATATTCCTAATATTTATTCATCATTATTCAATATTTTTAATATGGATGAAATAGAAATAGAAAATAATAAAATAAAAATAAAAATTAAAATTAAAATGATTACAGTCATCCCAAAGCATCATAAATATAATACATCTATCAAAAAAATGTTATTAGATTGGCAAAATAATGAGAATATTGTGGTTACAAATACACCGCAATTCATATGTTTAAATATAGTAAGGACAAGCCAAATATGTATAGATATACAAAAAAAAATAAAATTAAATACAAATAATAATTGGGGATTTTATTCGGTATTATGTATGCGGGATAATTATTATTATGTATTGACACTCAAAGATACTGTGTGGTTTATATATAATAAAGACAATAATAATGCTTTTTATGAAGTTAAAATGGATGATAAACAAATAGTGGATAGAGTAAAACAAGATTGTATTTTTGTGATTTATAAACTTATGTAATTTCCAAAATATATAAAATATGGCCAAAAAAATTGAAATATAAAATATATAATATTTTAAGTATTATATATTATATTAACTATGTCTATAAGCCGAAAATGCATTAAAAGATTAGTCGGTGAAATAAAATTATTAAAAAAGGATCCACATGAATTTATAGATGTGAGCCCTGATGAAAAAAATCCATTAATATGGTATTTTTTAATTAAGGGCCCTGACAACACAGATTACACGGGTGGTTACTATATTGGGAAATTATTCTACCCACCGACATATCCTGATAAACCACCAGATTATATGATGTTAACTCCAAGTGGTAGATATACAGTAGGAACAAAAATATGCCTTTCTAATTCTGGATATCATTCTGATGAATGGTCAAGCCAATGGAATATACATGCAACCTTGACCGGATTTTTATCAATAATGACAGCAGATGTAGAACATGGTTTGTCGCACATTAGGGCATCTAAAGAAGAAAGAAAACAAATGGCACTTGAATCTATTGAATATAATAAAGCACATCATCCAGAGCTTGTTAAATTATTTAAGAGATTTTTAGATAGTGATGGGAATCCTAATATTTTGCCAAATCATAATAGCAATATTGACAAGAATTAATATATTTTATTTATTAAAAAATAATATATAACATATTATTTTTTTCTAATATTATAATATAAAAATGAGTTCTAAATGTAAAAACAATAACTGTAAAGATAATAAATGTAAATTACATGTAATTAAACATACAAGAAAAGATTCATCATCTTCATCTTCATCTTCATCTTCATCAAATTCACATTGTGAAAAGAAATCACATGAAGAATCACATACATGTTCATGTACCCATTCATGTGAACATTCATGTGAACACCCATGTGAACACCCATGTGAACACTCATGTGAACACTCATGTGAAAAATCATCTGAAAAATCATGTTCATCATCAAGAACAAATTCATGTAAATCACATCACTCAAAATCATCATCTTCATCTTCATCATCAAAATCACATAAAAAATGTTCAAAAAAGCAGAACCGACCAAATTGTCACAAATTAACAATACATAAAAAACCCAGATTACATATTATAAAACATGTTAATAAAAAAAAACATTCACACCCAAAGAAATGTGAAAAAGATAGAAAACACAGTGGTAAAAAACTACATGTTATTAAACATGAAAGGAAACATTCAAGTTCATCATCTTCATCTTCATCTTCATCAAAACATTCTCATAAATCATGTGGATCTCACAAATCATGTGAATCTCATAAATCATGTGAATCCCATAAATGCCACAAATCCCATAAATCACACAAATGCCACAAATCTTCAAAATCAGGATCTAGTTCTCATTCAGAAAAGTGCCATAAGATGAATCCAATAAAATGTAATAAGGACAAGAAAAAATGTCATAAATTAGTGGTCATCAAACATAAAAGAAAATGTGAATTAAAACATAATAAACATCATAAAAACCATAGACATTCTAGTTCCAGTTCTAGTTCCAGTTCTAGTTCTTGTTAATTTTATTTAAAAAATGGACCTAGAGGATTAGGGAATAAATTCCCTAATCTCCAGTCCAATGGGGCTTTCAGATTGGGGATTGCATTATAAATGCAATCCCCAATCCTCCATCCCCATTGTATCATTATTTTATTTTATGTAAAAATAAAATAATACTATAAAAATACTATAAAAATATTATATCTGGTAACTAAATAAAAATATTATTATTTTATATATAAATATGGACAATAATGCCATTGTAAATATGTCCACAAAAATATGGGGCCCTCCAATGTGGACATCATTGCATATAATAACTTTTTCATATCCAATAAATCCAACAGATGAGGATAAAAAAAATTATAAAAATTATTTTAAATTGGTAGGAGATATTTTACCATGCATTCTTTGTAAAAAATCATACAGAGAATTCATAAAGTCAGGGGAAACAAAATTAGATGATGATGTTATGACAAATAAAGATACATTAACAAAATGGTTATATCATTTACACAATAGAGTAAATTTTAAATTAGGTGTTGATTATGGTGTTACATATGATGATATTTGTAAAAAATATAATTCATATATTGTTTCTTGTACTCCATCAGCTAACAATTCACAAATACATTGTGAAAAATCAACTATTCCCAAAAACATATCCTTTAAAAATTCAAATTATAATTACACAGATTGTATTGTTATTCCATATAAAATTGCCAAACATTATATAAATTATGCAAAGTTAAGGGGTCTAACTGATAATGATTTACATATAATAAATAATCATGATAAATGTAGAAGTAATAAAGATGAATGGATAAAAAGAAATATAGAATGTCATAAAATTATAACATATATGAGAGAGAACAACATACCCCAGTTAGAAGAATCTGGTAAATGGACTGGGTTACCAACTGAATATGAATTAAAATTAATAATGCAATTATCTTCAACATTAGATCGAATAAAATTAGTTGATTTAATAAAAAAATTACCAAAATGTGAATGTGAATATAAAAGAATATATAAATTAGTAAAACATGAAAATTAATGTTACGTTAGAACACACTTAAATAATTACATACTATAATTTATAAATGATTTTGTCCGACCCTCTAACACAATTAGATGATATCGAAAATATTAAGAAATATAAAGCTGCTGGATTAATAGCGACAAAAACTGTTAATAAAATATTAGGAAATGCTAAAGTTGGATGTAAATTGATTGACTTATGTACAATTGGTAATGAATTTGTTTTAACTGAATGTAATTCAATATATGAAAAAATTAAACACAAAGGATTATCTTTTCCTATATGCCTATCTGTTAATGAAATTGCTGGGTATTATATTCCGGAATCAACTGATATATTAAAAAATGGTGATATATTAAAAATAGAATTAGGTATCCATATTGATGGATTTTGTGCACCAATTTGTTACACCACCATAATATGTGATGATAAAATAGATGACAAGAAAAAAGAAAATTTATTAAGAGCTGTTACAGAGACAAGTATCCAAATAATGAAAATGATGAAACCAGGTAAAACCAATATTGATGTAGCCAACATTATGGGTGCTAATGCAAATAAATATAATTGTAGCATTCCATTATGTGAAGTTGATGGGTTCATCCCTGGTATTTTCTCATATCAAATAAGCAGGTATGTTATGAATGGATGTAATGATGATGATGATGAATTT
>Ga0315284_10013679_pt1 | contig 11567 bp, 9 predicted proteins | sample YL17G09_16_MG_FD_203696 | JGI IMG/M metagenome (GOLD analysis project Ga0315284, IMG submission 203696) | Sediment microbial communities from Yellowstone Lake, YNP, Wyoming, USA - YL17G09_16 | ecosystem: Environmental > Aquatic > Freshwater > Lake > Sediment | place: USA: Wyoming | collected... | reverse complement strand
GGGATCTCCACGATCGGCTCTCGCGGATAGTTCGTGGATACCTTGATCTTAGCCTTCAGTTCTCCGACCGGCGCGCCCGGCTTTATCTCGGCTGTCACGAGGTAGACCAGGTCAGGCTTGTCGTTGCGTGTGAGCGAGACCTTTACAGAAGGAGAATCACAAGTAACCTCATTCACTGCCAGCGAGCCGTCTCCGGGGTCCATGACGACAATCTCTCTCTTCGCGCCGTCTCTCTTCTTCACCGTGCCGAAGTGCAGGCCTCTCGTCGAAATGAGCAGACGGACGGGCTTGACTACCCCGCCGGCCTGTAACTGGACGATCGGCGATATGGGGTCGTTCGAGTACACGTATACGGTCTCGGACTGTCCGCCCTGCCTGCCGGCGCCGTCGAATCCCACCACCAACTCGCCCTTGCCGCCCGGAGGTATTCGCTGCTCCTTCGGGAGAAAGGCCTGAGTGCAGGTGCAACTGGTCTCCGCCTTCGAAATGACCAGCTCCTCGTTTCCCTTGTTCTCATAGGCGAAGGTGTGACCGGCCTGCTTTCCTTCCTCGATGAAGCCGAAGTCGAAGGTGTACGCATCGAACCTCAGGTCCGGGCCGCTCTCCTCCGGTTTCGGAAACAGCCTCTCGTCCTTTGCGATCAGCAGCGCAAAGCCGGAGTATGACTTCTTGAACTCGTCCAGGGGGACGATTCGGGGTCCGTTAGGCGGATCGGTCATCTTGACTGTGCCCGGATTGCCCCCTTCCACCACCACGAAGTGGTTGCGCCAAAGAAGGGCGATGGCTGGGACTCCGGTTCTTGCCAATTCGTCAACGGAGATCTTCATGGCAAAGGCATGCAGCCCCTTCGCCTCGGCTGCCTTGGTCAGCCCCAGCATCGTGGCGCCTTTTTTCTGATCAAGTCCGCTCAACCCAGCCAATTCATCCACTTTGGCTGGTATGCCAAAGTGATTGCATATGGTAAGGAGACACTTTGGGCCACATTCTAGATCAGAGACCGTGCCCGGCGGACCAGCCGCCGTGCTGATAGAAAGCGATGCAGCAAACAGCGTGCATAGCAGGACAATAGTCGCCGCCGACTTCATGTTCATGCAACCCTATCTTTCTTGTCTAGGGCGTCGCCCCGTCAACATCCCTAATCGACACACCAGGCGGAATCTTGAGTACCAACTCAGCCGGACTGACTGGTACGTTAAACTGAAAATCTGGCGCGTAAGTGGTCTCAAAGCTGACGAAAGGGATCAGACCCTGCTTAGCATCATAACTGTTCTGCAGTGAAGTATAGCGTGCAGGTCCCCAGATGCCAGGGCCATACTCACGTAGAACCGTATGAAACTCGACAAACAATACTGGTTTCTCCAGCTTCTCATCCTTGCTCCATACCTGTATGAGGGGAATACAGAAGCTTCTGTTGGTATCCACCCAGTACTTCCAAGTGTTCGTTGCGGCACGTCCATCAGGAAGTGTGATCTCCATTATGGCTTCAACAACCAGACAAGGATGACCATCTACGTCTTCTGTACCGGTAACATGAATGCCCTTGCCAACCAAGATGGTACTGTCGGGCTTGTCCTTGTAGTCTATGAAACCTATTCCATGTCCAGACTCAGTACGTTTATTGCGCGGAAGAAGCATCGCGAGTTCAAGAGACGTCTTTTCAGGACACGCTTTGCCAGTTATCAAGCCGGTAGTCCCAACGGAGTCGGTGATTAGCGTAACCTTTTCACCGTCGTTGACGATACTGTACCGTTCAACGCTACCTGGCTTTATCACCGACGGATAGAGTTCATTATTGATAACTGTGCTTGTGCCAACACACTTGTACTTAGTATCGTCAAAGACCACGTCATACGCACCCTTGGTTTCCACTGCCTTTATCGCATCATCCTTGATGTAGTTGATCGTTCTATGAACTGTGAGAGAACCTTTTCCGCTCCTGATGTTCGCGAAGTTATCTTTGCATCCTTGAAGGATGCCCGGCAACATGGCGTCGAGATCATCTTTGGGTGCAGGCGTGGAGCAAGATGCTGTGTTCACCACCAGAAACAACAGAAACACTACACTCATCAGTTTTGCATAGAGCTTCGTCATTATCTCGCCTCCGGGCATGCCACGCCATCGCCTACCGTTACGTTTGTACCGGGCTCCCCAGTGGTAAGAGCGCAGTATGCATGCGTTATGCTTGATTGAAAGCAGCGACACTGTTTATTGCCATATCCGCACGGACGTGTGACCAGACCAAGACTACCAGAGATGTCCGTTCGGTACCACGCCGGAATTTCAGGGGGACTCCAATCGCCTCCCGCACCCAAGCAGTTTTCAAGGGAAACATAGCATTCAGTTTCTCCGGGGGTCCCATTTGTGCACCAGTCGATGGTAGGGGTACCCGGTATTGAACAAGGTTGCGTTCGTGTGGGGGAGGGCACATAACAGTCACCACAGCCGCCAGCACTCAAGGTTGCCAAGTCACCTGGCATCAGTGCAGTCGCCGCCAGCGTAACGGACGAAAAGGTACTGATAAGAAACAACACCACAGGCGCTAACCAACACTTCATGATTCTGCCTCCTTTGTCTTCTTCGCACGCAACCTACCTGGTTGCCAATCTACGATCAGTGAAAGCTACGTTGACTTGGCCAACCTCCAGTTATTTGATCAACGACCACTCGTTCAATGAGTTTGTGGCATCCGTTCCTGCCATTGTGCCGGAATACTCTGTTTTCACACGCAGGGCGAGCCGCCTGGCTGCGTCTTTCATGCCGGTCTGCCAGTAGCACGTGGCCATGCCTTGCATGCCTGCGGCATGTGCCCAATCAGGAGCGTTGCCGTCATCTGCCACCCCTTTGTACACGCGCTTTGCCTCAGTGTACTTGGCTGCCTTGTAGTAAGCATTCCCTGCCGCGATTAACCACGTCCAGTCTTTTGCTGCCATGCCCATCTTCTCCGCTTCCACGGCGGCCTGGAGCTGATCACCATTTCTAACCAGCGCTTTGTATAGCAGTTCCGTGGCCGCAGAAACAAGTATAGAGTTCTTTCCGGCATGAACCTGGGCCAGGAGTTCCCTCAACGCTTCCACGCAACCGGCATCATCTCTGGGGCCATAATACAGCACGCCGGCTTTGATCAGAAGATGATCGTCCCACTGAGCGGACTTGTCCTTGAAGTAGGTTTCCACCATCTCCAGCGCATCCGGTCCTCTGCCAAGTGCGTACAGGCACTGACCGCGAAATATCAGCGCCTTCCTGATTTCCCAGTCAGCCTTCGATGATTGAATGACTTCCGCAAATAGCGGTTCGGCTTTGGTGTATTGCTGCTTTGACAAGCAATACCACCCAAGCCGCCACTGCCAGGCGGGGTCTCTAGGGTAGTCGCCCACAAGCTTTTCCGCCAGAGGGATTGCCTTGTCTAGTCTGCCGGTTTCGTCATAACAGTCGAGCATGGTTTTGTAGATGTTTCTCGAGATGACAGTCTTGTCCGGAGCGAGTTTCGCCGCGGGTTCGAGGATCTCTATCGCCTTCGCATATTCTTGCCGGGCCTGATAGGATTTCCCTATCTGATAGTTCCACTCATATGACTTGTCCGGGTAGTCTCTGAGGAGCCTCTGAGCAAGCTTCTCGGCTTTGTCCCACTGCGCTCTCACCACATAGCAGACCAGGAGTAGGCGGTTTGCGCCAAACATGTCCTCGTCGGTCCTCGCGACTCTGCCTGCCTCGACCGCCCTCTCCAATTCGGACTCGGCTTCCGCGAACTTCTTCAGCCACGCATAGCGCCAACCGACAATGTAGTAGACCTTCCACGCGTCCGGCCCATACTGGGCCAGCAACTCCTTCCGCAGGGCCAGCGCCTTGTCGGATTCGCTATTCGCCAGGTAGCAGTCCATGATCCAGGACTTGATCTCTTTGTTGGGGGCGACGGAGTTGGGATACGCAACGGTCAACTTCTCGAAACACTCGATTGCCTTGCCCCACTTCTGCAGGGCCTTGTAGCAGTCGCCCATCATCTTGAGGGCCTGGGGCGCGGAGGCGTCGGAGGAGGCGGCTATCTTTTCTAGAGCCGTGATCGCGTCGGCGTAGTTTCCGCCGTCAACCAGACGCTTGGCCTCATCCAGACCGCCCGAAGAAGCGGCTGGAGGAGGAGCTGTCTGCGCGGCTGCGGCAATTGCCAGCGCCGCCACCACCGCGAGATAGCCTGTGACTCTCCTGAAAGACACCACGTTCACCTTCATGTGCGAGCGAGATGGCTGGCAGATAGTGGAAGGCGTCAGAGAACGGCAGAGGGGACTTTACAAGCTCTCCCGGAATCATACTGCAGTCTGCTCGCCGCCAATTCTGCTGGTCAGCCAAAGAACTGCATCCGCATTACTGCACGGAGCTTGCGCAAGACCATTATACCATATTTCCAAGGCTGTCAATGACGAAAAGAAGAAAAGACCTTGATATTTCTGTGACTGCCGAGCTTGGGCGCTGCTTCCGGCGGCCGGAAGGAATATCACAGCGGCGCGTCTAAAGCTGAATCAGCCCTGTACGGAATCACTCACGAAGGAGACGGGAAATGCCTACCGAAGATGCCTCCATGACACGTCTTGTGCAGCGAGAGATCGGCCGCCGCTACATAGATATCACGAGGCTCGACATAAAAGCCATGCATGGGATAGTTTACGTCCGAGGCAGCATCGGCAAACTGCGCGGACACGATGTTGATCTGAAGCACGAGCTCGAGGTGATAGGCCGCATCCTCCGTGGGAAGGCCGGCATACGAGAAGTGATCATGGACGTATCTACCCGGGATTGACAGAAAACGGAGAGAGTCCGTTTTCTGACGACAAGACAGATCGAATCGGCGCACCTCCGACCAGCATCGTCTTGACTTGGGTTCTAGCCCGGCGTGATGAAGATCGTCTTCTCGTTCTGATAGAGCGCCTTGCCCGACGGTCCGCCCTTCGGTTTCCGCACGTATTTCCTCAACGTATAATCCACCGGCACCAGGCTCGAGTGCTTCGAATCGCTGTTCTTCGCCGCAAGCTCCGCCGCCGCATGGAGCACCGATCTCGGCACCGCATCCGGCTTGCCGTTCGTGCGTATGACGACGTGCGCGCTCGCTGATGCCTTCACGTGAACCCAGATGTCGGACGATTTCGCGACCCTCGTGAGCAGATAATCGTTCGCCTCGCTGTTCTGCCCGACGAGTATCTCCCAGCCGTCGGAAGCCACCTTCGCGATCCTGTGCCCCTCGAACTCCGAGACCTTCTTCTCCGAGGGTTCTTCCTGCTTCCGCATGTGGATGCCCTGAGCCTGGAGTATGCGCGTCAACTGCTCGATCTGCTCCGCCGACGCGATCGAGTCCGCCGCGTCGAGGGTCTTCTTCAGGAGCTTGAGCCGGGCGTTCGTCTCCGCGAGCCTGTCCCGCAGGGCCTCCGCTCCCGAAACCGCCTTGTGGTACTTCTTGAAGTATGCTTCGGCGTTCTCGGCGGGGGTGAGCCGCTTATCGAGCGCCACGGTGATGACCGCGGTATCCGGGTCGTAGTAATCCACGATCTCAGCCGACTCCGCTCCCGGTGGGATAGAGCCAACCTGCGCCAGTATCAGTTCCCCGATCTGCTTCAGGCGCTCGGCACCTTCGCATTCCGCGAGCTGTTCCCGTATCGAGGAAATCGCCTCTTCGCTGAACTCCAGCTCCCTCCGAAGCCGCGCGACGAACTCCACCTTCGCATGGTCGAACGCATCCCTCGGCAGGGCGCTGGTGAAGTACATGTCCGCGACCGCGCTGATGGATGTGCGCTCGTGCTGGTTCGCGTCGGGATACTGGGCGCTTCGGAACGCGTAGAATCCGATGGTCTGCCCGGCGTCATCGGTGATCATGACCGGCGCGAATCTTCCCTCGCGAATCGCCCCGAAGAACTCATCGAACACCTCCGGCAGTCGTAAGGCAACTCCCTCGCATCTCGCCGCAAGCTCCTTCGCCGCGAACGGTCCGATCCCGGTGAAGGACTTCGTCAGCCGCGATGCGATCTCGGACTCCGGTGTGTCGCCGAGCATTCGGCGAAGCTCCTCGGGCGAGACGCTCAGCGGGTTGATCTTCTCCTGCGAAGGAGGCGGCACGTACTGCCTGCCGGGCAGCACCTCGCGGAATCGGCTCTTCGATTTCCCGATCGGCTTGATCGTTCCGAGTATGCGCTCTGCGGCATTGACCAGGATGACGCTGCTGTGCTTGCCCATGATCTCGACCACCAGCGTCAGGCGCTCGCCGTCGAAGGCGTTGAAGTGCAGGCGCAGGACTCTATCGAAGTCCATCTGCTCCGCGCCGGCGAACAGCGCGCCTTTGAGGTGTTTGCGCAGGATCATGCAGAAGTTCGGCGGCGTTTGCGGATTCGGTCGCTTGGTCGAGGTAAGATGAATCCGCGGCGATTGCGCGTTGGCGGAGATGAGGAGCATGTGGTTCACGCCGGGCAGTCGGATCGTGAGCACGACGTCGAGCGGCGCGGGTTGATGGACCTCCATCACCCGACCGTCGGCGAGCTTCCTGTTCAGTTCATCGGCCACCGCGGCCATCACTATGCTGTCGAATGTCATGTTCCCGACCCCGGCACATTATACCATAGCACCGTCTGCGCCGGGCGTGCGAAGCTCCAAGTTCCAAGTTCCAAGCACCCAGCGCCAAGTACCAAGCACCATGCACGCTCGCCCAGCGAGCGAATGCTTGGCAGCATAACTACCCACACATACAATGGAGGAGGTTTTCAGCAACCTCGCGACGAATGTTATCATTGCTCGCTGCCTGCCCAAGGAAGGGCGATACGGCGACCGTGTGGGATGGGAAGTGTTCGACGCCGGCGCACTGCGCTGCCAGCGCCTGCTATTGCACGTTTCTAACCCGGCTCCGAAAGGGGCTAAACGCACTGCAAGGTCGTCTGGAGTAGGGTGTCTTGCCCGTCAGGTGCTCGCGGGTGAGTCGGATGGAGGCAGAAATGGACATCGCGGCTATTGAGCAGAGACTGGTGTCGGGGGAAGAGCTTAAGATCAGATACCGCTATCCCATCGAGCGATCCGGACGCAGTCACGGCGCGAAGTTCGGCGTCCGCAGTGACAAGCTGCTGGATGTTTCCGTCGAATTGGAGCGCTTCTACACGAAGTTCCGGGGCGAATCGCCGATCTGGCTCGATGTGGATGAGGTGATCGAGGTCGTCCCGGACGATGGGACGTACAAAGAGTACTAGGCCCGGATTACCCATATGAAATCAAGGAAAACAGCCATCATGTGTCGAATATAGCAGTATAGCGAGTGTGAATCCACGGCCTGAGTGGGTTCGATTACAGGGATTAAGGAGACACCTGATGGGTGAAGAGAAAAACGATGGTTTGAGGCTGGATTTCGACCCGCGAATCCGGGGGTAGCTTGTGGGCAGCAAGATCACATCGGACGCGGGACTTCTGGCATACCGGGAGTTGGACGAGAAGGCTGAACTCCATATGGGTATCATCGGCAGTAGCGAACACCAGAACAAGGAGAATCATCCTTGATATGGACAGCTCGGAGAGCAAGGTCCACGGCAGCCAGGAGCGCGGCAAGTACAACGTACACTTCGAATGCGTCTGCTTTCATCCGATATTCTGCTTCAACCAGTATGGAGACTGCGAAGGAGCTATGCTCCGTGAGGGGAATGTCTCATCAGCAGACAGGTGGCTGGAACTGCTCACCCCGATTGTGGAGCGATACCGGGGCTTAGGGCTACGGATGCTGTTTCGCGGTGATGCGGGTTTTGCCAGACCTGAGATATACGAGTATCTGGAAGAAGAGGTATACGAGTATGCGATAAGACTGCCCGCGAACCAGGTACTTCACAGGGTGAAAAATCAGAATGATGAGCCGCATCTTAGCCTGCATTGCCTTATGCCTTGCGCTTCCGTGTCTCGCCGGCGGTGACACAACTGTCGGAGCGGTTGTGGATGGCGGAATCGTGGCGTCAACACTGCAACTGATACGGCCCGCTGGCCAGACGATCGAATTCGGCGCCAGGCCGGTGGATCTATTGCTCTCTCCCGACGGCAAGACCCTCTTCACAAAGACCAATACGAGCCTGGTGGTCATCCGGACCGGCGAGTGGAAGATACTGAAGGAGCTCAAGTTCGATCGTTTCGTGGCCGGCTCGTATCACGGCATGGCGATCACTCGCGACGGCTCCAAGCTCTACCTCACCTCCTCGGGTAACGCTGTGCTGGAGATGCTTGTTTCCGAAGACGGGACGGTCTCGGCGGGGAGGAAGATTGCCATCCCCGGCCCGGAAGTCAAAGGCAATCCGACCCCGTGCGGCATCGCTCTTTCGCCAGGCGAGAGGCTCGCATACGTGTGTCTGTCGCGCAGCAATGCCCTGGGCGTGCTCGATCTGGCATCCGGAAAGCTCACCAGGCAGATCCCCGTGGGTGTCGCGCCTTACGACGTGGTCATGTCCACCGACGGAGCGACTGCGTGGGTGTCCAACTGGGGAGGGCGGATGCCCCGCGAGGGAGAAAAAACGGAACTGTCCTCCGGGACTCCTATCGTGGTAGACAAGAACAGCGTGGCCGCCAGCGGGACCGTCTCGCTGGTGGACCTCAGGGCGCGCAAGGAGATAGCTCAGGTCGAGACGGGGCTGCATCCGTGCGACCTCGAGCTCGACACGAAGCATAACGTTCTCTACGTGGCCAACGCAAACTCAGACTCGGTGAGCGTAATCGACACGATCACACGCAAGGTCACCCGCGCGATCGATGTCAAGCCGGACGCGGCGCTGCCATTCGGCAGCGCTCCCAACGCGCTCGTCCTCGGAGAGGGCGGGACCACCCTTTACGTCGCCAACGGCGGCAACAACGCGGTCGCCGTCGTGGACTCGAAGGCGCGCGGTTTCATACCTACGGGCTGGTACCCCGGCGCTCTTGCCACCGATGGAACATATCTCTACATTGCCAATGTTAAGGGCTACGGTTCGCGAAACCCAGACGGCGCGAAGACAGACGACAAAGGTGGCCTCGCCTGGCAGATACATGCCGACCTAGGGATCGTGCAGAAAGTGCCGCTGCCCAGCGCGCATAAGCTCAGGGCCTACACGAAACAGGTCCGCGAGGACTTCCGCGTGCCTCAGGTCCTGCGAGCGTTGGAGAAGGCGCAAACCGGCGCGAAGCCCGTGCCCGTGCCTCAGAGAACGGGAGAACCGTCGCCGATCGAGCACGTAGTCTACATCATCAAGGAGAACAAGACCTACGATCAAGTCTTTGGCGACATGTCCAGGGCCAACAGCGACCCGAACCTGTGCATCTTTGGCAGGAACATCACCCCCAACCAGCACGCGCTGGCGGACCAGTTTGTGCTGCTGGACAACTACTACTGCAACGGGGTGCGCTCGGCGGACGGCCACCAGTGGGTAACCCAGGGTTACGTTACCGACTACCTCGAAAAGGCCGCGGGCGGATGGCCGCGCAGCTATCCCTACGCGGGCAACGATGCGCTGGCCTACGCTTCGACCGGCTTTATCTGGGACAACGTCCTGCTGCACGGCCTTTCGTTCCGCAACTATGGCGAGATGAGCACCGACGCCTCCGACGCGTCAGTGACGAAAGCCTCGTTCAAGGAGATCTACGAAGACCACCTGAGCAAGTCCGGGAAGTTCAAGTTCGCGGGGACTTTTGACATCGAGGCCCTGCGGCGCTATAGCTGCCAGGACTACCCTGGCTGTCTGACCCGTTTTGTGCCGGATCAGTGCCGGGCCGACATATTCCTGAGGGAGTTCGCGGAATGCGAGAAGACAGGCGAGTGGCCCAACTTCATTACCATTATGCTGCCCAACGACCACACCTCCGGGCTCGTGCCGGAGCGTCCCACTCCACGAGCTTGCCTGGCCGATAACGACCTGGCTGTCGGACGCATCGTGGAGGCCATATCCAAGAGCAAGTTCTGGCCGAAGACGGCGATATTCGTGAACGAGGACGACCCGCAGTCGGGCTACGACCACGTGGATGGTCACCGCTCCACATGCCTGGTGATCAGCCCGTATGTCAAGCGCGGCGCTGTCGTGAGCAACTTCTACAATCAGACCTCGGTGTTGCGCACGATGGAGCTGATCCTCGGCATCCCGCCGATGAACCAGATGGACGCCATGGCCCCGGTGATGCGCGAGTGCTTCACGGACAAGCCCGACCTCACACCCTACACCGCGCTTGCGAGCAACGTCCCCATAGACGAGATCAGCCCCAAGATTGAGAAGCTAAGCGGGAAGCAGCGCTACTGGGTGGAGCAGAGCTTGGCATTGGATTTTTCTGAGGTGGACGCAGCGGATAACGATACCCTGAATAGAGTCCTCTGGCACGCAATGAGGGGCTTCGACACGCCATACCCCGCCGACTTCGCAGGGGCCCACGGCAAGGGGCTCGCGGCGCTCAACCTTGCGCTGGCGCCGCGGACCGGGGATTACGAAAGACCTCACTCCGCCCCTTGACAGCCGCCTCATAGCATGCAATACTGAATCAGGGGAGAGGCTTCTGCCTCCTTGTGGCATAGACCACTGGGCTAAGAGTGCCTCCCCTGGTCTTCTGTTACTTCTAACACCCGAGATGTTCGGCCGTCCTCCCGCTCGCGGCAGCAGGCGAGGGCATTCCGGGCTAGGAGCAACGCCGCATCTGTCTCTGCTGACCGCAGCTTCCGATCACCGAAGACGGTACTTCTCAGCGGTGAGTACTCCTCCCGCCGTCTTCCCTTCCCACATTAGCCATCCGACTCCGCCAAGGCTACGTCGGACAAGTCAGCCAGTCTCTTCCCCGCTGTTGCCACGAACGCCGCGAACAACGGTCTGCACTGCTCGTGTACGTACGAGTCGGCTTTCTTCTCAGGATGCCACTGAACCGCCAGCGCCCACGGATGACCCTCAGCCTCGATCGCCTCGATGATGTCGTCCGGCGCGAAGGCGGACGCTCGCATCCGAGGCGACATCTCCTTATCCGTGATCCCCTGATGATGCCGGCTGTTCACGAGGATGGGGCAGTCGCCGAGGATCTCCGCGATCTTCGAGCGCGAGATGATGGTGATCATGTGCTTCCGACTCTCGCCGGGATTGCCGTCGTCCGTCTCATCCTTCCGCACGGCCCAGTGCTTCCGCCCGGTGCGGATGTCCTTGACGAGGCTTCCGCCGAGAGCGACGTTCAGGAGCTGGAATCCGCGGCAGATGCCTAGTATGGGGAGCCTCGCCTCGAATGCCGCCCTGGCGAGTGGAATCTCGTACGCATCGCGCTCGAGGCTGCACTTCATCCGGTAGGCCTTAATGAGGGCATCGGCGCTCATATTCTCGTCGCCGGGCTCGTTGCGCGAGGGGTAGTTGTCCGGATGGATGTCAATCCCGCCGGTGAGGAGCAGGCCCTGCAGGCCGTTTAGGCCCTGCGCGAGAACGTCCGGCGTCACCGGCTTCGGGTGGAGGAAGAGTGGCTCGCCGCCTGCGTCGGTGATCGCCTCCGCATATGGGGCGTAGCCCTCGATGCCTTGCCCGTCGTCCCTCGGCCCGACTGTGATCCCGATGGTCGGCTTCATCATTCCACCACCTGAGCGGACT
>Ga0315284_10013677_pt1 | contig 11567 bp, 5 predicted proteins | sample YL17G09_16_MG_FD_203696 | JGI IMG/M metagenome (GOLD analysis project Ga0315284, IMG submission 203696) | Sediment microbial communities from Yellowstone Lake, YNP, Wyoming, USA - YL17G09_16 | ecosystem: Environmental > Aquatic > Freshwater > Lake > Sediment | place: USA: Wyoming | collected... | reverse complement strand
TTGGGGCTGGCACGGAAGCCCTCTTGACGGATTATCTTCTCAATAAGGGGGCGGAGCCTATCGATATAGGCTGGCCCGGAGACTGCCCCATCGTCAACGAATTGCGTATAGTCGCTCCTGTGACTCGCCGCGAGTCCATTCAGCCGGTCCGCAAGGGGGACGATGACAAGGTTCGCTACCGTTGTGCTTGTCGGTGAACCTTGAGGAAGGCCGCCGTTCAGGGTAACCAGACGTGTGAGGATTCTGGCCACCTTGCGAGAACAGCCCAGACGGTCGTGAAACATCCTGTAGACCTGTCCAGGTCTGATCTGCGGGAAGAAGTCTCTCAGGTCGAACTTCAAGATAGCTGCCTTGCCGATGTGGACAGAAGCATTGGTCTTCGGCGAGTGCCCCTTGATGCCCCCGTGCAAATATGGTGGCAAAGCGATACGACTCAGGAGCAACTGGAGATTCTTCGTGACCTTGTAGAACCGCTCTATTGGCACATCAATCGGGCGTTCTTTGTTGTTCTTGTCTTTGATTCTGCCGTGGCGATACCACCGTTCAGGATGCTGGTAGAAGTCGCGCGACTCTCGCTCTGTGCAACGTAGATGAAGGCGCAGATGCTCGACAGACTCGATATTCAGGCGCTCCAGCATTCGCATGGTTGCACCACAGGCTTGTGATTCTGCTATTCGTAACCCGGGTACATACGAGTGGCCCAGGGTTGAGTCCAGAAGAGAAGATTACGGGTGTCTTTGATGATCTCGATGATCAGCTTTGCCATCTGCAATATTTTAAGCCAATTCCGGTGCACTATCCAGTGCACGAATCGGCGCAGACGGCGGCAGACGCCCGCTAGGCTCGACGTTATCGAGCCGGTCATGGATTTGATGAACTTCATTTTGATTGTCCTTTCATTAAATGGGAGATATTCAAAACGGCTGGTTCACACGGTGTGGACCTCCTGCCGTTTCGTGCTAAGCAGGGAAGTAGCCTAATCAGATCAGACTCATGGGCTGATCCGACAACCTTCTCCATGAAAAAGACGAATTTGCATCGTGCTTGCGGTCAATTGGCATGACACATTCTCTTGCTGACCAAGGCACACCTGAGCCCAGAACAGATTGAGACTGGCATTGCCGAATGTTGCTCTGAGGTACAACCGAGTACATGCTGATGACAGCACACGAGAGCAACTCACGCCGCCACGAAAGACCCGTCCATTACTTTGGAGGGCGGCCGCACTTGGCGACCCATTAAGGGCGTCTCACAGGTGTGAGACGGGCTTAGCACTCCTTCGACCGGCTCGTATTCATTTGACAAAGAACTTCGTCAGGCGACCATCAATCAATCGTCAACTGTCAATCATCAATAATCAATCTCAGGAGCACCCCATGGAGTTTCCGCAGTTGAAGCATTTATAGCAGGTTCCGTTTCGGACGGTGATGGAGCCGCAGATGTCACAGGCGGGGGCGTCGTCGCCGAAGTGCTCGAACTGGGCATTGAATTGCTGCATGATCGTCGCCTCCGCCTCCAGCTCGCCCTCTGCCGGGGTGGTCGTTGCGGCGATGAGCGTGGTCAGCCTGCTTGCCCGCACGGAAAGGCGGTCTGCAGGAGGCATGGGGGCCAGCTTGGCCGGGGAGGCAGTCTCCGGGGCCTTGGCGTCATCCGGCTTCGGGGACTTCTTGCTGTTGTTGTGGCCGCTGTTTCCCGCCGCCTTTGCTTCGGCGATCTTGTGCGCGAGGTCCTTCGTCTTTTCGACCAGCTCCCGGGCGGTCGTGACGTTGCCGTTTTCCGGCGTTCGGATCGTCCCGGCGCGGTTGGGGATGTTCTTATCGGCATAGCCTGGGATGAACTGGCATCCGAGCCAGCAGAAGATGTAGTCGATCAGGCTCTTGGCGAATGGGATGTCCCGGTTGCTGGTCATGCCGGAAGGCTCGAACCGGGCATGTCGGAATTTGTCCACCAGCGTGATCAGAGGCACGCCGTACTGCAGCGCCATGGACGTGCAGGTGCCGATCACGTCCATAAGGCCCCCGACGGTGCTGCCCTCCTTGGCCATGGTGATGAACAGCTCACCAGGCTGACCATCCTCGTATAGCCCCACCGTCAGGTAGCCTTCATGTCCTGTGACGGAAAACTTGTGTGTGAGACTGTGCCTCGTGTCCGGCAGTCTCCTTCGGAACGGCCGGGCCGGCGGGACCTCAGCCGCCGCTTTGGCTTTCTCTTCCTTGTGTTTGTCGTGCTTGTCCGTGGAGACGGGCTGCAGCCGCTTGGAGCCGTCCCGGTAGATGGCGACGGCCTTGAGTCCAAGCTTCCAGCCCTCCATATAAGCGGCCATGATCTCCTCGGCGGTGCTCTCCTTGGGCATATTGATCGTCTTGCTGATTGCCCCGGAGATGTACGGCTGTACGGCGGCCATCATCTTCAGATGGGCCGTATAATGGATGAACCGCTTGCCGTTCTTGGGCTTGAAGGCGCAATCGAATACCGGGAGATGGTCCGCCGAGAGCTTCGGAGCGCCTTCGATCGTCTCACGCTCGTCGATATAGTCGCAGATGGCCTTGATATCCTCCGGCGTGTATCCCAGCCGCTCAAGGGCCATCGGGACCGTTCTGTTGACCAGCTTGAGCATCCCGCCGCCGGCCAGCAGCTTGTACTTGATCAGCGCAATGTCCGGCTCCACGCCGGTAGTATCACAGTCCATCATGAAGCCGATGGTCCCGGTCGGCGCCAAAACCGTCGTCTGGGCGTTGCGGAAGCCGAATTTCGTGCCCGCGTCGAGGGCCTGGTCCCAGGCGTCCTTGGCGGCGTTGCGCAGGTAGTCCGGGCAGTGCGTCTCCGGGAGGTTGTAGGCGTGCTGGCGGTGCATGTTGATGACCTTCAGCATCGGCTCCTTGTTCTTCTCGAATTCCGCAAAAGGCCCTTTCAACTGTGAGATTTCGGCACTGGCGACGTAGGCAGTGCCGGTCATGACGGCACTGACGGCCGAGGCCAGGGCACGGGCCTGGTCGGAATCGTAAGGCAGGGCCAGACTCATGACCAGCGAGCCGAGATTGGCATAGCCCAGACCGAGCGGCCGGAACCGATGGCTGTTGATCGTGATGGGCTTGTCCGGGTAACTGCCGGCATCCACCAGGATTTCCTGGGCGATGACGAAGAGGCGGACGGCTTTCTTGAACGATTCGACGTCAAAAGCCCCGCCTTCCTTGCGGAATTTCATCAGGTTCAGAGAGGCCAGGTTGCACGCCGAGTCGTCGATGAACATGTACTCGCTGCACGGATTGGAGGCGTTGATCGGCCCGGAGTTCGGGCACGTGTGCCAGCGGTTGATCGTGCTATGGTACTGGACCCCGGGATCGCCGCAGATTCGCGTGCCCTCGGCGATCAACTGCATCAACTCGCGGGCAGAGTGGTCGCCCAGCTTCTCACCGCTGGTCACAGCATGGGTAATCCAGCGGTCGTCCTTCTCCACGGCCTGCATGAACTCGTCCATGACCCGCACGGACAAATTGGAGTTCTGGAACATGACGCTGTCGTAGGCTTCGCTGTTGTACTCGCCGCTGTAGCCGGCGTCGATGAGCGTCCAGGCCTTCTTCTCCTCGATGGTCTTGCAGGTGATGAATTCCTTGATATCCGGGTGAGTGACCTTGAGGGACTGCATCTTGGCGGCCCGGCGGGTCTTGCCGCCCGACTTGATGACCGCGGCGATCTGGTCGTATACCCGCATGAAGCTCAGCGGGCCCGAAGGCTTGCCGCCGCCGGCGAGCTTCTCCCGGCTGCTTCGCAGGGTGGACAGGTCGGTCCCCGTCCCGGACCCATGCTTGAAGAGCATCGCCTCGCTCGTCGCCAGACGCATGATGTCTTCCATCGAGTCCTTGACCGACTGGATGAAGCAGGCGGACGACTGCGGGTACTCATAGCTGTTCTGGCAGGGCACTGCCGCATGTTCCTGCGGGTCCCACCGGTAGTTGTGCTTGCTTCCGGCGATGCCGTAGACATCATACAGGCCGACGTTGAACCAGACGGGCGAATTGAACGCGCCATACTGGTTCACGCACAGCCAGGTCAGCTCATTACAGAACACCTCCGCGGCGGCCTCGTTGGCGAAGTAGCCGTCACGTAAACCCCAGTCGGCAATGGTCTTGCAGACGCGGTGCACCAGTTGCTTGACTGAGTGCTCCCGCTGGCCGTTCTCGATATCCCCGTAGAAGTACTTGCTGGCCACGACCTTCGTGGCCAACTGGCTCCAGCTCATCGGAACTTCGATGTTGTCCTGCTCAAAGATGGCCTCCCCGCTATCGCTGGAAATCCTGGCCGAACGATTCTCCCATTCGAGCTGCTCGAAGGGGTGAACGCCTGGCGTTGAGAAATGATGCTCCATGGTCAGACCTCTCCCGCTTTGACCATGGGAAGCGGTCTTCGTTCGCGTTCGCTCCTCCTTGAAAGGATTCTCAGGGTCGAATCTGTACGGCATTACGCGCCTCCATGCGGAAAACAAGAACCACTACATATAGTCAGGGAGAACTGGGATGTCCCCAGATATTGTTGCTACGTTCATAAAAACTGTATCGGCAGACTAATGAGAATCCAGTTACCTGTAAAGGTGAAAAAATCAGAAATCTGCGCGTTCGCATCACCGTATTTCTCTTAGTCCTTGCAATGCCTGAGTCTATGGAGCAAAATTTTTTTTTACGTCGTGACACCCGACGACAAACCCGTGGCCTCCAGCCAACGCAGCGCGATCCATGCGTGCGCCCAAAGGTATGGGTGTACCGCATCACCGGACCATTTCCCCGGCGGCACGTCTTCGATCTGCCGATCGATCTCCCGTTGTAGAGAGACCAGCACGGCATTGTACTTGGCCGCCAGTCCGCGCACGATCTCCACATACGGCATTAGCGCGTTGAATACCGCGTTGTTTCGATCCCGGCAGAACATGAACGGCTCCATCAGCACGAATTGACAATCGCATCGTTTCTTCGCGCGTGAAAGTAACTCGCTGTATGTTACTTCATATTCGCTCCCAGTTGCGGCGGTCCGGGCGAGCCCAGGTTCCATCGTCAACTGCCACACGTCGTTGATGCCTACGAGGATGCTGACGATGTTCGGCCGGTGTGCGATGCAATCCCCCTCCCATCGATGCTCCAGGTCGCGGATCGTGTCTCCACTGACACCCATATTGACAATAGACAGGTTCAGCTCGGGGCGTCTGGCCCACAGAAAGTTGCCGGCGAAATGCACGTAGCCGAAGCCGAGCGGCCCGTATGCCTGGCGGTGCCGCTCCGCATCGGTGATACTGTCACCGATGAAGACAATCGTATCCGATGCCTTCAGAAGTATGCCCGGTTTCATCTTTTCTCCCCTTGGCGATCCACGCGAAGCCGCCATTGTTATCCGTGCGTGCCTCCTTGCCAAGAACCTTGTGCGCATTTTTTGCGGACGGTACGCAGATACCTCGGAAGGATGCGAGCAAAAGACTCTCAGGGATGGAGGATTTGGCTGATCAAGACCCATCCATATCCCTGTTACTTCTGTTGACAAAACACAGATGTGCAGCGTTGTCATGGCCACGGCCCTCGCCGAGGAGACTCGTTCGGTCATCTCCTGGGACCTGAGAATCGTCTGAACACACGGAAACTGCCCGCATTGTGCTGCCGATATACTCTCAAGCAGCCCAGCTCCCTCGTGTGGATATCGGACGTTGCTGAAGGCCAAACTCTTCTGCCGCCGCAAGCGTAGCAGTACAATAGAGCTGCGATGGGGATGGAGAAGGTTTGGCAGTGTTGAAAACAGGGGTTCATGGCAGACAACGGTGATAGCGGCAGGCTTGAAGCGATCCGGGAGCGGATCAAGGAACTCCCGACCGGATCCGGCATATACTTCATGAAGGCGGCGGACGACGTTGTCCTCTATATAGGCAAGGCGAAGAGCCTGCGCTCTCGCGTGTCCAGCTACTTTCAGCCGTCGAGCAACCTGGAGACCTCGCGCGGCCCGCATATCGTCGAGATGGTCGCCAAAGTGCGGTCCATCGACTACTTAGAGACGGAGTCGCAAGTCGATGCGATGCTGAAGGAGGCCCGGCTGATCAAGGACATCCGCCCGCCCTATAACATGGATCTGACGGACGACAAGACCTTTCCCTACCTGGAGATCACGATCCGCGACGATTTTCCGGGCGCGTACATCACCCGCAAGCCGCAACACAGCGGCACGCGCCTGTTCGGTCCCTTCGCCAGCGCCGGCGACCTGCGCAGCGTGCTCGTCGAGTTGCAGAAGATCTTCCGGTTTCGAACGTGCGGCCTGGACATCAGGGAGGATGATCCGAAGCGTCCGTTCTTTCGGCCGTGCCTGCTCCACCATATCCGGCAGTGCACCGCACCATGCGGCGCCCGGATCGAGAAGTCCGAATACCGCAGGAGCATCCGGGATTTGATCCGATTCCTCCGCTCGAAGCGATCCACCGTGCTGCGGGAGTTGCGTAAGCAGATGGAAGAGGCTTCAAAGAGCTTCGAGTATGAGAAGGCGGCGATGCTCCGTGATCGCCTCCGGCTGATTGAGAGTCTCGATGACCGCGGCACGCCGGATGAGCACGTCCAGCCGGAAGTCTTTGCCGCCGATCCCACCGAGGCGCTCGTGAAACTGCGAGACATCCTGCAGACCCCGAACCAGGTCCGCATCATCGAAGGCATCGACATCGCCAACATCAGCGGGGCCGAGGCGGTGGGCTCCTTGGTCAAGTTCATCGACGGCCGCCCGTTCAAGAGCGGCTACCGCCGGTTCCGGATCAAGGCGGTCAAAGGCATTGACGATTACGCGATGATCGCCGAGGTCGTCCGGCGGCGGTACAAGTACGCCCTTCGCGGCCAAGAACTCTGGCCTGACCTGATCCTCATCGACGGCGGGCTCGGCCACCTCAGGGCCGCAGAGGCGGCTTTCCACGAGATGCTCACTGAGGCCATGGCCCACGGCGAGGGCGATGTGGAGATACCCCATACGAAGATCGCCTCCATCGCCAAGCGCGAGGAGGACATCTACCTCCAAGGCAACTCGCAGCCGCTGAAGCTGCCGGCCCATTCGCCTGTCCGCAAGCTCCTGCAATACGTCCGGGACGAGGCCCACCGCTTCGCTCAGCACTACCATCACATCCTGCGCGATAAGAAGATGCTCAACGAGAGCCGCTAACCATCGTCGATAAAGGATAATGGATTATTGATGATTGAAGGAGGAGGGTCGGACCTACCTTTCTCAATCATCCATCATCAATCAACAATCACCAAAGGCCGATATTCCTCTTGAGTTTGTGTGGGCAAATGTCGTATATATATAGGTAGACGCCGATGCCTGCGATACATGCCTTGACGATCGGTTGCCGTCCGTGCGACCGGGCAAGGCCTTGGGTGAATCCAGTTGCGGTGGCGCGCCGCGCATATTCCGCTGGCCTTGGAACCCTGCGCCTCTCCAGTGGGTCCTGTGGCAGAAGGGAGGTGATGTCGCTACTCCAATAAACGAACCTAGTGTGCTCGCATGCGCACGGTGCACGGCCGTGCCGGACGAGAGTGAGTAGTTCGACAAGATTTAGAAGGAGGATTGCCATGAGTAGAAAACTCGTAGCGTTGTTAGTGCTCCTGTGCGTGATGGCGACTTCGCTTCCGGCACAGGCCCAGTTGATCACAGCAGTCGCGCATCGGAATACCGATGCGGATGCCCCCGAGAATCCGCAAATTGCGCCCAGTCCGCTCGCTGAGGACGCGCTCGTCTTCGTGGACCGGACCCACCAGTACAACGATATCCCGGCGTTGCTGATCGGCGCCGAGTACATCATGCTGGCTAATGACAATAAGAACCAGGGGACGTACGAGCTGGACGTCACGGTGTCGAAGAACTGCACGATCTATGTGTTCGTGGACAACCGCATGGGCGCTGCGAATGGCGGCAAGGGTGTTGCCCCCGACATCACCGGTATGGCGTGGCTGACAGCGCGGGGTTTCGTCGATTCTGGGGAGGACATCGGCATCGACGAGAGCGGCGACGGGGATATTGACCAGTACTCGTCCGCCTTTGCGCTCGCCGTCAAGCCCGGCACCATCACGATTGGCGGCCCTATGCAGGGCCATGACGGAAACATGTTAGGTGTGGCGGTCGTGGCCCCTCGCCTGCAGGCCTCCAAGCCATCGCCGGCCGACAAAGAAGAGGGCGTGGTCATGCCCCTGTTCCAGTGGACGGCCGGACAGACGGCGGTGTTCCACAACGTTTATCTCGGCACGACCCCCGATTTGGGTGCGGCGCAGCTCGTCGGACCTCGCACGATCGGGACCGTGTTCTTCTACGGTCCGGGTTTGGCTCCCGGCCAGACCTACTACTGGCGTGTCGATGAGGTCGAGTCCAACATGACCACGATCCACACGGGCGATGTCTGGTCCTTTTTGGCCGCCTCGTCCACCGCGTGGAAGCCCACGCCACAGGATGGATTCAAGTGGATCGACCCGAACGCCCCGCTGAGCTGGAAGGCCGGCAAAGACGCCTTCTCCCATGACGTGTACTTCGGGACCGACAAGGCCGCCGTCGAGAGCGGCGCCCCCGGCGCCTTCAAGGAGAACACCTTCTTTGCCACCTGGAAGCCTGGCCTTCTTGCTCCGGATACGACTTACTACTGGCGAGTCGATGAGATCGCCGGTGACGGCACCAAGAAGACCGGCGCGGTCTGGAGCTTCACGACAGTTCCGCCCATCGAGATCGCCGATCCGGATCTGCTTGTGTGGTACAAGATGGATGAAGGCGACGGCGTGACCGCGGTGGACTGGTCCGGCCATGGCCACCATGCCACGTTCGGCGCCGTGGCCCCGGCTTGGGCCGACGGCCGATTCGGCGGGGCCCTGCAGTTCGCCGGCACGGGCGAAGACGCCGTTTGTGCCGATGGCTCCTTCCTCAACGGGCTCGATGCCCTGACGGTCGCCATCTGGATCAAGTCCGATGTCACCAACACCGACAAGGGGTTCATCAACTTCATGGCCCCCAGCGGCAACGATGACCGCGACATGCGGTACGATGCGGCCGGCTCTATCGGCGGCGGCACGATCGTGCAGAAGATGGGGTTGAGCGTGCTGCTGGCGGACGCTACAACCAGCATCATCCAGTTGGAGAGCTCCAACAACAGCGAGACCACCGAGTGGCAGCACGTGACGATGGTCTGGGCCAGCGGGCAAGCCCTGAAGTTCTACATCAACGGCAATCAGGATACCCCAAGCTCCAACAGCGCCGCCGTGGCCGGCACGCTGACGGGCAACACGTCCGTGGTCGTCGGTAAGGGCGGCAAGGACGGTGCCGCGGCCTCCTGGGATGGCCTGGTCGATGAGGTTCGCATCTACAGCAAGGCCCTGACGCAGGAGGACATCCAGCTTGTCATGCGAGGCGATGTCCTGCTGGCGTGGGACCCGAGTCCTTCCAACGGCGCTAACACCGACGAGCTCAAGGCGATGCCGATGACTTGGCAGGCCGGTGAGAAGGCCTCCAGGCACGATGTGTACTTCGGCATGGATCGCGCGGCCGTCGCGGCGGCCAACGTATCCGACACCACCGGGATCTATCGCGGCCGGCAGAGCGGCACCAGCTTCTCGCCCGCCGAGCAGCTCGAATGGGGAAAGCAGTACTTCTGGCGCATCGATGAGGTCAACAACGACGGGACGATCTCTCAGGGCTTCGTCTGGACCTTCAGCCTGGCGAATTACCTGATCGTCGATGAGTTCGAGACCTATTCGAACGCCTCGCCGAACCGGGTCTTCCAGACCTGGATCGACGGCTGGGGCTTCTCCGAGGACGAGTTCTTCCCGAAGGGCAACCCCGGCAACGGCACCAGCTCTCTGGTTGGCTACGATCCTCTGGCCGGCAACATCATGGAGACTACCGTGATCCATGGCGGCCGGCAGGCCATGCCCGTCGAGTACAACAACGTCAACTCGCCGTACTACTCGGAGGTCGATCGGACCTGGGAGACGGCCCAGAACTGGAAGCTCGGCGGCGTGACTGACCTGAGCCTGTGGTTCCAGGGCTATCCCGAAGGCTTCATCCAGAGCGCTACCGGGATCACCATGAGCTCGGCCGGCGCCGACATCTGGGGTACGGCCGACCAGTTCCGCTTCGCCTGGAAGCGTCTCACCGGCGACGGCTCGATCATCGCCAAGGTCGAGAGAATCGACCGGACCGATGTCTGGGCCAAGGCCGGCGTGATGATTCGCGGCACGCTGGATGCGGGCTCACGGTTCGCGTATACGATCGTCTCGGCGGCCTCAGGCGCATCCTTCGGCCGTCGTGAAATGACCGATACCGCGTGCGCCAGCGCCAATCAGGCGGGCATTGCGGCCCCGTACTGGGTGAAGCTGACCCGCACGGGCGACGTGCTCAAGGCGGAGATGTCCGCCGACGGCAAGACCTGGACGAGCGTCGGGACCAATGCGGCCCTTTCGTCCGCGACGGTCACCATGACCGGCAACCTCTACATCGGCCTGTGCGTGACCAGCCACAACACCAACCCGAAGATCGTCACGACCGGGGTGTTCTCCAACATCACCACGAGCGCCAACGTCACCGGCCAGTGGCAGATGAGCGAGATCGGAATCGATTCTCCCGAGAACAGTCCGCAGGACCTGTACGTGGTGCTCCAGGACAGCGCCGGCAAGACCGCCACGGTCACCTGGCCGAGCGGCTCGAACGTCGCCACGTGGACGGAATGGAAGATCCCGCTGACCCAGTTCACCGGCGTGAACGTGGGCGCAATCAAGAAGATGGTCATCGGCGCCGGCAGTCGCAAGAGTCCGCAACAGGACGGCGCCGGCAGAATCTTCATCGACGACATCCGCGTAATGAAACCACAGTAGCAAAACACCTGTGCCTCCCTGGGAATTGCTGGGGGCGTGCAGATGGTGACCGGCCGGCGGCCTTGTCGCATCCTGACAAGACCGCCGGCTTTTGTCTTGCGCATGGCTGCCACAAGGCTGCCGGGGGATGGTCTGTCGGCAACATTGCGCATTTCCCGGCAGGCATCGTCATGTTGGCAGTGTAACGGTGGGAAATATAGACAATCCTTAAAGCGGACCTTGACGAGAGCCGATCTATTGTGATAGACTCAGTCTAATACGACCTGATGTTCTCATTCCTTTACAATCTGTTGTGAGCATCGTTCGGCAATACAAGAAGAGGCAGGACGCGGGATCGCATTTGCGGCCCTGTGGTTCTGGGCGCTGGTGTGTCTGCTGCACCGCAGACACAGAACAGGAGCAGGGGTAAGGCAGGAGGCCATAACCGGGTTGTGATCAAGGTCCATCTCAACATCTCGGAATCGATCTGGGCAACTTCAATTGTTTGACGCTCCGTGCTGCGGGCAACGAACGTAACACATGGATCGCGCAATTGGATGGCATTGGAGCGTCTGCGCAGCGTCGCGTGTGTTCCGGTGCGTGGCCGGGACACCGCTTCCCAAGTAACACCTTTGTGTAAGGAGCACGAACATGGGTAATACGGATTCTGATTAATTCGTGCGCGGTATCCACTCCGTGCGACGGATCGAACATTATTGTTCGGACGTCAGA
>Ga0315284_10013676_pt1 | contig 11568 bp, 12 predicted proteins | sample YL17G09_16_MG_FD_203696 | JGI IMG/M metagenome (GOLD analysis project Ga0315284, IMG submission 203696) | Sediment microbial communities from Yellowstone Lake, YNP, Wyoming, USA - YL17G09_16 | ecosystem: Environmental > Aquatic > Freshwater > Lake > Sediment | place: USA: Wyoming | collected... | reverse complement strand
CGATGCAGGAACGGCAGGGAGCGAATCGAGTTCCGCCTGCGCGTCACGAATGGACTCAGAAGCCGCCTCTTCGAAGATCCTGCCGTCGCGCAAAGCCAGAATCCGGAGCGCATGTTCGGCGAGGTTCTGGTCGTGCGTAATTAGCACCACTGTCCGGCCCTCTCTGTTGAGTTTTTGGAGGATGGCCATGACGTCCAAGCCGCTGCGTCGATCCAGGTTGCCGGTCGGTTCGTCGGCCAGGATCAATGCGGGGTTGGTGACCAGCGCCCTGGCAATGGCCACCCGCTGCTGCTGGCCGCCCGAAAGCTGACCAGGCAGATAGTGCAGTCTTTCTGCCAGGCCCACGGCCCGCAGCGCGGCACTTCCCCTTTCCACCGCGTCGGCCGGATACTTGTCGGCGTAGATCAAGGGAAGCAGAACATTGTCGAGCGCCGAAGCTCTCTCAAGCAGATGGAACTGCTGGAAGACGAAACCGATCTTCTGATTGCGGATCGCGGAGATCGTGTCATCGTCATTGCGGAACACATCCACCCCATCCAGCAGATAGGCGCCGCTGGTGGGAAGGTCCAGGCAGCCCAGGATGTTCATCAGCGTGGTTTTCCCGGACCCCGAGGCCCCCATGATGGCGACAAACTCGCCTTTGTCCACATGGAAACTGATGCCTTGCAGCACGGGTGTCTCCACCGAGCCCGTGAGGTAAACCTTGGTGATATCCGTCAGTTGAAGCATGGGCTACATTCCTCCATTCTTCTTGGGCGCGCTTCTGATCACAACCTTGTCACCTTCCTTCAAGCCGCCCACGATTTCTATCCATTCGGAATCCTTCCATCCGACCCTGACGGTCTGGCGCTCAGGCTGACCGTTGCGAAGGATGTAGACTACGGATTTGCCCTGTTCTCTCGATACGGCGTGCACCGGCACAGCCAGGACTCCCTTGCGGGCATCCAGGGAAATAATCACATTCGTCGTCATTTCCGGACGAAGTTGGCCGGTGAGTGGCTCGTCGATGCGATGGACGACATCGTAGTACACGACATTATCCATGATTACGGCTTTGGGGTAGATGGCCTGCACGGAAGCGTTGAATTCACGGTCCGGGAAGGAATCCACGGTGAATGTCGCCTTCTGGCCCACCCGAATCTTCCCGATGTCGGTTTCATCCACGAATGCATCAACCTGGAGTTTTTGCAGGTCGATGATGGTCACGAAAGTGGGCGAGTTCAGTCCGGCCGCTACCGTCTCTCCCTCCTGCGTTGCAACGGAACTGATGATGCCCGAAATCGGCGCGCGGATCGTGGCATAGGAAACCTGCGCCGCGAGGACGCGCACAGCAGCAGCGGCCTGCTCCAGCTGTGCATTGGCAGACTTTGAGTCTTCGGTATATCTCTGCTTCGCAAGCTCGAGTTCGCGCGTGGCAGAAACGACTCGGGCTTCGGTGACCTCTTTCTCTTTGCGAGCTGTGTCCAGTTCCTGTCTTGCGACCAATCCCCGGTCAAACAACGCGCTTTGGCGGCTGAATTCAATTCTTGCCAGCTGGGCAGTCGCCTCGGCATCGGTGAGGCCGGCTTCAGCCTTTTGAATCTCGCGGGGCCGAAGCGCCTCAACAGAGGAGATTCTGGCTTCGGCAATCTTGACTTCCGCGCGCCGCTGTTCCAGGAGAGCTTGCTGATCGTCTTTTTCCAGCTCGGCGATGACTTGGCCGGTTCGAACCACGTCGCCGATATTGGCGTACAGCCGCTGGACACGTCCCGAAACCCGGGAGCCGACGCGCACCTCGGCGCCGACCATGGCGGTGACCTTTCCCGTAGCTGCGACATTGGCAACGAGATCACGGCGTTGAACAGGTACCACGGAAATCCCCTGGTTTGCCGCTTGTGTCCGGCTCGCCCGATTGATCAGCCACCAGGTGCCTCCGCCGGCCAGAATCACGATTGCAAAAAGGATCAGAACCCATCGAAGTTTCATGCGCTTACCTCAATACTTGCCTGAGCTCTCGCTCCGGAGGGGCATCCGGCAGGCGCGACACCTGCCCGCGCATGACATCCTCAAGGATGATGTTGTTCGCGGCGATTGCCTCCCGGGTTGCTAGGATCGCGATTGGAACGGAGGGCCTGGATGTCAGCATGCTTCCCACACCTTTCCTCGGCTGGGCTGGTTTTTCATTTCTTCCTCTCGCGCACACCTGCGGGAAGCCATAGGGGGCCTGGAGCGCCCTGCGCCTGGATTCGGGACTTAAGCAGCGCAAAGAACTTCGTTCGCTGCTCGGCAGTCAGTATCTGCTTGTCCTCCAGCAGATGCTCCATAACCAGGCTCTGCATAGAGTGCTGGGTCGAGTGAATCTCCTGAAACTTCGCTTCGATCGCCTGCCGGTCTGCCGGGTCGGCGGCAATAAGATCCATCAGCTCGAGATGTTTTGCGATGATCCTGTCTCCAGTATCATTGAGAGCACTGAGAAAACGGTCACGGCCGGCCTCGATTCGGACTCGTTGGTCTTCAGAGAGATCAAGATCTTCATATGCGAACCGGGGTCGATCGCTGAACCTACGAACGCCGTAGCCCACCAAAAAGGCAAGGTTTAAGGCCACGGAGAAGATCACAGCCAGGGTCTTGATATATCGTCTCATCGATTGGCTCCCACGTATGCTGTGACAATCGGCCCCCGGGAGGTCAACCCGATCCATTGCATCTCATCGCCTGCCGAGCGGGAGGATGGCAGCGAAGCGCTGCCGATCACGAGACCGATGTAGCAGGCTGCCGCCGAGACGGCCACAGCCGCGAACCGCATTGAAAACGACCAACCCCTCCAGAACTGCAACAGGTCCCATGCCGAGAAAGCGGCTGCCGCCTGCGCGCGCGCCTGAGCCGAGATTCTGAGGGCCAGGGCAACCGGGACCTTAGGGGTCACAAGAGTCCGTTGGAAGGCACTGGAAACCTCTCGGATATCCTCGAGTTCCTGGCTGCACAGGCGGCAGCCCTGGAGATGGCTCTCCACAAGAAGGCGCTCAGCAGGAGGCAGTTCTCCGTCATGGTAACGGCCAAGTCGACTTTTGATCTGCCTGCAATCGAACACTTTTCGATTCCTCCATATTTTGAAACACCCTTATAAACGGGCCAGTACGCAAAATCCCCCGCTGACAAGTGAGAATTTTCATGAGACCCCCTCCGCAGAGAGAGCCTAAGCTCACGTTATAATGCGAATTGTTTACCTCTAGAAATGATTCTTGATGAAGTCCAGGCGAACGCGAAGCGCATGTCGGGCTCTTTGTAACAGTGAGTCCACTGCTTTAGCAGAGGTGCTCATTGCCTCGGCGATCTCCAAATAGGTGAAGCCCTCCAAGTGGCGCAATAGGAGCGCCATGCGTTGCGCCGGGGGGAGATCTTCGAGCGCCCGCCGGAGTTCTTTTGCAATTTCTTCGTTGCGGAGAACCGCCTCGGGATCCCTTGCGGTATCGGCGTTATCAGGCAGGGCTTCGCGGTAGGCCGGGCGTTTCTTCGCGCGGAAGTCCAGGCAAAGGCGGACGACAATTCGGCTGAAGTAGGTGCGAAACCTGGCGGTGGGCTGATAGCGTGGAGCGGCCCGCAAGAGTCTGAGAAAGGCCTCCTGAACAATATCCTCCGCCTCGGCGGCATTACCCAGATAATGCACCGCCAATGCCCAGGCAGCGGACTGGTTCCGGATCACAAGTTCATCGAAGGCACCCGAGTCCCCCTCCGCGGCCCGCACCATCAGCAGCGCGTCTCTATCCTCCCCGAGCGGCAGGCGTGCATGGTCTTCTTTAGCCTTGTCCATATTTGGCAGGAATCACCCATCAACGAGCAACGAATATGTGAAACCAATTTTCCCGAACTCCGGGCGGCTCTGGATTGCCACCGAACCAACATCACAGCAAGACAGTCAGTTCACTAGGAGACAACCGCGCCTTGGACTCAGTCTGACAATGTACCACGATTGCCCTCAAAGCGCGGACAGCGGCTCCTTTCGTCAACGCAAGACGAAGCTAGAGGGTTGGGAAAACGGACAGCCTTATCAGCCTGTCGACAAGCGATAATGCAACATTGAACACTGTATTGATTCCATCAGCGTGGTACCATGAACGGCTGGTATTGGTCGTCCTTGCTGAAAAGAGATATCCAGACAGGAGAAGCAAACTTATGAGAAACCGATTTGCCCTGATGGCCTTGATTTTTCTGCCGGCCTATCTCGCTGCCCAGAACCCAGGCAAGATGACTATGGAAGAGATGCATAAGCTGCACCAGGATCCGAAGGCCTATATTTCATTGCTGGAAGACCCGCAGCGCGACGCCTACCAGAAGCCGCATGACGTAGTTATGGCCCTCGACTTAAAAGAAGGGGAAGTTGTGGCGGACATCGGCGCCGGGTCAGGATACTTTGCATGGCGGTTTACGCACCATGTCGGCGACAAGGGGAAGGTTTACGCAGTCGACATCAACCCTGACATGATCGTATACATGAATCGCCGCTTCCGGGATATGCAACTCAAGAATATTGCGACCGTTCTTGCGGCGCCTGATGACCCGTTGCTTATGGACGCTTCGATCGACCGGTTTTTTATCTGCGACACTTGGCATCACATTGAAAACCAGAAACAGTACCTGGCCCTGATGAAGAAAATGCTCAAGCCCGGAGGCCAGGTCATTATGATTGAGTTCCACAAGAAGGAACTGCCCGTTGGCCCCCCGGTCGAAATGAAGATCGCCCGCGAAGATCTGGTGCGGCAGATGGAAACCAATGGATTCAAGCTGGCCAAAGAGCATACGTTCCTACCCTACCAGTACTTTCTCGTTTTCACGCTGAAATAGATTTTGTTGTGTTCTGATTGCCGGTGTGACTAAGCCTCAGCTCCGCATAGGCCTCGCGGGCTACAAGAAACGCCGAACGAAGAAATACGGCGCAAATAAGCGCGCCCACTGCGATGTCGGGCCACGGCGACGCAGTCACCGATATGGCCCACGCCGCCAGCAATACCGAAACGTTTGCCGTCACGTCGTTTCGCGAGCATAGCCAAACCGAACGCATGTTGATGTCCTCGGCTCGGTGGCGCCATAGGAGAGCAAAGCACATCCCATTCGTGGCCAGCGCCAGGGCGCCGACCGCTCCCATCGCTTCGAACGTCGGAACCTGCGGATGGACGAGCTTATACAAGAGCTGCCCGATCACGAGCATTCCGAAGAGGGCCATGACCGCCGCCTTGGCCGCCGCAGCCCGTGCTTTCCACAGCGGGCCTCGATCAACGACGTACAGACTGAAGCCGTACACCAGGGTGTCGCCCAGCATGTCCAGTGAGTCGGCAAGCAGCGCCACAGAACCGGCAAGCAAGCCCGAGATGAGCTCGACGACGAACATGGCAGCATTCGCCAACAACACCAGTCGGAGCGTGCCCGTTTGACGCTCCCGGAGTCGTTCGACCGCACAGGATTTGTCAGTGCAGCAATCATTCATGATCTCTATAACGCCCACCTTGAGACTCAGAAATCTCAGATAAACCCCCAAAAAGCCTCGGTGCTTCTCCAGCCACTTCACGCATCGGAACGCCAGCCCGATCTGTTTCAATATGGTACCACGGCGGCTTCGAACGGCTATTCCTTGGTGGACCTCACGGCGATGAACGCCGCTCCGTATGGGCCCAGGCGGGCACAGGCTCCCTCGATGCAACCCATCAGCCTGGATAGAATCTCGGACGGCGGATAATACACTGCGCCGCGGACATCTCCAGGTCGTAGGCCGGCGCCTACCAGGAACTCACGGAGTTCCTTGGCGGTCCAAAAATGAGCTCTCTTCCAAGTGCTGGCGCCCAGCCAGCCCCGGAATCTTCTCGCAAGGGCCCAGAGACTCCAGCGCCCAAGTTCTCCAACGATCACAGCTCCGCCCGGGCGAAGTACCCGGTTCATCTCCTTGAGAGCCACGACCGGTTCTCGAATCCAGCACAGCGCTGTGACCGCGAGGACCAGGTCAAACGAATCGTCGCGAAAGGGCAGAGATTGGGCCGCGCCCTGGCACCACCTGAACCCAGCACCCGCTGAGGCCGCCCTCGTCCGCGCCGCCTCCAACATGGGGTGCGAGCGATCCAGGCCAAAGACCTTGCCTCCTCTTTGCGATGCCTCGATGGCATATGCTCCGTCACCGCACCCGATGTCCAGGACCCTCAGTCCGCTGGGATCACCGGCGAGTGAAAAGATGGCTCTTTGTTCCAGCTGCTCGGTGAGAGTGCCGAGGGCAGATTCTCGCCATCGAACGTATGTCTCCGGGGTGATATTCATAGCGCTCCGGGACGACTCAGCCGGGATCGGCGTCAGAACACGAGGACCTTGTCGGCTGCTACGGCCCAGCCGGTAAGTTCATCCATCGAGCTGCGGTGCGATCCCTCGGACAACATCTCCGGTTTAATGCCACGAGCATCCATGCAGGAGCCACATACGCCTATCGGCGATCCCTTGGCCGCCAGAAGCTTCAGCATCCGTTCGATGTTGTAGTAACCGTTGGGAGTCGTTTGCCCGCTGGTTGCGCACGATGCGGCGTCTCCTATCAAAAAAACAGAGACGCCGGTTCCCTCCGACTTGGCGAGAGACGTCGCCAGCCTGAGACCGTTATAACTGCGTTCCGAACCGTGGGGTGGATCGTTCAGGATGATTAAATATTGCATAGGTGTTTCCTTCGGAACTCGGATTATTCAGACAACGATGGGAATGCCGTATAGCCTACCGCCCATCTTCAATATGGCTCCGTATGTTGCCCGCCTCCAGCCCGGCGGCGAAAGCCACCAACGCTCGAACAGTACTTTTCCGATATGCCAGGCCTTGCCGATTTGCCGCAAGTTGACCTGAGGTGATGGCTCGGCAAAGAAGTTCCCGTAGGCGAATCCCGCCAGGTCCTCACCTGTTTCCAGCATGCAGTACCCGTCGCCGCAGAAAGTCTCAACAGGATTCCGACCTTCGATCTCAGCGGAAATCCGAGCCGCCACAACCTCAGCCTGCGCGTGAGCGAACACGCCGGCTTTCGGCAGCATGAGGGGAACATCCGGCTTCCAGCGCCCCGGGATAGGAATCGCGGTCACATCGCCGAGCGCAAACACGCCGGCATGTTCCGTTGCGAGCGTTTGGGGGTTCACCGGCACCCAACCCGCGGCATTCGTTAAGCCCGCCTCCCGTACCAGGCGCGGCGCACGGTGCGGTGGAATGGCTACGAGCAGGTCGTATCTCTCGGTGTGGCCTTGTTGGAATCGCAGCATCCGCTCCGCCGGGTCGACGGCCGCCAGGGTATGGAGAGGCCGGAAGCGGATCTGCTTGCCTTCGAGCATCTCTACAACCGCCGCGCCCAGTTGCGGCCCAGCCACGGGCATCGGTTGTGGTTCGGGCGTGAAGAGTTGAATTTCAATGCCGGTCCGGCGCCCATTTCGGCGGAAATAGTCGGCGATCAGCATAGCCCCTTCGTGCGGCGCGCCTGGGCACTTGTATGGCATCGCGGCTACCACGACCGCGATGCTGCCGCCGGCGAAGCTCGCCAAGGCATTGTAGAGACGCGAGGCGCCCTCAAATGTGTAGAATGTTTGTGAAGCCTCCGCCAAACCTGGAACTGCATCCGGCGCCAGTTCCGCGCCGACGGCCACGATGAGGTAATCGAAAGGAATTTCGCCGGCACTCGTGAACACTTTCCTCTTAGTCAGGTCCAGCGCTTCCGCGTTGGCATGAATGAATTCGACTCCTCGACGCAGCAGATCTGCCACGGGGCGGCGTACCTGATGGGGTTTTCGATCGCCGGTCATCAACCACAGAAACGAAGGCGCGAACGCGTGCTCGACGTCGCGTTCTATGAGCACCACGCGGTGATCCGCGGTCAGGCGCTCGCTCAACCGATTGGCGGCGATCATCCCGCCGACACCACCGCCAAGGATTACGACAGTCTTTGATGACATGCTGGTTCTCTCCTCTAATCCGTGCGGCGAAGCCTGCGCACAGCATCCCCGATCGCGATTACGGCGTCACGCACTTCCTCCCGGGTTGTGTGTCTCCCGGTAGAGAGCCGGAGGGTGCCGCGAGCCCAATCTTCTGGAACTCCCATCGCGCAAAGAACATGGGAGATCAGAACCTCGCCGGAATGGCAGGCGGCTCCCGCCGACGCGGCAACATAGGGCTCGATGGCGGTGAGAAGCTCGTTGGCGTTGACGCCACGAATGCTGAGACTCAGAGTGTTGGGAAGGCGCTGCTCTGGGTGCCCGTTCACTCGAACTTCCCCAATGATCTCGCGGAGCCCTCGCTCCAACTCATCCCGGGATTCCCGCATGCGCGCCATGTTCTTCGCAAGGTCACGCCTGGCCACTTCGCAAGCCTTGCCGAGCCCGACAATCTCGAGGACGTTTTCGGTTCCCGGTCTGCGCCCCTGCTCCTGACGGGCTCCCTGCATTAGCGGATGAAGAGTGATCCCGTCCCGGATATAGAGAGCGCCGACACCCTTGGGCGCATAGAGCTTGTGCCCGGCAACAGTAAGGAGATCGATCCCGAGCTCGCGAACGTCGGTGGGGATTTTGCCGATGGACTGTGCGGCGTCGGTATGGAAGATGATTCCGCACCGCCGCGCGACCGCCGCCACTGCCTGGATCGGCTGAATGGTGCCGACTTCGTTGTTCGCATGCATGAGTGTAATGAGGATGGTGTCCGGACGCATCGCCGCCTCCGCCTCCGCGACCCGCACCAATCCGTCCCCATCCACCGGAAGCCATGTAACTTCGAAGCCTTCGACCTCTAATTGGCGGCACACCTCCGTCACTGCCGGATGCTCAATCAGGCTGGTAATGATGTGGCGTCCCCGGTGCGCGCCAGCCAGGGCAGCTCCGCGAATGGCGTAATTGTTGGATTCCGTCCCGCCGCTGGTAAACACGACTTCTTCCGCTGTCGAGTTGAGAAGTTCGGCAACCTGGGACCGCGCCTGGATTACCGCATCGCGAGCGGCCGCGCCATACCGGTGGGCACTGGACGGATTCCCGAGGTAACCGTCAAGGAACGGCTTCATGGCCGCCACGACTTCGGGCGCATGCGGTGTCGTGGCGTTGTAGTCCAGGTAGACTGGCTGTTCAAACCGATCGCCCATATTCCTACCTCTCTTCGCCGGCGGCGACAGGCAGGCCCTCCGCCTGCCAGTCCTGGACGCCCTCTTCCAGGCGGAAGGCGCTGAATCCGCGTAACCGAAGGATTTCAACTGCTTGCACAGCCAGCACACAATAGGGGCCTCGGCAGTATGCGACAACATCGCGATCCCGCGGCAGGTCCGAAAGACGCCGCTCGAGCTCTTTAAGCGGAATCGAAAGCGCCCCTGGTATGTGACCAGCCTTGTATTCCTCCCCTGGACGAACATCCAAAACTGTGACGTCGCCGCTCCTCACCCGAGCCAGGAGTGCCTTCCGATCGATAGGTTCCATTCCTTCCCGGCCTTGCAGGAAGGTGCGCGTGATTTCGCGAACCTCCGTCAGGCGTGTCTCGGCCAGTACGCGCAGCGAGCGGAAGAATTCGCAGACCGCCTCGTCGGCCAGCCGGTAGGTCACGAAAAGCCCCACTTTTTCGGCTTCTATCAAGCGAGCTGCACGGAGCACTTTTAAGTGCTGTGATGTGTTGGCTACACCAAGGTTGGCTTCCTTGGCCAGGACTTCCACGGTTCGAGGGGCTTGGCACAGGAGGTCCAACAGCTCCAACCGGCTGGAGTTCGAGGTGGCTTTGCCAATGCGGGCGAATTGTTCGTAAATTGCGGTTTTGTACTGACGATTTGGGCTCGACATATCACACCCCGAGCCACACAACAGACGCCACCAAGGCGAAAATAGAGGCCCAAGCGATTCCGCATTTGGTAAACCCGCTGAAAGTGGACATTGGCAATCGAATCTCCTGATCTCTTGTGGCTGAGGGGCTCGGGCCTGCCGCATTACCCGACAGTTGATTTGAAAGTCCGCTTCTTTGCCACCCAATATTTTAGTATTTCAGCAGATACTGGAATACTTGTCAATGACGAAGAAGGCTCATTGATGGAGACTCCAAGACCACCAAGATCCCAGAAGAGTTGGGCTAATAGGTGAGAATGTGCTGCCCTGTGGAATCGAAACTCGCTTGCCGTGGGAAATCCAGGTTTTGAGTTGTAGGTGCAAACCTCTCCCCCAAAACACTGGCTTCTGGTTCCACACTCCTTGCTTTTAGGGCGAAGAAAATCTTTATGATGCTGCGAAAATCAGCCTAATGCCACTCCCATTCGATGAAGCCGGGCCTCACGTCAGTCATCGCATTGGCAATTAACTCGGCCAGACCGCCATAAAGTATCCTGTGTTTTTCCCACAGATCGTAATAGGCCAGCAAGTCGCGGAACTGTCCCTTGCAATTGCTGCAGGGAGCGCAGATGTACTTTGGAATCGACGGATCCATGCAATCGGAAAAGGCGTTCAGGACCTGTTCGAGTTTTTTCCGGCCGGAGACGTGGAAGCGCCAGTCTGGAAAGTTGTTGCCGCTCATGATCGCAAACCCGCTTCCCCCGCCGCAGCAATAGTTGTCCACACCATGCGGTGTCATCTCCCTGAATTGAGGGCAGATCTTTCGGATAATCTCGCGCTGAGGCTCAACCACGCCCATGAGACGCACCATGTTGCAAGGATCGTGCAGCGTGACCGGAAAGTTGTTGCGGTTCGGGTCAAGCCTGATGCGGCCGCTCATTACGATGTCGCGCAGCAGCGTCATCGAACTCTCTCTTGGGATGTTCAGGTCTCCCGTCAGCACACGGTCGGCGACAACCGCGAGCGCCTTGTGCGCGTGACCGCATTCACCCAGCACGATCTTCTTGACGTCCAGCTTGCGCGCCGCTTCGGCGTGCTTGACGGCAACGCGCGCGAATTGTGCATCGTCGTACCAGAGTCCGTAGTTAATGGAGTCATAGCCCGCGATCTCGGAGGAGAGCGTCCAGCGGATTCCGGCCGCGTTGAGAATCAGGGCAAAGGCGCCGGGATTCTCGGGCCAGGCCATGATCTCCCCGGCATTGTGGATCAGAAGCACATCGGCACCCTCGACATCCCAGGGCGTCTGTACCTCGATGCCGGTCTTCTCCGTCGTATCCTCGTCGATGAACTCGATGTTGTCCTTGACGACTGCGGGATTCATGCCCGTCGAGGAGCCGACCTTGAGCTGGAGCATGGAGCCGTTATCGTGGAGCTCCCTTGCCGCAATGCCCATCTCCTGGCTGAACAGCTTTCTCAGTTCGTGCGCGACCAGACCGTTGTCGGCCCCGATGGGGCAGGTCTGGGCGCAGCGCCGGCAGAGATTGCAGCGATAGGCGAGCTCGATCAGGCGGGCCACCAGCGGCCAGTTGAGCACAATGTCGCCATGCTGCCAGGCTGAAAGCAGGCCGCCGCGCTTGACATGCCTGTAATAGAGCCGGCGCATGATCTCGGAGCGGAACGTCGGCCGGTAGATCTCGTTGTTCCCGCTCGCCTCGAAGATGTGGCAGGCCTCGGAGCAGGTCTGGCACTTGGCGCAGTGTTCCATGGTAAGGAGAAGAGGTTGGAGAAAGGTCCAGTTGTTTTC
>Ga0315284_10013675_pt1 | contig 11568 bp, 9 predicted proteins | sample YL17G09_16_MG_FD_203696 | JGI IMG/M metagenome (GOLD analysis project Ga0315284, IMG submission 203696) | Sediment microbial communities from Yellowstone Lake, YNP, Wyoming, USA - YL17G09_16 | ecosystem: Environmental > Aquatic > Freshwater > Lake > Sediment | place: USA: Wyoming | collected... | reverse complement strand
CCCGCGCAGCTTGCAGCCGCAAGCTGCGCGGGGCGCGAGGCACGGGAATAATCAGGAAGGCCTTGTAACGGCGGGGCTAAAGCCCCGCCCTTCCAAACCCGTGGTGAGAAGATCTGGCTAATCCGAATAGGCTGTTTCAGACGGGAGGAAAACCGATGCTGAAGGAATTCAAAGAGTTTGCGATGCGCGGGAACGTGCTGGACATGGCGGTGGGAATCATCATGGGCGTGGCTTTCGGGAAGATTATCGCCTCGTTTGTTGAAGACATCTTGATGCCGCCCGTCGGTCTGCTGCTGGGCCGGGTGGACTTCTCGAACTTGTTCGTGAGCTTGACCGGACACCATTTTGACACGCTCGCAGCAGCCAAAGCCGCGGGCGCCGCTACCCTCAACTACGGCATCTTCTTCAACACGGTCTTCAATTTCCTCATCGTGGCGTTTGCCGTCTTTCTGATGATCCGCCAGGTAAACCGGCTGAAGCGCCAGGCCGAAGCGCCTCCGGCCGAGCCCACCACGCGGGAATGCCCTTATTGCCTGTCCGCAGTTCCCCTCAAGGCGACACGCTGCGCCCATTGCACTTCAGAGTTGCGGGTGGCGTAGAGGGCGCACCGCCGGGTGCGCCCTCTTGTGGGGCTCGAGCAGACACGCTGGTCCGCCCCTACGGGTCTGGCTGGTAATGGTCAGGCCTTGAAGGCAGATGAAGCACGTAGCAAACGACGTATAGGGGAGTCTTCCGTGCCGAATGAACGCGTTTGTCCGTGGTGGCAAGCTTACATGTTTGATAACCCTCTGCGGCGGCTCATCCACAAACCGGAGAAGATGCTTTGCGGTCTTGTCCAAGAGGGTCAAACGGTTCTGGACATCGGCTGCGGGATGGGGTTTTTCTCGCTGGCCATGGCCAGAATGGTCGGGGACAGGGGCCGCATCATCTCTGTGGATTTGCAGAAAAGGATGCTTGACACCCTGGGGCGCCGGGCGGAACGGGCTGGCCTCAGATCGCGGATTCAGCTTCATCAATGCCAGAGCGACCGAATCGGGATCGACAAACAAGTGGATTTTGCCCTTTCTTTCTGGATGGTCCACGAGGTTCCTGACAAGAAAGCTTTTCTCACGGAGTTACGCTCCCTCCTCAAACCGGGTGCGCACTACCTTCTGGTCGAGCCCAAAATGCACGTCACGGCGTCGGCGTTCCGGCAGACCGTGGAGATTGCCTGCGCCACAAGAATGAAACCTTGTTCGGAACCGAACATCAGCCTGAGCCGGTCCGTTCTTTTCCTGCCGAGTTGACGGCGCACGTAGCGCGGACTTGTTTATGAAGTCCGCGGCTTGTCTGCTCGAGGTCTCCCAAGCAGGCCACCGCGGTCGCCCCCCGCATGTCGGGCCTGCCAAGAATTGCCGATGTTACACAACAAACCCGCGCGCCTGGCTACGTGCTCGGTTTCTCTTCCGGGCGCAAGTAGAAGAACAACGCGGCTACAGCCAGCCGCGCCACGCTGCGACCCCAGACCATGTACCCGGGGTAGATGTCCGCGATATCCGTGGTGTAGAGCGACAACAGTGACACCAAAGCCAGCACGCACAGCCCCACGATGGAAGCATCAATGACGCGCGCATGGCGGGCCGGGTCACGGTAGACCACGTAAAGACAAAAGCTCATCCACAAGAGGATTCCACCGACTTCCTTCATCATGAACACGAACAGGGTGGAGACCTCCGCCGCCGGCGGATTCAGTAGCACGCGGGAAAGGAAGGGCTGGCCGAGGATAATCATGAGCACGCCCGCAACCGCCGCGAACACGAGGAAGATGAGCAACATCACACGCAAAGCTCGATAGGGTGGTTTCGACATGGCAGTCAGCCTCCCGAGTTGGGATATGAATTGCCAAGCACGGTTTTCTGTTCTTGCCTATGGTGGGAATCTTACGCCTGACGGTTGGCGGTTGCAAGCGCAACGTCGCGGGCTGGCGCAGGGCGTTCGCCCTGCGCGCCGGATGGCGCCAGGCAGGTTCCGGCACTCGGCGCCAGCGCACGGAGTTACCCGCACCGAAGCGAGGCTCAATTTGTTTTTCTTCGCGCTTCAGTCCACCCCCTCACCCGGCCCGGCGGGCCGCCCTCTCCCCCAAAGGGGCGAGGGCAAGAAAACTTGAACTGGTAACGCAAGCGAGGTAGCGCAGAGTTTGTGCATTTCAAACTCTGCGGCTTGTACACTTGAGAACGGTTTTACATTTGTGAAATAGTTACGGTCACAATGGTCATGTGACACGGTGGTTGCCAATCATCCCAGGAAAGCGCCGCAGAGTAATGCGCTGCTGCGCACAACTCTGCGCTACCGGGCAGAGGCCGCAACCGCACCAACCCCTCACCGTTGTTCTCTCTCCCCTGCCGTGATTGGCCACGGGCAAGCCCGCCCCGGCTCGGTCCGTTACCGTCCGACGGTCCGGACCTCGTGCCGGGAACGGGCCGGGGATGCCCGTGCTACAGCGAATAATCTCTCTCGTGGTTCCAGGCTATACCCATCGTCTCATTTCAATCCGGTAAGCTAGGGACGGAGCCTGTGTAACTGGTGCTTGGACGCATAGGGAAGCCTTACAGCGGGTTCCGGGGAAGGGCGGGGTTTCAACTCCGCCGCCACCCAGCATCACCCCCTCACCCCCTGCCCCTCTCCCCCAAAGGGGCGAGGGGAGAGTTGATTCGAATTCCTGCCACGCTGCGCCACCCACGGCGCGCACGGCTAGTTGAAATCGGCCTTCATCCAGGAGGATTGCGGTGTTGTTACGGAGGCGACCGAACGCGTCGGAGCGGAAGCTGGCGGCGAATCGCCGTAACGCTTTGAGATCGACGGGACCGTGCCCGAGCGAGCGGAAAAGGCGCGCGCAACTCAACGCCTGGAAGCACGGGCGGCTTGCCCGGACGTGGGCGGAAGATTTGCTGGAGCGATTGCTCAGGCGGCGTGCGCACGGTGGCGAGGATCAAAAAAAAGAGTGTCTAATTTTGACGAACGAAGCCACTATGTTATTGAAAACAAACGGTCGGGTTTACGAACGAAGCCAAACGAAGCCAATTTTTTCGGTGGGGAAAACGTCCGGTGTGGCGGCGGGGTGGGCCTGTCCCGGCGTGCCGGCGACCGCCTTATTCGTGTTGGCAGGGGAGATCTCCGCGCTCCCGATGACGCGGGAGCCGGGACGGCTCCCCTACCCAAACAAGAGTGCCAGGCTGAAGGCCGGGACTACGCCGCGAAGCGCACGGGCAGGATGCCCGTGCTACGGGGAACGGTTCGCAGATATCACAGAGCGATGCGGTGGCACGCTGCCAACCCTGCCACCGAGACCCCAAATGCACTTGCCATCAGGATTGCGCGATCATACGGCGGACTCGAGCGGCGACCCAGTCCACGGCGATGCGGATCAGGACTTCACCCTTTTCCGGCGTGGCCAGCAGGGAGTCGTAATAGAAACTCCGGTCGCTCTTCAAGTCCTCCGGGTCTTGGAGCGCCAAGTGGACCTTCTCGTAGTCCACACCCTCGCGGTGAACTCGTTCGGGGAAAGCGGCGAGGGCAAAAGAAGTCTCAAATTCTCCGGAGTGGCCGGGTACCTTCTCCAGACCGCTCTGCATGATTTTCTTTACTTCGTCTTTCGTCTCGTCGGATGAGGTATACGCCTCCCAGTAAGAACAGGCGTCAATATTGACGCCGAGCTTGGCGCGAAACTCGGCCAAGTGGGACTTGAGGGGCTGGTCGTTGCCGCCATGGCCGTTGACGATGAAGATGGTTTTGATGCCGTGCGTTCTGAGACTCTCGCAGATATCGAAGACCATGGCCAGGAAGGTTTCGGGACGCAGCGTCAGGGTTCCTTTGCGCTCCATCCAGTATGGGGAAATGCCCACAGGCACCGGAGTCGAAACGATAGCCTGGGGATAAAGCTCCAAGGCGGCCTGCTGCGCGACCAGCACGGCGCTGGCCGTGTCGTGAATCATGGCCAGATGCTCGTTGTGCTGTTCCGTGCTGCCGAGGGGCACGAGCGCGGCTTTCAGACGCCCGCTTTCCAGGGCCTCTCGAATCTCTTTCCGCGTGCTTTCCCAGAGCAGCACCTGGCGAGGATTAACGTAGCGTTCGTTCACCCGGGTGGTGCTCGACGAGGGCAGCGGCAAGGGTGGGTTGGCCGGCGCGCCGCTTGCAGAATTTGCCGCAGCCAGAGTTGCCAGGGAGAAGAGGAAATTACGACGTGATCCTGAAGCCTTCATGGGTGTGATTCCTTTCGGTGTCGAAGCTTGGTCGTGACCGCACCTCGCGGAGCAACTCTTGGCACTCAGCTATCAGTTTTCAGCCAGCGCGCACCTAACCCGATCTTCTCACCACGGGTTTGGAAGGGCGGGGCTTTAGCCCCGCCGTTACAAGGCCTTCCTGATTATTCCCGTGCCTCGCGGGACGAACAGAGGGCGGGAGCCGCGATTTCGGCGGGGCTAAAGCCCCGCCCTTCCGGCAGCCCCCCAAAAAGCGTCCCTGCGTGGTGAGAAATCCGGGCTAAGAACGGTGACGAGGAATGAGTGACAAGATACAAGAAAACAAGCGGAGAACAAGAACCCATCACTATTCTCTTGATGCCAGTCGCCGCCTTCTCGTGGTTGGTGACGGGTGGCGGCTGCCACCTCCCTGCTGAATTCTCGGCCCACCAAGCACCGAAATCATTCTCGACCTCACGCGATTGGGCGCCGGCCATCAGAGGATGCGTTCCTTGGCGAAGACGGGGCCTTTTTTTGCTCCCTCGTGTAATTCCTTCCACTCGCGACTGGCGTTGTTCTCAATGTATTCGTACCGCACGCCTTTAGCGAAGACGGGAAGGCGACCACTCCTGAAATCGTCCCAGTATTGGGTCGAGTAAGCGTAATAGGTCACCGCGCCCGTGGGCCAGCGTACGGCCATCAAGGCATCCGGCGGATCGGGCTGGCGGGCCAGGGGCTCAATGCGAAACTTTGCCACCGCATCTTCGTCCAGATCGACACCCAGGCCGGGCCGTCCGGGGATGGCCGCGGTTCCGTTGGCGACGGTGATGCCCGGCTTGATCAGCGGGTGGACGTAAAGCTGGTGGCAATTGACCGCCGGCCACGTGGCATGGGAGAGCACTGCGCCAAAATGCAGCGCGAACGTGGCGGTGATGCCTGTGCCCACCAGTTGCAGCCAGAAGGGCTTGTTGGCCATCGCCGCCACTGCGGCTGCCTGCATCACAGCACGGGCGCCCCCGCCGACCACGAAGACATCACAGACATCCTCTTTCAGCGCGGTCATCACGGGCGGTACCCCGTAGTGCATGGCGATCGGCACGCGTGTTTGGGAGCGGAGGAAGCGGTTGCCCGCCACATCGCCCTGGGGAATGGGCGATTCGAAAGCTGCCACGTTCGGAAGTTGTGCCAATTCCTGCAGCACCTGGGTGGCGTGGCTGACGTCGAGAAGGAAGTCGTTGAAGTCCACGTCGAGCGTGAAGTGGGGCGGAAGGATCTTCGACAACGTGCGGCAGTCTTCGACCAAATCCCGCCAGGGCCGCGCCTTGGTCTTGAAGGCCGTGTAACCCTGAGCCAGAGCGTCGCGGCATTCGCTAATCCAGTCTTCCCCGGTCATGTCCAGGTCCCACCAACTGATGAAGGCCCGGTCGCGATGCTTAGGCCCCAGGAGGCGATAGATGGGCACATCATTGGCCTTGCCTACGGCGTCAAACAGGGCCATCTGGAGGCCGGCGCCCAGTGAGTCGTCCCACATTAGCTCGGCAGCGTTGCGCCCGTGCGCGTACGCGATCGTTTTCTCGGTCGGCCTGCCCCAGGTGTAATAGGGCATGGTCTCTCCAAAGCCTATCACGCTGCAGGCGAGCGTTACCTTGTGGATTTGGAAATATGTCCATTCGTGGTTTTCGGCGAACATGCGCCGTCCCGGCACGGGACGGAAAGGGACATTCACCCAGGTGGTTTCGATCCTGGTGACGTCCAGATTCAGATTCCCCGCCGCCGGGGCCGCGCCGGCTGCCACCTGGCTGGAAGGCGCGCGATTCAAAATCAAGTCAGAGGCGGAAACGGGACTGCGCGGGCGCGCGGGCAAAGCAGCAAGCCCAGCGGCCCCCAGGGTCAAAGACCCGCTGACCCCGACCGCGTTCAAGAACTTCCGTCGAGAGATCTGCTGCCGCATGATTGTCCTCCAATTGCGAGTGTTGTCCGTTACAAAGGTGCCAATATTACTGCCGGGCACCGGGAAAGTACAGGGTTCTTGCAGGGAGCCCCACCGCCCTCCCCCTCGGGTGGCCGACACGCCTCTTCACGCTTCCCTGCTTTGATATTGCCGGACCTCCTGGCTTCTTGGCCGGTGCTTCAGGCGTCATAGTGGGACTCAAGACCAGCACCACCCGGGCTTTTCAATTTTGAAGCAGGCCCGAATAGATGCGTGGTGGAACTTGGCCACCGAACTGCGGCGAGCCCTCAACCAGAACCGACAAGGTACTTTGCGGATTTTTCCCTTGAGGGAGCCGACCAACTGATAGATACGCTACCTTGCTTTTCATGCTCGGCCTGCCTCCTGGCTCTGCCCACTCGGGCCGCGGAGGATTTTCTAACCCTCGAAACCGTGTTCAGCGTCGGTTTCCTTCAGGAGTTTGTCTTTCTCCCAACGGAAAAAAACGTCAGCGAAATGAGCATGGGCGCGGATAAGCCGTATGTTCGGCCCGTCAGTGCGGCGGAAATGCGCCTCGATCCATTGCTGGCCGCGTCCGGCGGCGGCATGGCGTAACCTCAGACGCTCACGGAGCACGTCATCGCTGGCGTCAAGGTAGATCTTTCGGTCCAGCGATTCCCGGATTCGCCGCCAAGGTGCGATGTCCAAGAAGAGAAAGTTCCCTTCCACAAAGACCCACTCGACCTGCGGCCCCACGCTTATACGGCACGCCACTGGCTCGTGTGACTGCCGGCTGTACATGGGCAGGTGCAATTCCTGGTGGCTGCTCTTTAGCACCTGCAGGTCAGCGAGGAAAGAGTCCGTATCATAGGTCGGTGGCGTACCTTTGAGCAACCGAAGCGGCACGGGGTTACCCGCGGGGTCAACGCCGGAGCGGCTGTCAAGCACCGCGTTCGGGAGGTGGTATCCGTCCAGGGCAGCGAAAGCGAACTGCCTCAGATCCAGCGCGCGCGCCGTGGCTGCCAGCCAAGACAAAAGAAGCGTCTTCCCCGCCCCGCACGGTGCGGCAATGCCTACGATCCCGCGTGCAGCCGAAGGCTTCCGGGCCCGACACCAATCCAAGAGTGGGATCACCACATCACGCAGCTCGTTTGCCCCCGGAACAACCGCTACGGGTTTCTCGTCCGCCAGTACCGACCCCGCCCTCAGGATGGATGCAACGCGGCGGGCAAGTCGGTCAAGCTCTGTCCTTCTGAGATCCATAACACCATCTCCAGAATAATCCCGAATTCGTAAGTTAAACGAGGTTTTTGGCGGGCAGACACGGCACCGTTCTTGGGCCGTGGGCTTTTCTTTGGTGGCGAGCGGCGCCCAGTCGCTCAGCCTGACGAGCACCAGCAGGAACCGCATCAGCAACTCGGGCAGCGTGAGCGATGCTTACGACGGCCACGGGCAGCGGCAAGTGGGTTTGTGAGGTAAGGAATACCCAGCAGTTGGAGGACGAGCAATCCATTTTGCCTCGCTCGGCGATCATAGATCGCCGCTACAGAAGACGACCGATTGGAGGGCCGCCAACGGGCAGTACCGCACTACCGGCTGCTTTTCAAGTCCCGTTCTCGCCCGCGGGCAAAAAGAGGCTGGCGGCCCCGAAGACGCCGACGTTGCTTTGCAGCTTCGCCGGGAACACCGGGGTCTTCTTCGCGAACTGATTGATGGTGTAGTGCGGAATGGTCTCCCGGATCTTGCTGAATAGCGGCTTGCCGATCCGGGCGACGCCGCCGCCGATCACAATGGCCTCGGGATCAAGCAGCGAAATCATGCCACCCAGCCACGCCCCGAGGAGGAATCCCGTCTCCGCGATGATGGAGTTGGCTACCTCGTCGCCGGCGCGGGCCGCATCCTCAATCATCTTGGGCGTGATGCGGCTGGTGTGGCCGCCGGTCATCTCACGCAGGAGGCTCGGCAAGGTATGGTGTTGCTCGAGCAGCACGCGCGCGCGTCGGACCATACCCGGCCCTGCCGCCAAGGCTTCGATGCAGCCGGGCGTGCCACAACCGCAAATGTAAGGGCTCCGAAAATCGACCGAGACGTGCCCACCCTCCCCCGCGATGCCGTTCTTGCCGTGGTAGATCTTCTTGTCGATGATGATGCCCGTGCCGATGCCGGTGCTGACCGTGACGTAGAAGATGTCGCGGTAACCCACGGCCGAGCCGAACAAGACTTCCGCCAGTCCGGCGGCGTTGGCGTCGTTTTCGAGGCGCGTGGGTATGCTGAAATGTTTCTCGACCTGCCGGGTTAGCGGAATGTTTCGCCAGCCGGGCAGATTGGGCGGATTGATGACGACGCCGGTCTTGGGGTTGAGCGGCCCGGGAGCGCAGACGCCGATGCCGGCGATGTTCTGCTTTCCTCCCGCGCGCTGCACCAGGGTCTCAATCACTCCCAGGATTTGGCCGAGGCTGGTTTCGAATCCCTCCGCGGCGCGCGTCGGGACATCGATTGATTTGACCAAGCGGCCCTTGCGGTTCACCAGGCCGCCGGCCACTTTTGTTCCACCAACATCAATACCAATAATCAGTTGAGCCATGATCACTTATCCTCGCCCCAAATGGGTCCAACAGCACCAACCGCGTGGTACCCGAGAGTGGGAAAGTATACCTCACAGTGGCTTGACGAGCCAATCCATCCGCAAGCAAGCGATCACCCGGAAGTCTCGAAGTGCCAGAGGGCGGAGCGGTTGCCACCTGCGGCCAGCAGTCTGTCCTCCCTGACGCCCAGCCGCGCGGCGCATGGTACATCGTCAGGCGGCGGCTGATGCTTGACGCTGGCGGCGCAGTTCTCTAAGATGGCTGGAAGGAGATGATTGGCTTTCCACGGAATACGCATGGCACCTGACCATCCTACAGTTCCAACTCGCCGCACCCACGCAGCCGGGACTGAAGTCTTGATCCCCGACAAACTCTATTTCCGCATCGGGGAAGTCAGCGAGTTGGCGCAAACCAAGTCCTATGTGCTGCGCTACTGGGAGACTGAATTTCCCATGCTGAAGCCCCCAAAGAGCCGCTCCGGCCATCGTGCTTACCGGCGGCGCGACGTCGAGATGGTCCTCGAGATCAAGCGCCTCTTGTATGAGAAGGGTTTCACGATTGAGGGCGCGCGCCGGCAACTGGCCCATCCCGCGAAGGACTCCGCGGAACAGAAAGATCTGTTTCGCCCCACCGTAAACGGGACCGAGATAAAAACCATCAAACGCGAGTTGCAGAGCATCTTGACAATACTTTCACGAAGATGCTAGCGTGGGAATTCAGGTTTCAGGTACCAGGTTTCAGGTGTCAGGGGGTGGCTGCGTCTTTGCTAACCCCTGTAAGCCGACGCCAGGCACCTGCTTTTCCGGGACGTAGCGCAGCCTGGTAGCGCACTTGCTTGGGGTGCAAGGGGTCGCCAGTTCAAATCTGGCCGTCCCGACCAAAATTCAGGTTTTTTGGGTGCCAGGTCTCAGGGGCCAGGGTTTGCCGGGTTGTTGCTGACCCCTGATACCTGGAAGCTGCTTTATCGGGGCGTAGCGTAGCCTGGTAGCGCGCTTGGTTCGGGACCAAGAGGTCCCCAGTTCAAATCTGGGCGCCCCGACCATTCTTGTCACAGACTTGGCTTTTCTCAGTTGGGGCGGGCAAGGCGTTTGTGACGTCGCATGTGACATGGCCCCCCTTCAATTTGCCCTGATTGGACCATTGTCAGGGTCCCCACAGTCGTGGGCTTCGCGGCAAGTCTCGGGTGAAAGCTGACCTGCATCACAAGGGGGTCAACATGGCACGTTAGTTCGGTGCTTGCCCCTCTGAAATCCCCGCCTCATCTAACAGGTTGCTGAAAAAGTGTTCCGCGGTGTCATTCTGAGCGAAGCGAAGAATCTCGCCATCAAGCGAATCAATGACTTGCGAGATCCTTCGTCGCCTTCGGCCCCTCAGGATGACACCCACTGGGCCTTTTTCAGCAACCTGCTAATACAAACGCATTAAGTAAGGTGACAGCCCCTTTGTAACGCCGGCTTCCAGCCGGCCTTGGCCGCCAGGATGGCGGCGCTACAAGAACGGTGCCGTAACATAATTCAGTGCCTTTGTATTAGTTCCGTCCCAAACAGATGGTGCAAGTCATAGTAGCGAAGCGCGGGCATTCCGGCAGTGTTCCCATTCGCTTCTAAGTCGTCAGTCGTGTGAGCTGTTTTGCTACTGTCTGTTATTAGCTGAACGTGTGGAACCAGAATTCATCCGATATCGATTCGCAGGCGATATTCTTTGTTGCGCTCGGGCCGAGGGATCAGTACTTCTTCGCCAAAGAAGTTCTCGTAAGGTTGTCCATCCAGACTTACTCGGGTAGCCTTTCGGCCGCAGGGTGTACGCGCATTGACGACGATTTTTTGCAGCTCGCGGGATGCTTGATCGCCCTTCGGGGCCAATTTGAAGCGATAATCAAGCTGGCTACCATCAGGTCGCGGTTCGATGGTCAAGTCCAGATAACCGAACTGAGTCGGCACTCCGACCAGTGCTACCGGTCTGTTCCCTTGCTGCCAGCGTCGCAGCGTCGCGGGGGTCAGCAGGAGGGTACTGTCGTCCTCCATCACAAACAGGTGGCGGTAGAGGGTCACCCATTGCGCGTCGGCCCAAAAATGGGGCTGGTCACCGCTCGCAGTATTCTTCTCGTTCCGGTAGCCTTCACCCCAGCTCAGGGTTAGGCCGGCCGTATCGGTAAAAGCGCAAAAGATATCCAGCGTTCTCTCGGGTTCACCGCGCAGAATGTAGCTGATGGCCCAGTCGACACTGATGTACGGCCAGCACCCGCTAGCCTCATCGCTATACAGTCCCCCACCCCATTGGTTGGCCATACGCTCCATCATGCGGAACGTACCAGTCAGCATGGGATCATGGCCGTCGAGCGCATGGGTGGGCCAGACCAGGGGAGTGTGACCCCAGAAGTTGTACATGCCTTCACCTTCTTTTTCGACGCCGAACCACAGATACCCTTCGTAAAGGCCCGTGCGCTTGAAGGTTTGGCGGAACGATTTGTGCAAGCTGGCTTTGAGGTCTCGAGCTTCCTGCGCAAACAGTTTCTGGTCGGCAACGAGGCCCAAAGCACCAGCCGCATCCCCCGCTTCCTGCAGGCCGAGGACAGCCCAAGCGTCCATGTAGTATTGGTGCATACCCTTTACCATGTGGGTCACTTCCATGGCGCCCGCCTGGATCAATCCATAGCGAGGGTCGTGGGCATCCTTGATCTCCTCCATGTGTTTGTGACGCGAGTTGACGATCCACATCGCGCCCCTTCTTATGTGACCATAGGCGATTCTCTCCAGCCACTCTCGGTCGCCCGAAAGCTTGTAGTGCTCCACCAACGCCCAGAGGTTTTGCCCTTGGGCGTCGTACTGGCCCGGCC
>Ga0315284_10013674_pt1 | contig 11569 bp, 10 predicted proteins | sample YL17G09_16_MG_FD_203696 | JGI IMG/M metagenome (GOLD analysis project Ga0315284, IMG submission 203696) | Sediment microbial communities from Yellowstone Lake, YNP, Wyoming, USA - YL17G09_16 | ecosystem: Environmental > Aquatic > Freshwater > Lake > Sediment | place: USA: Wyoming | collected... | reverse complement strand
TCAAAGTGGAACAATTGGAAATGATTGACAAATCTACCGGCGAAACTTACTGCGCTTGGATTGAAAACGGAGAATGGATGAGGAAGAAAGGAGAGTGTAGATAAATGAATCTATCGACGTCTGACGTCGATAGATTGAATATTTGGAAGTTAAACCGCCGATTTCCTGCATTTAAAATTTAAAAAAATGGCTTACTTAGTCACTAAAAAAATTTCTGAAGAAGAATTCAGAAAAATTATAGAGGATAAGACAATGATAAAAATGGCTGTTGATATTGAAAGGAGGGTTCTTTCGCTTGATTGCGAATTTCATATTGATTGCACCGAAAGATTGATGGCTGACGGCTCAAAATTTTCCGATATTTGGGGCGCCAATTTTTATCCAAAAGACGGGAAAATTGATTTTATCGCCTTAATTAATATACGGCCAGAGAAAAATCGGACAATGGAAATCAGCGACGCGGAGACAAAAAGGGCGGTGGAGGATGTTATAAATAAATTACTGCCGATTTAATTCAAAAAATGAACGGTGAGAGATGGAAAAAATTTTCTAAACATGAGCAGTTGATGATGGTGGCGGCGGAATTGATGAGAGCGAAGTTTTGGGAAAAGAAAGATTCAGAGAAATATCTCTCTGCTTTGGAAAGAGCGTTCGGTTTGGTTGATTCTTCCTTGGAGGATAAAAAATGGCAAGATAATTGGCTGCTTCTTTTGAATTTGCGGGAGGAATTGGCCAGATATTATACCCGAGGCGCTTCGGGCATTGATAATTTAATCAAAGTTTTTTGAAAGTCGGAAGAAATAAACTCCAATTATGAATAAAATCAAAAAATTGTCGTTAATTGTATTGATTGTCGCTCTGGCGATATTGTTAATTGTGGTACTCATCTGGTCTGTTGTCAAAACGCATAAACCCGCTTGCCTCTATCGGCTCTTTGTTGGCCAAGAAACAGCTCCTTATTATCTGGTTTATGCGAATACCGGCGCTGGTAGCGCCAGTTATTACGGCCAGATTGTTAAAGACGAGAAAGAATTTTTTATTTTGAAAAACCCCGGCTATATTGATGTTCAGCAATCGACCAAAGAAGGAGAGCAGCCGCAGATTTCTTTCCGCCAGATGAAAGATGAATTCTTCAAGCCGCTGCCGGAGATGAAAATCTACAAAAATAACATTGTTTTTGTTCAGGAACTCTTCGCCGACTCGCCGATTATTTCCGCCTATAAGAATATAAAGTAAAAAGGAAAAATGAAAAAGGAAAAGTTTAAAACCGGTTTTTAATTTTGGGCCGTCGTTTTTATCTTTTCATTTTTCATTTTAAATTCTTATGAAGAGCGAGTTGCAAAAATTAAAGAAGGAGGTTGCTCTGTTGCTGCCGCTGGTTTACAAAGACCCCCTGACCGGACTTTATAACCGCCGAGGGTTTTTAGAAGAAGGCGGAAAAATTTTTCAGGCGGTTTTGGAAGGGCGAAAACATAAAGGTCGCCGAAAGAATTTTTTGATAAAAAATTTAAGTCTGATTTTTATTGACCTCGACGATTTTAAGAAGATAAACGATGTTTTTGGCCATGAGGCGGGAGATTTTATTTTAAAAAGATTCGCCGAAATTTTGAAAGAGAACTTTCGCTCCAGTGATTTGATTGGCCGTTGGGGAGGGGAAGAGGCGCTGGCGCTTTTGGCTGGCGCCGTCTTAAAAGATGCTTGTAAAATCGCCGAGGCACTGCGCCAGAAAATTCAAGAATCAGTTTTTAAATTTAAAGGCAAGAAGATGAAGTTGACCGCGAGTTTCGGCGTGGCGGAAATAAAGGAAAAAGGAATAAAAATTGAGAGAAAATTAGAGGAATTGATTGCGAAAGCAGATAAAGCGATGTATCGGGCGAAAAAGAAGGGAAAAAACAAAGTAATCACTTTGTAAATAAGTTTTGAATTTATAAATTAGAATTTTTAATTTGTTTTGGATTTTGAAATTGGAATTTTGAATTTAATTGTATGTCTAAGAGATTTCGTCGAATATTATTTTGGATTATTGTCGGTTGTTTTTTGGTTGCCGGTTTTGTGGTTTTAATTTATTCTTTCGGCTATCGCTTGGATTCGGAAACGCTCAAATTTGTTAAAACCGGCGGCCTTTATCTTAAAACTTCGCCGAAAGTGGCGGATGTTTTTTTAGATGGAGAAAAAATTAATAAAAGTAGCGGTTTATTGACCAGCGGTATTTTTATTCAAAATTTAATCCCGAAGAATTATCAGTTAAAAATTTCCAAAGCCGACTATTTTGAGTGGCAGAAAAAAATCAAAATTGAGCCAACTCTCGTTAATAGTTTTTCCCACATTGTTCTCTTGCCGAAATCTCCTTTCAAGGAGAAAATTTATCTTGCCACCTCCACCGAAGAAATTATGAATTTTTTGCCGTTGGAGAACAGCGACGAATTGCTTTCGGAAACCAGGGAGAAAAACCGCCTTGGCTGGTTTGATATTTTGAAAATAGTCAACAAGAAAGAGGGCACAGCGACGGAAATTTTTAAAAGAAAAATCGCCTCGGCTGAAAACCTTGACTTGCTTAATAAATTGATTTTTGAAGACAACAAACCCAGCCGGCTAATTATCCCTTTTTATGACAAGGTTTCGGCTCAAACCACTTTTTATTTGTGGGATCGCTTGGAACCGGCCAAGCTAGCCAATCTTTCGCAGGTATTCAGCCAATATTTGGCGGCAAAAATCAAAAAAATCATCTTTCATCCCTTTGAGGAAAGCAAGTTTTTTGTGGAGACAACGAAAAAAATTGTCATTTTTGACTCAGACCGAGGAGAAATTTCTTATTTGCCGGCTAATAATCCCCTTGATTTTGTTTTAAGCGGCGGCAATTTATTTTGGGTGGAGAAAGATGGAAGCGTTTATTCGTACAATCTCATTTTGAAAAGCATTTCTCCCCTGGCGATTATTGAGGAAAAGAATTTGGAAATTGGACGACTGGTGGTCTCATCAAACTCCGAATACACGGCGGTTTTACTGAAGGGCGGCAAATTGTTTTTAATCCAAGGGGGTCAGCCGCCAAAAATTTTAAGCGAAAAAGCCGAGGCGTTCGTTTTTTCTTTTGATAACAAGAAGGTGGCCTATTTGGAAAACGGCCGGCTGAAAATTTATTTTTTGGAAGATCTGATTCAGGATATAACCAAAAAAGCGGGAGAAGAAGTCGTTATCGAAGATTTTGGCTCGGAAACAGCTACAAATTTTTCCTGGTACAAAGATTCCTTCCATTTAATCATTCAAACCGGAGAGAAAACATTTTTTGCCGAAATTGACGACCGCGATAAAATTAATACTTTTGATTATCAGTTCGGTTCCGGCCGCTATCTTTTTGGAAAAGAGGGGATTGTTTTTCGGCTCGCGCCGTCTTTTATAGAAAGAATCAACCTCGTTATTGGTGAATAAGATTTAATTTTACCAAAGGAGAAAATATTGCGCAATTTTTCTTCTGCAATTGAAAAAAAACAATTTTAAGTTTATTCTTTAAATGAGAGAAATCTTTAGATATGCCTCTTAAAAAAAGCGACGAGCAAGCAACAGAATTAAAAGAGAAATTAATTGAGGCGGCGCTTCAGGCCGAGGAAAGAAGCGCCAAATTATCGGCCGAGAAATCGGGGCATGAATACGCCAATCTTTCCGTAATTTCGCCTCAAACTCAGGCTTTGGAATTAATCACCGAAGAAGAAGCCAGGAGCGCGTTTTGCGCCCCTTTTATGTTGAAAGGAAAAGCGATTAATTTCGCCTGCAAAGACCTCGGCCTCGATGCCACCAGAAGAATAATTGCCAGATTGGAATCTCAGGGTTATCAATTAAAAATTTTTGTTGTCTCCCTTCAATCTTTAAAATACGCCTGGGCGGGCTATCAGTTGATTGAGGCTTCCAAAAAGAAAGAAATCACCGGGAAAATTGACATTGAAGCGTCCACATTAGAAGATATCGGGAAAAAAGTCACCAACATCAGCCAAATCAAAAAAGAAATAGAGGAATTTAAAAGCCCCTACGCTTCTCAAATTTTTGAATTGATTTTGGCCGGCGCCTTGGCCCTGGACGCCTCGGATGTTCACATTGAAGCCGAGGAAGGAGCGGCGCGGTTGCGTTATCGTTTGGACGGTGCCCTTCAAGACGTCACTGATTTGCCGCTCAATTATTACCGTTCTCTTTTATCAAGAATCAAACTTTTAAGCGGAATGAAAATTAATATTCATTCGGCGGCGCAGGACGGCCGATTTACCATTAAAACCAAAGAGGTTGATATTGAAATCCGCGTTTCCATTATTCCGAGCGCCTACGGTGAAACAGTAGTAATGAGAATTTTGAATCCGAAAACCATTCAGTTAAAACTTGAGGATTTGGGCTTCAGGGAAGATGATTTAATGATTATTGCCGAAGAAATTAAACGGCCGAACGGCATCATTTTGAATACCGGGCCAACTGGTTCCGGTAAAACCACCACTCTTTACGCTTTTTTACGAAGAATTTACAGGCCGGAAATCAAGATTATTACCATCGAAGATCCGATTGAATATCATCTGGAAGGTATCTCTCAAACTCAGGTGAATCCGGGAAGAAATTACACTTTTGCCAATGGCTTGCGTTCAATTTTGCGCCAGGACCCGGATGTTATTTTGATTGGCGAAATCCGCGACAATGAAACGGCGGAAATCGCCATGCACGCCGCTTTAACCGGCCACTTGGTTTTTTCCACTCTGCATACCAACGAAGCCGCCGGCACCATTCCGCGGCTTTTGGATATGAAAGTTCAAGCGGCGATTTTAGCGCCAGCCTTAAATTTATCCATCGCTCAGCGTTTAGTGCGAAAACTTTGCGTCTTCTGCCGAAAAAAAGTGAAACTAACGCCCGAGGAAACGAAAAAAATCCAAGAAATTATTGCTAAATTGCCCGAGCGGGTGAAAAAGCCAAAATTGGGCGATGAGATTGAAATTTTTGAAGCAGGCGTTGGGTGCGAGAAATGCAACAGCACCGGTTATAAAGGCCGAATTGCTGTTTTGGAATTGTTTTTGGTTGACCCGGAAATCCAGGAAATGATTAACCAGCCGCAGCTGCCGACAATTATCAAATTGAAAGAATTGGCCGTGAAGAAAGGAATGGTGAGGATGGAGGAAGACGCGATTTTGAAAATTCTGGCGGGATTAACCAGTATCAGCGAAGCTGAAACGGTTTTGGGGAGGATTATATAAAGGTTTGCCATAATTTCTTTTTAATTAATTTTTACTAGACGCTTCGTTTTTTAAAAAATTGGAATATTTTTTTCAACGTAAAGTCGCTAACTCATCCGCCTCCGGCGGACTCAAACAGCGCGACTTTACTAAAAAACATTCACAATTTTTAGTAAAAAACTTCGCTATGACGTAAAAATAAATTAAAAAGATGGAGGGGGTAGAAGATAGAAATAATTAAAACAAAAAATCTCCCTCGTGATTACAGAAGAAGATTTTTATTGGGAGATTGGCCCCTTTAACCCGGAGGCAATTTCTCGTGGAAAACCACGAGGTCAAGAACTCCGCCGAGGAATAAACCAGTCGAAACCAGGATACCCTCAAAGAAATTCCCTAGAAGGCATTAATATGTTGGTATTGAGTGCCAATCGCCCCCAGGTCAAAGAGGTCAATTTCGATTACCCACATTTTAGCACAAAAAAATAGAGATGTCAACCCCGTTAGAAGTTTGCGATGGTTTTTGGGAATAAGTTATTATTATAATGTAAATTGTTAGGTTATGTCAAAAAATATTTTTAAAGCCGATCCTCTTCTCGATTCTGCTCTCAGACCAAAAAACTGGCAGGATTTTGTCGTCCAGGAAAAAGTAAAAAAGAATTTGCAGATTATTTTGGAAGCGGCCAAAAAAAGGAAGGAGTCGCCGGACCATCTGCTTTTTTATGGACCGGCGGGCTTGGGCAAAACAACCCTGGCGTATCTTATTGCTTTTGAGATGGAGGCCAACATTAAAATTACCTCCGGACCGGCGATTGAGAAAGTTGGCGACGTGGCTTCGATTTTGACGAATTTAAACGAAGGCGACGTTTTGTTTATTGACGAGGCCCATCGTCTCAACAAACTGATTGGAGAAGTTCTTTATTCGGTAATGGAATCCCGGGTTTTAAATTTGATTTTGGGGAAAGGCCCTTCGGCCAGAACCGTGCAACTGGAACTCGCGCCTTTTACTTTGATTGCCGCCACCACCAGAATCGGTCTTCTCTCCAATTCTTTGAGGTCTCGCTTTGGCGCCATTTTTAAGTTGGATTTTTACGAGAAAGAAGATATTGAAAAAATTCTCCGGCACAACGCTAAAATTTTGGAGGTGGAGATAGGGGAGGAGGCGATTGAACTTTTGGCTTCGGCCAGCCGCGCCACGCCGCGCGTTGCCAATCGGCTTTTAAAAAGGAGCCGCGATTTGGCGATTGTTGAAGGCGACGGCGTGATTACTCAAGAAATCAGCAAGAAATCTTTGGAATTGTTCGAAATTGACGAAATTGGACTTGAGGCGACGGACCGAAAATTATTGGAGACGATTATCGATAAATTTGGCGGCGGGCCAGTGGGTTTGGGCACTTTAGCCGCCGCCACCAACGAAGAGAGAGATACGATTGAAGAAGTCTACGAGCCGTATTTGATGCGATTGGGTTTTATTGAGCGGACGCCGAAGGGCCGGGTTGTTGCCGATGCTGGCTACAAGCATTTGAATCTTTATAATTTAAAAAATAAGCAATCAAAATTGCTGTAATTTGAAAAAGTTTTTGGAAAGCGCAATCCGCCTTCGCTTGACGCTCCGTTTTAGAGAAATTAGGCAATTTTATTCAACGCAAAATCGCGAACTCCCCCGAAGCGTCGGGGTCAAACAATGCGATTTTGCTATAAAATTGCTCTAATTTCTCACTAAAACTCCGCTATATCGTTCGGACGGATTATGCTTTTAAAAGCAGGAAATGATTTTTTTGCAGCATCCGCAGCCGAGCGGGCAAGGTGCCGAGCATTAGCGAGGCGAGCGAGGCGAGGACATAAGCGAGCGAACGCGCTGGGTGAGCGAGCGGCTGCGAAAAAATCATTTCCTGCAACCCCCTCTATGCCGCAAAAATTGATTGCTTAACATTAACTCCATTATTTCGTTCAGGTGAATCACTTTTATTATCTTAATGAAAAAAATTATTTTTCTTTCAATAGCAATTATTTTAATAGTCGGCGGCAAAACCTTGGCAGCCGGCCCAATTGTTATTAACGAGATAATGTATGATTTGTCAAAAGAGGATTGCGTTGCCGACGGTTCCGATGATACTCATGAATGGATTGAGATAAAAAATATTTCCGGGAATGCCGTTGATTTAAAAAATTGGAAATTCAACGATGGCTCCAATCATTTGTTGAATGAGCCGCCGAAAAATGGCGGACAGGGAAGTTTAATTATTCCTGCCGGCGGGTTCGCGATTTTTGCCGATGACGCCAACATGTTTTTATCCGACCATCCCGGCTTCAGCGGAACGGTGATTGACACGGTAATGAGTTTGAATAACACTTCCGATATTTTGAAAATTATTGATGCCGACAGCCAAGTGATTGATGAAGTCAGTTATGATAAAAGTCTCGGTGCCAGTCATAATTGCTATACTTTGGAGCGAATCAATGATTTTGCCGGTCAATTTTGCCAATCCCAAAATTTAGGTGGCTCATCCGGTTTAGTTAATAATCCTAATTGTTCTCCTTCGCCAACCCCAACTCCTAGCCCAACACCCACTCCAACTACCAATCCCAGTTTGAGTCCGACCATCACTTCCTCTCCAATTTTAACGCCAACCGTCACCTTACTGCCAACTCCTTCACCGCAACTCCAAAAAATTGTCATTAATCTAATTATTAACGAATTTATTCCCAATCCTGAAGGTAGCGACGAAGAAAATGAATGGATTGAAATTTATAATGCCGGCGACAACGATGTCAATTTAAAGGACTGGAAAATTCAAGATGCCTCCGGTAAAGCCTATACTTTTAAGGAGGAAAAAATCCTGGCGAAAAATTATCTGGTTTTATACCGGCCTAAGACAAAAATCACCATCAACAATGATGCCGAAACCCTAAGTTTAATCGCGCCCCAAGGAGAGACAGCTTCGCAAATCAGCTTTTCCGGCGGTTCAAAAGAAGGGTATTCTTTTGCTCGTTTCGGTCCGAATGACTGGCGCTGGACAGAAATTTTGACGCCGGGAAAAGAAAACCAGTTTAGCACCGAGAGCCAGCAAAAATCTTTCGCCGTCTCCCCCTCGCCATCCGCCTCTTTAAAGATTCCTTATACCAACCCCGAATCACTCGGCTCTTTCAAGAAAATCGTTTTGCCGGCGATAGCTATTGGAGCAATTTTCAGCCTCGCCGCCTTGATTTTTATCAAAAAATTTATTCCCTAGATTAATTAAAAATGATAAAGGCGCTAGCTCCGGCTAGCGCCTTTTTATTAGCGTTTTTGCCAAGTTTTTCTTCTTCTATTTCTTTTATCCCCATATTTGGAAGCTCTCTGAGCCGGGTTTCTTAATTCCCGCCCTACTATCGGTCTTCTTAACTGTTTTTTGAAAAAAAGCCGGTCCCTTGGTAACATTCTTACTCCTTGATCAAAAAGAGTTAAATTTGCTTTTGTTAAGATAGCAAATCAATAATTGAATGTCAAATTTTTATTTCAACTCCGCTAAATTATCGCCGCTAGCGCTTTCAACCTTGGGAGGGGCAGCCAAGGGAAAGGCCTGCTCCATTTTTTCTTTGATTATTTTTTCAGCCTCGTCAATCACTTCGTTTTTAACTTCAAAAACTAATTCGTCATGAATCTGAAGAAGCATTTTGACGCTATCGCTTAATTTTTTTTCTTTCAGCGTTCTACTGATTTCAATCATCGCCATTTTGATAATGTCGGCGGCGAGCCCCTGAATCGGGAAATTAACCGCCATTCGTTCGGCTAATGAGCGGTATTTTTGATTATCCGAGGCCAAATCCAAAACCCAACGTCTGCGGCCGGTCAGGGTTTTAATAAAGCCATAAGTTCTTCCCTCGCTTTTTATTTTTTCCTGCCAATCGCGAATGCCCTCGAAATCATGATAGTATTCCTCAATAAATTTAGCAGCCACCTCTTTGGTTAAGCCGCTGGTTTCGCTAAAAGCCTTAGGGCCCATGCCGTATAAAACTCCGAAATTCAAGGTTTTGGCCTGGCGCCGCATCTCGGAAGTGACTTTATCATAAGTAGTGTTGTTGATTTCCGCGGCAGTCAAAGTATGAATATCTTTGTTTTCCTCAAAAGCCCGAAGCATTTTTTGATCATTGGCCAAGGAAGCGGCAATTCTGAGTTCGATTTGGGAGTAATCAAGCCCCAAAAATTTCCAAGCATTTTCCGCCACAAAACCTTCTCGGATTTTTTTTGCCCACTCGCCTTGAGCCGGAATATTTTGAAGGTTAGGATTATCAGAGGAAAGCCGGCCGGTACTGGTGCCAACTTGGTTGTAATTGGTGTGAACTCGGCTGTCTTTGTCAATGAATTTAGGCAGAGCCTCAATATAGGTGGTTTTTAATTTCATTAATTCGCGATATTCAAGGACAAGAGGAATAATCGGATGTAAATTTTTAATTTTTATCAATTCTGTTTCTTGGGTGGAGATGACGCCGGCCGGAGTTTTCCTCATTCCTTTGGTGGGAATTTTCAATTTAATAAACAGAATTTCGGCCAACTGTTTCGGCGAATTAATATTGAAAGACAAATCGGCAATCTGATAAATCTTCTTTTCTAACCCATTGAGTCGGAGAGTGATTTCGGCGGCAAGTTTCTCAAGGTGTTTTACTTCGATTTTAATGCCCTGTTTTTCCATTTCAGCCAAAATCGGAATAAGCGGCACCTCGATATTGTTAAGGACGTTTTCCAATTCAAATTCTTGAAGCTTTTTTTCTTGGAATTCTTTGATTTTTGAAATCAAAAAAGTTGTCGGGTCCTGAGGAAGCGGCTCGCGGAAACTTCTTTGCCAAATTTTTTCCCAAGAATAATCTTTGACTTCGGAATTCAAAAGCCAGGCAGCGATTTTAATGTCGTGTCTCAGACCGTTAAAAGAAATGCCCAAATCAGCGAGAATTTTATAAATTTCTTTTAAGTCGTAGCCGATTTTCAGGATTTTTTCCGAAGAAAAAAGCGGTTTTAAAATTTCCAAATCTTTTTTATTGAGCGAAACAAGAAAAACTTGATTTTGGGAAAGGATTTCCAAGTTACCGCCGTTTTTAAAAATAACAATTTCGCCGCTCTTCAAATTTTTTAAAGAATCTAAATTTTGGCTGAGGGGAAGATAAACGGTTTTGCCTCGGCTTTTTTGATTGTCCGGGCCATCGCTTTGAAGGCGAGAGATAAAGCTATCAAAGCGCCATTCTTTGAAAAGAGAGATGATTTTTTCTTTATCCAATTCGCCAAATTTTAAATCTTCGAGTCGGACATCGAGTTCCACGTCTTTTTTAATGGAAGTCAAATATTTGCTGAAAAACGCCTGGTCTTTTTGTTCCAATAATTTTTTTCTTAATTTTTCGTTGAGAACATCCGATTTTTTAAAATGCGGTTTTTCTATTTCCTGGTAGAGATTTTCCAAATTGCCAAAATTTTTCAGGATTTTTATCGCGCCTTTTTCGCCGATGCCCAAAACGCCCGGGATATTGTCAGACGGGTCGCCCTTTAAGCCTTTAAAATCAACCAATTGATTTGGCATTAAATCGAATCTGTCTTTGACGGCTTTTTCGTCATAAATAATCGTTTCCTGAACGCCTCTTTTCATCGTGTAAACAACTATTTTTTCGTCATCAACCAGTTGGAGAGTATCCAAATCGCCGGTGGCAATGATGATTTTTAATTCTTCGTTTTTTCCACCCGAGGCGGATCCGCCTTTGGCAGAGAATTTTTCCGCTAAAGAACCGATTAAATCGTCGGCCTCAAAACCGGGTTTTTCAAAATATTTTATTCCAAAAGAATCAAAAAGCTTTTTCGTTGCCTTAAATTGAGGGGTTAAATCTTCCGGCGTTTTCGGTCTTTTGGCTTTGTATTCTTTGTATTCTTCGTGGCGGAAGGTCGGCTCGGCCATGTCAAAACAAGCCGCGATATAATCCGGTTTTATTTCCCGGAGCATTTTGAGGATGATATTGGTCGTACCGTAAACAGCGCCAATCGGCTCGCCGAGAGGAGTTGTTAATGGCGGCAAGGCGTGAAAGCAGCGGTGGATTAAAGCGTGGGCGTCGATTAAAACTAAGGTTTTCATAATTTAGAATTGTGCCCTTATTTATTTTTAACTTTGATTCCCCTTTTGTTTTTTCCTTTGACTTCGAACTCCAACCAAACAGAGTTTTTCGGTATGATTTTTTTAATTCTTTCCGGCCATTCGATAAAAATTAGATTTTGCGGATTTTTAGCGATATTTTTAAAGCCCAAGGCCAAAATTTCTTCGGGTTTTTCTATTCGGTAGCAGTCAATGTGATAAAAGCGTTTAAAAGCAAATTTTTTTGAGAGAGGGAAATCTTTCATAATTACAAAAGTCGGGCTC
>Ga0315284_10013673_pt1 | contig 11569 bp, 9 predicted proteins | sample YL17G09_16_MG_FD_203696 | JGI IMG/M metagenome (GOLD analysis project Ga0315284, IMG submission 203696) | Sediment microbial communities from Yellowstone Lake, YNP, Wyoming, USA - YL17G09_16 | ecosystem: Environmental > Aquatic > Freshwater > Lake > Sediment | place: USA: Wyoming | collected... | reverse complement strand
TTCTTTCCGGAGTTAACTTGCCGTATCGAAACCACCGCGTGAACAGGAAAGCTTTTCGTGAACGGGCGCTCTTCGTAAGGTGGTTTCAATACGGCTCGAGGGTAGTGGAAAGATGCGAAAAAGCTGTCTTGCCTACTCAACCACCGGACCGGACTCTATTAAACATGATACGAGGTGACGTACCACGACAACTAGCCACCAGTCACTGTCCCTCCTACTGCACCGCCCCTTCCGTCACGCTCATAAACAGGTCTTCCAGGTCGAGCTGCGTCTCGGTGCAGGATTCGACGCGGAAGCCGGCGGTGACCAGGGCGGCGAGGAGGGTGTGCTGCTGCGCCTGCTCGAAATCCAGCGTAACCAGCAATTCGCGGCCATTCTCGGTCACTTCCTTCACGCCGGGGATGGCGAGCAGGATCGCCTTCGCGCGCTCCACGTCGTCGCCTTCCGCCAGCCGTATTCGCACACCGCGGCCGCCGTTGATCTGCGCCAGGATCTCGTCCACGCCGCCGAACAGCAGCAGCTTGCCCTTCTCGATGATGCCGATCTTGTTGCAGAAGTCGGCCAGCTCCGGCAGGATATGCGAGGAGATGAGGATGGTCTTCCCCATATCGCGTAGCGCCTTCATCAGCTCCTTCAGCTCGATGCGCGCGCGGGGGTCCAGCCCGGAAGCCGGCTCGTCGAGCAGCAACAGCTTCGGATCGTGCACCAACGTCTTCGCCAGGCACAGGCGCTGCTTCATCCCGCGCGACAGTTCTTCGACATACGAGTCGCGCTTCACCGTCAGGTCGGTCAGCTCCAGCACGTCGGTGATCACCTGCGCGCGCTGGCTCTTCGGGATGCGGTAGGCGGCGGCGAAGAAATCCAGATACTCCCACACCTTCACGTCATCATACACGCCGAAGAAGTCGGGCATGTAGCCGATGAGCGAGCGCACTTCGTCGGGGAAGCGCACCACGTCGATGCCGTCCACGTAGGCGGTGCCCAGTGTCGGCATCAGCAGGGTGGCGAGCATGCGGATGGTGGTCGTCTTTCCCGCGCCGTTGGGCCCGATGAAGCCGAAGATGTCGCCCTGCTCCAGCTTCAGCGACAGGTCATCCACGGCGACCAGGCTCTTGTATTCTTTCCTGAGGTGCTCGATAACCAGCATGGCGTCACTCCTTGGTCGAGTTCCTAGTTCCGAGTTTCTGGTTTCTGGTTTCTACTACTGCGTTAAGTTGTCCTGGTTTTTCGGGTCGCTTCCTTCAGCGACGCGACGAAGGATTGGACGGCCGCGGTCAGGTTGCTGTCGGCGTTGTCGGCGATGGTTTTTACCAGCGCGCTGCCCACCACGGCGCCGTCGGCGATCTCGCAGACCTGGCGCACCTGGTTGGGCGTGGAGATGCCGAAGCCGACCGCCACCGGCTGGTCGGTGAGTGCCTTGATCTTCGCGACCAGTGCCGGCAATTCGGGCGGCAGCGCTTCCCGCGCGCCGGTGACCCCCAGGCGCGAAATACAGTAGACGAATCCGCTCCCCTCGCGTGCGACCAGGCGGATGCGGCTCTCCGGGCTGGTGGGGGCGAGCAGGAAGATGGTGTCCAACCCGGCCGGCCGCGCCACCGCCAGCCACTCGCCTGCTTCCTCGGGGGGCAGGTCGGAGATGAGGAACCCGTCCACGCCGGCGGCCTTCGCGTCGGCGCAGGCGCGCGCCGGGCCGTATTGCAGGATGGGGTTCCAGTAAGTCATAAACAGGATGGGGGTGTCGTAGTCCTTGCGGAACTTGCGCACCATCGCGAAGAGATCGGTCAGGTGCGTCCCGGCGCCCAGCGCGCGGATCGCCGCCAGCTCGATCACCCGCCCATCCGCCATCGGATCGGAGAAGGGCACGCCCAGCTCGATCACGTCCGCACCGCCCGCCGCCACCGCGCGCAACGCCACTGATCCGCGCACGAGATCGGGATCGCCCCCCATCAGATAGGTCACGAGCGTCCCTTCCCCACGCGCGGCACATTGGGCAAATCGGTCGGCGATACGGCTCACAACATCCTCCAGGCTAAAAATCCATTACCATTTTAGCAAATAAGCGCAAATTACGATATGGGTTGGTGGAGACGGCTGCGGTATTCGGCCCTCACCCCCCAGCCCCATGCGCGTCATCTTACGGCAAGCGCACGGATTTTCGTGCTCTTGATCTTGCTCCACATCAATTTTGAAATGGTTTTAGAGCAAGAGCAAGAGAAAAAAATGGCCATCGCTCTTGTCGCGTCCCTGCAGAGGGACGCCCGGCCGCATGGCCTTGCAGCCCCGAATTCATTCGGCGCGCGACAGGACCTGGGGGTGAGGGCCGAATATCGCAGCCGTCCCCGACCGGCTCGTATTTGAAATTCCGGTCGCGTTTTGCTATCATAGTCAACAATGACCCCTGCAAACCTGCATGATGTTGAGCCGATTCCGGCCCCGCCGCAGCGCGTGGTGCTGGCGGCGTTGGAAGACCCGGAGACGGACTGGGAAGAGTCGCTGGCCGAGCTCGAACGCCTGGCGGACACCGCCAATGGCCAGATAGTGGCCGCGCTCACCCAGCGCCGCAAAACACCCGATCCGCGCACCTACCTGGGCAAAGGCAAGGTCGAGGAGATCAAGGAGATCGTCCAGCGCAGCGATGCGAGCCTGGTGATCATCGACGGCGATGTCAGTCCGTCGCAGCAGCGCAATCTGGAAAAGATCCTCGAAGTGCAGGTGATCGACCGCACCGGGCTGATCCTCGACATCTTCGCACGCCGCGCGCACACCGCGGAAGGTAAACTGCAGGTGGAGCTGGCGCAGCTCGAATACCTGCTGCCGCGCCTCGCCAATATGTGGTCGCACCTGGAGCGCATCCGCGGCGGCATCGGCCTGCGCGGTCCGGGCGAAACGCAGATCGAAACCGACCGCCGCCTGGTGCGCCAGCGCATCGCGGTGCTCAAGGACAAGGTGGATGAAATCCGCCACCGCCGCCAGGTGCAGCGCAGCCAGCGCGCGCAGGCGAACATCCCGCTGGTCAGTCTGGTGGGTTACACCAACGCCGGCAAATCCACGCTGCTCAATGCCCTCTCACAGGCGGGCGTGTTCGTGGAGGACAAGCTGTTCGCCACCCTCGACCCCACCACGCGCGATGTGACCTTCCCCAACGGCACCCGCGCGCTGGTCAGCGACACGGTGGGCTTCATCCGCAACCTGCCCACGCAGCTCGTTGCCGCCTTCCGCGCCACGCTGGAAGAGGTGCGCAGCGCGGATATTTTGGTCCACGTGGTCGATGCCGCCAACCCGGGCTGGGTGGAGCAGGAAGAGACGGTGGCCGCGGTGCTGCACGAGCTGGGCGCGGACGACAAACCCACCATCATGGCTTTCAACAAGATGGATCAGGTGGAGGACGAGGCGATCCTGCGCCACCTGGCCGCGCGCTACCCGCACGTGGTGTTCCTGGCGGCGAAGCAGGGTCGGGGCATTGAGGAGCTGGAGCAGACCATCGTCGATGTGCTCCGCTCGCGCTGGCAAACGGTGGACCTGATGCTGCCGCTCTCCGCCGGCGACCTGGTGGCCGAGCTGCACGCCCGCGGCGAAGTCCATCGCGAAGAATACGAAATAGATGGCGTCCGCCTCGCCGGTCGCGCCCCCGCCGACCTGGCCGCACGGATGTCACGGCGGGCTGTGCGGGCATAAATGCATTCATAACCAGGATATCTTTACGTAAGTGGTGTAACCGTTCACGGGGGGCTTGTCGCGTATCCCCTCACCCCCCCCGCCCCCTCTCCCCGATGAGAGGGGGAGAAAAAGTGAGTTTTTCGGGTGGCTAGGTGCATTATAGTAAAAATACGATTCCATTGCTTATAATTCGGCAGCCATAATTATCAATTAGATTGCAGTTTACTCTTCCAGTTCAAATCGCACCCCCTCTCATCGGGGAGAGGGGGCGGGGGGTGAGGGGAAACGCGGCAAGCCCCCCGTGAACGATTACTATCACTCTCCCTACCTCGTCGCGAATCCCGGCGAGTGCGTCTGCAGCCAGCGCATAATGGAACTGCGGGTGACCAGGCCTTCGACATAATCGCCCTCCGCCACCAGCACGCGGTCGCTGTTCGTCTGCGCCATGCGGTTCGTAGCGTCCCACGCGTCGTTGTTCACGCTCATCACCTGTTCGTCCCCCAGCGGCTTCATCACTTCGGTCACCAGCGTCGCCGCCCAACGCTCGCGCGGCAGGGCGCGCACATCCTCGATGCTGACGGTGCCCAGGATGATGCCGTCGCGCTCCACCGGCAGCGTGGATGGGCTTTCGCGCAGGAAATATTCGCCTACCAGCCGCTCCACGCTGATGTCCGGCGGCACCGCTTCCGCCTGCGGGCTCATCACCTCGCGGATGGGAACGTGCCGCAGTGTCTCCCGCAGCACCACCTGCTGATAGCTGTTCTTCGCCGCGCTGACCAGGAACCAGCCGATCAACGCGAACCAGATCAGACTGCCGCCGGAGCGCAGCGCCGGGATGAACAGGCTGCCGACGCCCAATACGATCATCATCCAGCCGAAGGTCTGCCCGGTGATCGACGCGATGCGGGTGGCGCGCTGCAGGCTGCCCAGCGACCACCAGAGGAAGGCGCGAAACACGCGCCCGCCGTCCAGCGGGAATCCCGGCAGCAGGTTGAACACCGCCAGGATCACATTGATGAACCACAGATAGGTGAAGGAGGCGAAGAGCAGGCGCGAGCCAAACGCGGCGAAGAATAAGGCGATCAGGAAGAACAGAGCCGCCACGCCGACGCTCGCCAGCGGTCCGGCAATCGCCATTTTGAATTCGGCGCCCGGCGTGCCCGGTTCGTCCTCCATCTGCGCCACCCCGCCGAAGATGAACAGCGTGATGTTCCTGATCGGGATGCCGTGCCGCCGCGCCACCAGCGAGTGGGACATCTCGTGGGCGACCACCGAGCCGAAAAACAGCAGTGAGGTGAAGACGGAGATGATCCAGTACCACCCCGCGTGCATGTTTGGCGCCGCCAGCGGGAAGTACCCGCGCGCCAGCAGATACACGAATAACGCGAAGATGACGAACCAGCTGTAATCCACGCTGATGCCGATGCCGCTGATCTTGCCAAGGCGAATACTGCTGCCAAAAAACATGATCGTGCTCCCATATTTGCCGTTACCGAGAATGTCATTACCGCATCGCGGCGGGGAAAAACGGCAGAGAACAGACAAGGATGGGGGGATGAATGGAAGATTGGAAGGATGGATGTCTGGCTGGATGAATAAGGACGGAAAATCTGCCGGTCTGCGCAGCGAGTGGTATAATTAAACCATAACCCAAGGAAGATGACCGCGCATGGAAGGAGAAATGCCATGACACCTCTCACTCGTTGTATGCTGCTGGCTGCCGCACTCTGGTTCGCTGTGCTTCCGCTTGCCGGAGCTCCCGCACCGCAAACCATCACCGTGGTTCTCGATGGCAAGCCGATCGATTTCTACTCACAGATCATGGATGAGCGTATCCCGGCGGTGCTGGTCGAGGGGTATGCGATGCTGCCGGTGCGCTTTTTCAACGAGGCGCTGAATATTCGCCTCGACCTGAGCCTCTGGCCTTGGCAAATCGTGCGGTTGGGTGACGTGCGCCAGCGCGAGTATGCGTTCAAGCTGGGTGAGACGGCAGCCTATACGCCGGCGCCGGCAATCGGCGGTGAATTGTCAGAGGGCTTTGTGCTACCGATCGCCCCACGCATTATTCAGGGACGGTTTTACGTGCCGGCGCAGCCGACTCTCGGATTTTTCGGTTACGATGCCGCGTGGGATGCGAAGGGGAAGGTGTTGATGATTACAAAACAAATCGCCACCAAGTAACAGACCCATTCATCCAACCTTCCAATCTTCCATTCTTCCAACATCACGCCATGCCGCGCAGCAGCAGTTTGCGCTCGAAGGCGGTGCGCAGGCCGAGATCGCCTTCCGCCAGCACGCGGGCGGCGCCGAGGACGACGCAGCTCAGCGGATCGTCCACCACGTGCGCCGGCATGCCGGTGACGTGCCGCACCAGCCGGTCCAGCCCACGCAGCAGCGCCCCGCCGCCGGTGAAGGTGATGCCGCGCTCCATGATGTCCGCGGACAGCTCCGGCGGAGTCTGCTCCAGCGCCAGCTTCACCGCGTCCAGGATAGTCAGCATCGGCTCGCCGATAGCCTCGCGCACCGCGCCGCTGTTGAGCATGACCTGCGCCGGGAGGCCCGTCACCAGGTCGCGCCCGCGCGCCAGGTATTCCAGCTCGCGCGGCAGCGGCCACACCGAGCCGATGGCCAGCTTGATCGCCTCCGCCGTGCGCTCGCCGATCTGCAGATTGAATTCGCGGCGCACGTAAGCGGTGATCGCTTCGTCGATCTCGTCTCCCGCCACGCGGATGCTCTGCGAATGCACCACATCGCCCAGCGAGATGATGGCCACCTCGGTGCTGCCGCCGCCGATGTCCACCACCATGCTGCCGGTCGCCTCGTGGATGGGCAGCCCGGCGCCGATGGCCGCCGCGATAGGCTCCTCGATGACCCAGGCCTCGCGCGCGCCGGCGCGGCGGGCGGCATCCTTCACCGCGCGGCACTCCACCTCGGTCACCCCGGATGGCACGCCGATGAGCACATTGGGATGGAGGAAGGGACGACGGCGGTAGGCCTTGTTGATGAAGAGCACCAACATCTGTTCCGCCGCGTCGAAGTCGGCGATCACGCTGTCGCGGAGCGGACGGATGGTCTTGATCGCTTCCGGTGTTCGCCCCAGCATCCGCTTGGCCTCTTCGCCCACCGCCTGCACGTTCCCGGAGGCCGTTTCGATGGCGATCACCGTCGGCTCGCGCAGCAATATCCCCTTCCCGCGCATGTGGATCAGGGTGTTGGCCGTGCCGAGATCGATCGCCAGTTCCGGTGTCCAAAGCTGAAATAAACGGGTGAAATCCATCGGATGATTCCTGCTAAAGCACCATTTCAGTTCGCCATGGGGTGGGGGGAATCCTTTTCAAAAGGAATAAGATGGGCTTGCCGCTCCGATGGCGACACCTAACCCCCCAGCCCCCTTCCCTACGAAGGAAGGGGGAGTCAGCTTTCCTAATAATAATTTCAGGCATCATTAATATCCACCCGGTGCTCCTCCTTCCTTCGTAGGGAAGGGGGCTGGGGGGTTAGGTGTCGCCATCGGAGCGGCAAGCTCATCGCGCTCCGACTTACGGCACCTTATACGTAATCTCGATTCCCTCGCCGATGGGCACGAGCACGCTTTCCAGGCCGGGGCGTTCGTGCATGTAGGTCAGGTAAGGCGCCAGAATGCCGGCCTTGCTGATCGCCTTCTCGCAGCAGACCAGGGCGCCGCTGTTGATCTTCTCGGTGAGGATGTGGAAATAATGCAGCGCTTCCTCCGGCTCGGCATCCAGCAGAATGAAATCGAATGGCCCTTCCAGAACCGGCAGCACTTCCTCCGGCGCGCCCTGCACGACATGGATCCGGTTGCCGTGCGGGGAGCGGTCGAACAATTTTTTCGCGTTTGCCAGTTGCCAGACATCGCTCTCCACCGTGGTCACCAGGCCGCCGGTGGCCGCCGCCGCGTCGGCCAGCCAGAGGGTGGCATAACCGTCCTGTGTGCCCACTTCCAGGATGCAGGTCGCCCGCGTGACCTTCACCAGCAGGTTGAGAAATTGCCCGGCCTCGCGCTCAAGGCGCGGCACCCCTCCGCGCTGCTGTGAAATTTCCTCCACTTCCCGCATCAGTTCCGCCAGTTGAATATCCATAACGCGTGTGTATTGTACCCGCCTTCGCGGGCAGGAGACTGCCGCGCCGTGACGCGAAGCCGTCAGGTGAATTGTTTGTGAGAATGTTGTATCATACAACCAGCAGAATCAATCCGGCCGTTCCCTTTCCCGCCGTACGAGAGGTAATCCGTATGGAATCAGCCCACATAATCGAAGAAGAGCGGATCGTCAAGGCGGTTACGCGGCTGTTCATCGAGGCGAACCGCGTCATCCCGGCGGAGGTGCGCGCCGCGATAGAACGCGCCCGCGTGGGGGAGGAATCGCCGATAGGCCGCGAAACGCTGGATCTGCTGCTGTGTAATTTCGACGCGGCTGCGGAAACAGGATTGCCCATCTGCCAGGATACCGGACTGGCGGTGATTATGGCGGAGGTGGGGCAGGATGCGCGCATCAACGGCAACCTGCGCCGCGCCATCGATGAAGGCGTGCGCCGCGCCTGCCGGGAGGGGTATCTGCGCACCTCCGTCGTCGCCCACCCGCTGCGCCGGGTCAACACCGGCGACAACACTCCGGCCATCGTCCACATTTCACTGGTGCCCGGCGATCGCCTGCGATTAATCTGCATGCCGAAGGGCGGCGGCAGCGAGAACGCCAGCGCACTGCGCATGCTCACCCCGTCCGACGGCAGGGCGGGGGTGGTCAACTTTGTGGTGGAGCGCGTTTCCGAGCAGGGTGTGAACGCTTGCCCGCCGTTGATCGTCGGCGTGGGTATCGGCGCGAATTTCGAGGGCTGTGCGCTGCTGGCCAAACGCGCGTTGCTGCGTCCCCTGGGTCAATCCAATCCCGATCCCGACGATGCCGCGCTCGAACAGGAGATCCTCTGCCGCATCAACGCCCTCGGCATCGGCCCCGGCGCCTTCGGCGGCACGGTCACGGCACTGGCCGTCCACGTGGAAACAGCCCCCTGCCACATCGCCAGCCTGCCTTGCGCCGTCAACATCCAGTGCATCGCCCATCGGAAGGCGGAGGTGGTCTTGTAAGACTATTTTGCGTTTGGGTGTATGGGAGTGTGGGTGTATGGGAGTGTGGTAGTGAGAAGTCAATAGTGAGTAGTGAATAGCACTCGGTCCGGTGGTTGAGTAGGCAGGAAAGCTTTTCCGCTTCTTTCCGCATCTCTCATGCCGTATCGAAACCACCGCACTAATAGCGTCCGTTCCCGCAAGGTTTTCCTATGTCCGCAGTGGTTTCGATACGGCGAGAAGGCTGCGGAAAGAGGCGGACACTCTCTCTTGCCTACTCAACCACCGGGCCTTTAGTGGTTCACGATAATAGAGCGTAGCGAGATGCGGATGAATGTATTTCCCCAATCCACACATCCATTCATCCAATTTTACTGTCGTACCAGTTTGAGCCCACTCAACGCGGGTGCGTCCATGGCCCCGGAGGTGATGCGGATGCTGTGCCAGCCTTTATTCAGCGCGGGCGTGGTGAAGGTATTGCCGTTGGCCTTCACTTCCTTCCCGTCCACCTCGATCTTGAGCTGTCCGCCGCCGGTCACTTCGCCCTTCCAGGCTCCTGCGCGCAGATAAATCCAGAGCGGGATGTCGTTCGGCAGCTCCGCCATCCGCAGTGAAACGATCGCGTGTTCCGGGTCCTGGTAATATGCTTCCTGCGCCGCCAGCGTGTCAAGGAAGCCCTGTGGTCCGCCGTAGGTCGGGGTGGCCAGGCCTTTGAGCAGCGTGATGAGGTATTCGCTGCCGCGGCTCATCTCCAGGTAACAGGCCATGCCGAGGAAGCCATCCATCGCCACCTTGTCCGTACCGCGCATGGCTTGTGAGTCCGGACCGAGGGCGGCGAACTGGCGGATGACCTGCTCGATGCGGCCCGTTTTGATCTCCTGCTCGTCAAGGCCGCGCACCCAGGGGTGGCTGTCCGCTTTCGCGTCGCGGTTCAGCAGCAGCCAGCGCAGGAAGAGCCGCTCACCCAGGTAACCGCTGGCGCCCCACTCCGGCTTCGCATATCCGCCCACCGGCGGCAGCGCCTCGTGACCGTATTCGTGCGCCAACTCGCGCGCCCATTCCGTGGGTGAGCGCGGCACGCCCACGTTGTAGAGATAAATATTTTCGTCATAGGTCTCCCCGCCTGGATCGCCTTTCTCCGTCAGCCAGACATTGAGGGCGCCGTCGGCGGCGAAGCGCGGCGTAAGGCCGGCGTAGGCGTGCAGCAGGCTGGAGCAGCGGAGCAGCAGCATGGCGCAATACCGGGCCAGCCGCAGGCGGTTTTCCGCCTGGCCGGGCACGTCCTGCCAGATTACCCGGAAGCGCAGGCGCCAGCAGCGCTGCTCGCGGTCGAATTCATAGGCGAGCAGCATTTGTTGAAAGGCCCACCGGCCGTAGGTCGGGTTGGCGTCGAACGAGTTGTCAGCGCCATACTTCGGATCTTTCTCATACGATGGCGTCACCGGCAGCGGACGCGTGGTAATCAATCCCTGATACACGCCACGTGCCTGGGTGGGCAATTGCGGATCAGTGAGCGTAATCAGGCACGGCATGGGGTCGCCGGGCAGCGCCAGGGGGCCGTATTCGCCCAGCAGCACCGGGAACTGGTTGGCGACCAGGTCGGCGACGCGTTGCTGAATCGGCTTGATGTTCGGCACATACATCATCGCTTTCCCATAGGTGTCGAACAGGTCGCACGCCAGCGGAACGTAGACGTCCTGATTCAACCCCTGGCGGAACCATGTCGCGGCATCCATGTTTACCGCGGCGGGCAGGTCGCTCAATCCCCGGCTTTCCTGGCAGTCGGCGAGCATCAGGTAGAACTGCGATTGCGTGGGATACCGATCGATGGCGCTTTTCAGCAGTTTCATCGCGCCATCATAGTCCTTCGCGGCGATCAGGGTATTGGCGCGCGCCAGGACTTCGTCAGCACTCCTGGGGACGTTGGGCGCGGTCTGCGCCGACGTAGCCAGCGCCGATCCCAGGATGATCAACAGGAGGAATGCTTTCCAGTTGCGCACGGTAATCACAGCGTCTCCTTAATATCTTTTGAGGGAAATTCTCTGCACCGTGTCGAGAAAAATCGATCCGTGATCTGAATTTCCCTTAAAAGATATGAACAAAGCTCACCCGTTGTCGAAAGAACGAGATCGTTCTCTTTTTTAAGACAGCCTATTGGTTCCAGCTCTGCTGAGTTGGAATTCACAAAGAATGCAATCGATGCTACACCGCGGCGGGCAGCACCGGCAGCGGAAACGCGTCGGTGCACAGATGCCATAATGCCTCGCGCCCCAATCCGGTGGGCAGGTCGTCCAGATAGGCGCACGCCTGCTCGCGGAATTCCTTTACCTTGCCCCATCCATAGGCGAATCCGCCGGCCGCCTCCACCAGGTATATCATCGCGCGCAGGTGCTCTGGCGTGAACGGCTCCTGGCGCCACAGCTCGCGAATCTCCTCCGCCACGTTGTCCGGCGCCACTCGCAGCGCATGCAGCAGCGGCAGTGTGGCGCGGCGCTGGGCCCAATCCGCGCACAGCGGTTTGCCGATATCGCTTTCCTTCCCCTGCAGGTCGAGCAGGTCATCGGCAAGCTGAAAGGCCTGGCCGAACGCATGGCCCAATCGGGACATCGACTGCTCCTGCTTGGCGCTGGCGCCGCCGATATGCGCCCCGATGGCGGTGGCGGCGGAAAACAACGCCCCCGTCTTCCCACTGATCACCGAAAAGTAAGTCTCCTCGGACGCGTCGATGCCCATCTCCGCGCATTCGAGGACAACCGCGCGCCCCATCTCGGTGGCGGCGGCGGAGAGCAGATGCAGCAGGTGGGGCGTGCCGTCGTGAGAGGCCGTTTCGAA
>Ga0315284_10013672_pt1 | contig 11569 bp, 9 predicted proteins | sample YL17G09_16_MG_FD_203696 | JGI IMG/M metagenome (GOLD analysis project Ga0315284, IMG submission 203696) | Sediment microbial communities from Yellowstone Lake, YNP, Wyoming, USA - YL17G09_16 | ecosystem: Environmental > Aquatic > Freshwater > Lake > Sediment | place: USA: Wyoming | collected... | reverse complement strand
ATCCTTTAAGGCGGATCGAATGTCGGTGGTGAAGGTCAGGATTGTAATGCTCCATCAACCCTCTGTAGAGGCGTATTGCCATACGCCCCTAAGATATTTTCAGTGAACTATATTTATACAGGGTGGGGTATTGCTTGCCGATTACCGAGGTCGTGCTTCTATTTCTGAATGCCGGCAGCGCTCAGGATCTGGGGGACGACGCCTTCCTTGCCGATGGCCATGATGTGCACGCCGTCGCAGACCTTCTCATCCTTGAGCTGCTTGATCATCCTCCCGGCGATTTCAATCCCCTTGTCCAGTCCCTTCCCTTTTGGCGCAGAGGACATCTCTTCGATCAGGTCCTGGGGAACAAAGATCCCCGGCACGTTGGCATTCATATACTTTGCCATACCGGCTGATACGAGAAGGACAATCCCAGCCATCATCTTCACGTTGAACTTCCTGGCATACTTCACGAAATCCTTGAATTTGTTCAGGTCGTAGATCGCCTGGGTCTGAAAGAACTCCGCGCCGGCCTTCACCTTCTTTTCAAACTTGAGCAGCTGGGGCTCAATCGGGTCAGCCTCTGGCGTTACAATGGCGCCAACGCAGAATTCAGCAGGCTTATTCAGCTCATTCCCTCCCAGATCCTTCCCCTGGGCCAGCAGTTTTACCGTTTGGATGAGCTGAACTGAATCGAGATCAAACACCGGCTTAGCATCGATGTGGTCGCCCACGGTGATGTAGTCGCCGGTCAGGCAGAGTACGTTATGGACGCCGAGGATGTGAGCGCTGAGCAGATCGGACTGGAGGGCGAGGCGATTCCGGTCCCGGCAGGTCATCTGGAGGATTGACTCTCCCCCTTTCTCCTTGATGAGGTGGGCAACAGCGAGAGACGATATCCTCATCACCGAACTCTGGTTATCGGTGACATTGAGGGCATCCACCTTGTCCTTTAAGAGGTCAATGTGGTGGAGCATCTCTTCGATGTTGGTGCCCTTGGGCGGGCCAACCTCGGCAGTAATGACGAAATCTCCTGACTGCAGCGCTTCTTTGAATGTCCGTGCCATTATTTTCCCTCTTCTTTTAGATAGGCCTCGTGCAACATCCGGCCTGGGGTGGTCTGAAGACTGTGTTTCTTGGGCGGAAAGATCTCCCTGATTTTATCGAGCTGATTCAGCTTCTCGCACTTGCGATAGATCAGGGTCCAGGCGCAGTCTTTCTCCTTATCCACCTCGCACTTTCCCTTGTTCGTTCCGCCGCAGGGCCCGTTGAGCAAACCCTTGGCGCAGATGGTCACCGGGCAGATTCCCCCGGTTTCTCCTAAGACACAGGCATTGCAGGCCCGGCACCGTTCCTTCCAGAACCCTTCGCCCTCATTTGAGCCCATGAACTTGGTATTCAAAGCAGGAAATACCGGGATGGTGTCGTAGTGTTCTGCCATGAACTGGACGCCTACTCCGCAGGCGGTGGAGAGAACGGCATCGTACTCCTTTAGCTTATCCGCGAGCGGCTGGATAAACTCCTTATCACACTGCCTCTCAACGGTGACCTCTCCGATCTCCACCTCTTTCCCGTCCATCTTGAAGGCCATCCTGAGGAGGATCGCTATGATCCCCACCTCCTTCTCTCCGCCAGCCATGCAGACTGCCACACAGGTGCCGCAGCCGGCAATCAGTATCTTCCGGTAGGGAGCAAGCATCTTCTTGATCTCTTCAATCGGTTTCCTCTCTCCAACTATCATACACAATCTCCCCTGGTATTAATCACTGCACCCTCTTTGCCCGCAGCGGGTTCGGTCCCAGCTCCCGTGCCCGCTTGGTCATTTCATCTGCTGCAGCGGCAAACTTCGGCCCTTCGGATGCGCTCATGTTGAACATCTCCAGTCGCTCCTCCTCCAGACCGATCTCCTTCAAGAGCTTCTTTGCGTACTGGATCTTCTTTTTAGTTCTGAGATTTCCTTCCAGGAAATGACATTCCCCTTCCAGTCAGCCCGCAACAAAGACCGCATCTGCCCCTTTCTCAAAGGCCGCGAGGAGATGGAGGATATCCACCTTTCCCGTGCAGAGGAGCTTGATAATCCGCACGTGGGGCGAATACTCCAGCCGCATGGAACCGGCCAAATCGGCAGCAGAGTATGCACAGAACTGACAGGCGAAGGCTATTATCTTCGGCTTGTACTCAACCATACGCTCTTCTCTCACATTCTTCAGGCACCGAGTGCCGCATCAATGGTGTCAAACAAAACTTCACACTTGGAAATGACCTGACTGTCCTTGTAGTTCTGGAGGTCAATTGCCTTGCGCGGGCAGGCGCTGGCGCAGATCCCGCACCCCTGACAGGAGGCGGGTTCTATCCAGGCCACACCTTCTTCTGTGATCACCGGCACATCAAAGGGACATTCCCTCACGCAGGTGAGGCAGGCTGCGCACCTCTCCTTATCAACCACCGAGATCATCCCGCCAATCAACAGTTCCTTCTTGGAGAGGATGGTGGCAGCACGGGCTGCTGCACCTCGCGCCTGGGCAATGCTCTCACCAATCAGCTTGGGCGAGTGGGCAAGGCCGCAGAGGTACATCCCTTCATTGGCAAAGTCCAAAGGTCTCAGTTTCATGTGGGCCTCGAGATAAAAACCATCAACGGTGAGCGGTACCTTGAGCTTGGTGGAAAGTTCTTCGCTCAAGGGATTGGGCCTGATCCCAGCGCTCAGAACGAGATAGTCAGGATCGAATTCGATCTCCCTGCCGATCACCTCGTCAAAGGCTTTTACTTTGATACGGCCATCCAACTTCTCGGCGACCGGCCTCCGGTCCAGATCAAAGCGGACAAACATGATCCCCTTTTCCCGTGCCTTCCGGTAGAAGAGCTCGCTGAAGGCATAGGTCCGGATGTCTCGGAAGAGGATGGTCACACTGATCTGCGGATCGATCTCTTTGAGTCTGAGGGCATTCTTGATCGCCCCTGAACAGCAGACCCGGCTACAGAACATGGCCCCTTCTTCCCGCGAGCCCACGCACTGAATCATGACCACTTCTTTCACCGAGCCCCTGGTGATATCCCCCTTGTGGAGCTTCTCCTCGAATTCCTTCTGGGTTACCACCCCGCTATCCTGTCCGTAGAGGTACTCCTGGGGCTGATACTCCACACCGCCGGTTGCGATAATCACGGCCCCATGCTCCAGGTCTATGTTTTTCCCGTTGAGGGTAATCGTTGTCTTATACTTCCCCACGTGCCCGGAAAAACCAATAACCTCAGCCTGCTTGTATATGGTGATCTTCTCTTCTCTCACCACCTGCTCAATGAGGGCCTTCAGGCGATTCTCCACCTGTTCGCCGCTCAGGGTAGACTTTATCCTCCGCAAATTGCCACCCAGCTCTGCCTCTTTTTCAACGAGATATGTTTCAAACCCCTGCTCTGCCAGAGAGAGGGCTGCGGTCATTCCGGAGAGTCCTCCCCCGATTACCAAGCCTTTCTGGTTGACCTCGAAGGCCATATCCTTTAACGGCTCGAGGGTCCCGGCCCGGGCAACAGCCATCCTCACCAAATCTTTTGCCTTCTCAGTTGCGTCCTCAGGGAAGGCGGCATGAACCCAGGAGCACTGATCCCGGATATTGGCCATCTCAAACAGGTACTTGTTGAGCCCTCCTTCGCACAGGGTATCCTGAAACAGGGGCTCATGCGTCCTCGGAGTACAGGAGGCAACCACTACCCGGTTCAGCTTGTTCTCATCGATTGCCTTGATGATCTTCTGCTGGGTGTCAGTAGAACAGGTATAGAGGTTCTCTTCAGCATGAATCACATTCGGGAGTGTCTTGGTATACTCAACCACGTCCGGCACTCCCACCACCCGGGCAATGTTCGTGCCGCACCGGCAGACGAAAACACCGATCCGCGGCTCCTCCCCGCCAACCTCCCTCTCAGGAGGATATACCTTCTCCCTGATCAGGGTTCCCCGTTCACCGGAAAGCAGTCCTGCAGATAAAGCTGCGGCACTGCTTGCGCCCATTACCGTCTCCGGGATATCCATCGGGGCTTCAAAGGCTCCTGCCACATAGATGCCGGGACGGGAGGTCTCGTTGGGGCTAAATTCCCCTGAGCCGCAGAAGCCAAACCGGTTCAGGGCAACGCTCATCCTCTCTGCCAGCACTCTCGTGCTCTCTGAGGGATTGAGGCCGACGGAGAGGACCACCAGATCAAACTCCTCTTCCTGAACCGTTCCGTCATCGAGAACATACTTTATCCGCACGTTGTGGTTCTTCGGGATCTCCTTGACGGTGGAGACAATTCCCCGCATGAACTGTACGCCGTAATTCTTCTTGGCAGATTCACAGTAGGCTTCGAATCCTTTACCAAATGCCCTCAGGTCATTGTAGAAAATGGTTGCCTTGAGGCCCGGCACATGATCCACTGCCATGATCGCCTCTTTGGTGGCATACATGCAGCAGACAGATGAACAGTAGTCCCGGTCGCAGGTCACATCCCGCGAACCAACGCACTGGATCCAGGCTACTCTCCCGGGTGCTTTCTGGTCTGAAGGTCGCAACACATGCCCTTGATAAGGACCCGAGGCAGAAAGGATCCGCTCGAACTCAAGGCTGGTGATGACATTCTTCATCCGGCCGTAGCCGTACTCTCCCTTGAGCCTGGGGTCAAACTGCTCAAACCCCGGGGCAAGGATGACAGATCCGACCTTCAGTTCTGCCCTCTCCTCTTTCATCGTATGGTCTACTGCCTGGGGACCGCAGGCGATCACACACTGGAGGCACTCAGAGCAGACCCCGCAGTTCATGCACCGTTTGGCTTCGGCCACGGCTTCTTCTGTGTTCAAAGGGAGATTGAATTCCCGGTAGTTTTGCCTTCGCTCTTCACTGTTCAATTTCTTTGTCTTTACGCGGGGCATTTTCTCAAACGAGCGGTCTTCCGGCACAGGCGCGGGTTCCTGCTTCATTTTTTCTCTCCCCTGAGCAAGGTCTTCGCTTCTCAAATACCGGTCTATGGAGATGGCAGTCTCATGGCCCTGATAGATAGCCTCGACCACGGATTTTGGCCCCATAACCACATCGCCTCCGGCAAAAATGCCGGGTGCAGTGGTAGCTAAGGTGATCTCGTCTGCCTTGATGGTACCGCCTCTCCCTGTTTCAACAGCGGTATCATCTTTAATCAGGCTCAGGTCTGTGGCCTGACCAATGGCAATGATCACGGTATCGCAGGAAATCGAGGTGGTGATGGTATCATCATAGGCGGGGCTGAACCTCCCTTCAGAGTCGAAAACCGCCGTGCAGCGCCTGAGTTCAACACCCGTTGACTTCCCGTCTTTGCCCATGATTTTCTTTGGCCCCCAGGAGCAGTTGAGCTTAACCCCTTCTTCCAGAGCATCCTCGATCTCCCATTCGTGGGCCGGCATCTCTTTCCTAGATTCCAGACAGGCAAGTTCCGCCTGTTCGGCGCCCTGGCGTAATGCGGTAAGGGCTACGTCAATGGCCACATTGCCCCCGCCGATAACGAGAACTTTCCTGCCCACCGTTACCTCTTTTCCCAGGTTGACATCCCGCAAAAAATCAACCCCGAGGAGTACGCCGGAGAGACCCACCCCTTCTATGGGCAGGCTCCGGCTGAGGTGGGAGCCAACGGCCAAAAATATCGCCTGATACCCTTTCTCTTTCAGATTGCTGAGCTTCATGCCATCGGTGCCGATCCGCGCATTGGTCTTAAGCTCAATCCCCAGATCGAGGATCCTCTGGATGTCCTCCATCATGATTTCTTTGGGGAGACGGTAGGGGGGAATCCCTACATACATCATGCCGCCCGGTTTATCGAGGGCTTCAAAGATGGTAACGGGATAGCCGAGCAGGGCAAGGTCCTGGGCACAGGTGAGGCCGGCAGGGCCGGCACCCACAATCGCTACCTTCGGCTTGGCCGTATCAATCGCGGGCTTTTCTTCTACGATCTTTCTCTCGTCTGCCGTTAAGCCCCTCACATAATCGGCGGCAAACCTTTTTAAGGGGTTGATCGCTACGGGTTCGTCCAGCTCCTGGCGGTTACACTCGCCTTCGCAGGGGTGGTGGCACACTCTCCCGCACACGGACGGGAACGGGTTTCTCTCCCTGATGAGCTTGAGCGCTTCTTCAAATTTTCCAGAAGAGATGAGGGCCACATATCCCTGGACGTTAACCCCGGTCGGGCAGGTGAGGACGCAGGGCGCCCGGTTGGCCTTGCTGATGGCCATGGCGTTGGGAATGGCCTGAGGATACCGCTTGTAGATCGCCTTTCTCGGCATGAGGTTTTCATCAAACTCGCTTAAGACCTCTACCGGACAGGCGGTAATACAGTCTCCGCAGGCATTGCACTTCTCGTCAATCACGTACCGGGGCCTTTTCAGGACAGAGGCGGTAAAGTTTCCTGCCTCGCCCTGAAGGCTCTCCACCTCGGCGTTGGTGATAACCTCGATGTTCAGGTGCTTCCCCACTTCGATCAGCTTGGGGGAGATGGTACACATGGAGCAGTCATTGGTGGGAAAAGTTTTGTCCAGCTGTGCCATCCTGCCGCCGATGGCCGTGGTTTCTTCTATGAGGTATACCTTGTAGCCGGCATTGGCAAGGTCGAGCGAGGCCTGCATCCCTCCAATGCCTCCGCCCACCACCATGACGGCGCCGACCTTTTCACCTTTTTCACCTGTGTGTGTAAGAATCTTTTCTTCTTCCATAATCGCTTACATCAAACCCTTCTCTGCAAGCAGTCTTCGCGGGTCTACGATATGCCTCTTCCACCACTTCGCTGCATCAAGGCCCAGCGCCAGACCGATCAGCTCAGAAATATAGAAGACGGGCAGGTCATATTCCTTCCCCGCTTCCCGGGCGATCTCCTTCTCGCGGGTATCGAGATTTGCCTGGCAGAGCGGACAGTCGGTAACAATACAGTCTGCCCCTGCCTCCACTGCCTCGGAGAAGAGATTCCCTGAGAGCCTCTTCACAATGTCAACCCGGCTCATCATGAGATTGCCGCCGCAGCAGTCCGTCTTGTACGACCATGGCCTGGCCTCGGTCCCGAGGGCCTCGAGGACACAGTCCATTCCACGGGGATCCTCATAATGAACCATGCCGGTCACCCTGGGATGACGGGCGGTAAGGCAGCCATAGTATGTGACGGGATGAAGGCCGGTGAGCGCCTTTTTTACCTGCCCCCGTATTCTCTGCACCATCTCCTGTTCGCAGAAGAACTCGTTGATGTGGACGATCCGCGTATTGCCCTTAAGCGGAAGTTCCTTTTGATAGGAATTTTCTTCCTTTGCCTTTTTCTGGGCTGCCTTCAGCCGGTTGAAACAGGCGGCGCAGGGTACCAGAAGGTCAAGCCCGCCCGTCTCGGCAATGGCAAGGTTCCTGGCCGGGAGAAGATAAGACAGCTTCTCGTTCAGGATGTGGGCAGAGCTTGCTCCGCAGCAGTTCCAGTCTTTCAGTTCCTGGAGTTCAACACCTAATGCCTCACAGCTCTTCCGTATGGACTGGTCATATTCCCAGGCAGTGCCGTGCAGGGCACAGCCGGGATAGTAGGCGATCTTCACTGCATCTCTTTCTCTTCTGATCGCTTAAAAATCTCCCGTATCTCCCGTTTCCCCTTTACCCCCGCAGGGAACAGTTTCAACCTCCCCCGCTTAAACATCTCCCATCCGAGACGGAGGTCGCTCATGAAGTCCCCGGTCTTCAGCCGGTATTCGCCGATCATCATGAGCTCATGCACCCTTCCGTTTCTCCGGATGGACGAAAGGAAGGTCTGATGGAAGATCGGCGTATTTTTTTCCTTCTCTACCTTTCCTTCCCGGATGGAGGCCTGCCGCAGGCGATCCATGAGCGCTGCGATCTCAATGTCATTCGGGCAGCGGGTGCTGCAGGTCTCGCAGGAAGCGCAGACCCAGATGGTTGCGCTCCTTAAAACATCCTCCTTGAGGCCGAGCTGGATCATTCTGATCAAACGGTTCGGCTGGTAGTCCATGGCATAGACTACCGGACAGCCGTTGGAGCACTTCTTGCACTGATAGCAGGCCGAGACCTTAATCCCGCTCAAAGCCTCTACTTCTACTATCCAGTTAGAGTCGCGTACCAATCCTCCCTGTATTTGCACCGTTTTCCAATGCCTCCCTTAGCTTTTTGTGCGCATGCTCAAAACTTTCCGCCTTTTTCAAACTCAAAAACAGTGCCGCCATCCTACAGTACGTTCTTGAGAATTTCAAGATACATACTTCTTTCTCATGATCATTGCCATCTCTTGGGTCAGCCTCAGTGCCTTCTCAGCCAGATCCTCGGAGAGCGAACCCAGGCCGCAGCTTGGGGAGAGGAAAGAATTTTCTACAATGGCATCTTCTGGAATCCCTTCGTTGGCGAGAAGCCTTAACATCTCTTCAAATGCACGAACCAGACTCGAAATTTCCTCCTTTTCGATAAACTCCTCCTCTGATGGAACGATGCCCCACCCCAGCATTCCGCCTCTTTGGAGGAACGTTTTAAGTTCCTTAACGTGGAGGAGCACATTGGGAAAGAACCTATAGGCATCAAAATGGATGACGTTCACCTTCGTCTCCATAATCACTGACCAATCTGTATTTCCGCATACGTGAATCCCGGTCATCCCCTGCAGGGATGAAATGCAGCTATCGATACACTCGATCACGTCTCCCTTTCCTATGTTCATGCCCAGAGAACCATAGGCACTCAGGAAAGGCTCATCGAAGAATATGAGGGTCTCAGCTTCGGGAACCGCCTTCTTAAACTCTTGCTCCTGCCACCTTGCTTTTTTGGCTAAGGTTTTTAAAACCATCTCCTTGAGATTCGGATCGTAGAAGATGGGTTTTTTTTCTTCATCAAGGAGGCTCAAACTCAGGGTGATGGGACCGGTAATCTGGCCTTTGATGAGGGAGGGCTTTCGGTGCTTCAAGAGTTCGAGCATGGCGTGAAATCCTGCAGCAAAATCCTCTCCAATCCCAAAATAACTAAGATCTTCGCTCTCATTAAAATCCGCCTGGTAGAACCTTTCCCAATCTGAAGGAGGTTCAAAGGGTTTACGAAAATAGATCTTCTCTCCCTCCACAACCATACCCGGCATCCCTTCATTAAACTGAATGAGCATCCCCTCCCTAAAACCTCTGGAAGGAAGTTGGGGCCAGAAGGGGGATTCCGGGAAGCACTCCAAGATGAGATTGCTTACCCAGCGGGGATCCTTGTGAGGCAGGCTTCCGATTCCTGTGGGGAGGAAGAAAGGTTTAAAAGTCATGGTAATCCGTGCCTTTCTTTTAATATCTGTGAGATTTCTGGCAAGAACGAGAATGCTCTCTCTACAACCGTTTCCTCAATTGAAAAACCTTGGCATTGCTCACATCCTTCTGTTTCTATCTCCCTAAGACAGCATCGCGCAGGTGCTATCAATGCCTGTTCAGCAATCTGCTCCAGAGGAAAACCCGTATTCTGCGAGACCACATCCCAGTACTGTGAAAGGGTCAAAGCCATTTCTTCAGGTGTCTTGACTGCCAGAATTTTGGATTGGGTGGGGACAATCCCCCAAGAGATAATCCCCCCTTGTTTGAGAAACCCGGCTACTGTATCGGCATACTCTTTGGGCATAAAACCCATTTGATAGGCATCGAAGGAGAGGATCTCAATTCCCAATTCCAGTAAATAAGGCAAATTCACCTCGGCACAGAGGTGTAAACCCTTCAGTCCATCTATCCCTTGAACGAATCTGCGAAAATCTGCTTTTGCCTGCTGGTCGTTGTACCCTGTGAGACCGCTGAAGACATAGCCCAGACCTGGCTCGTCCACCCATACAAAGGCATTGGGATTTTTTTCTCTCATTTCCCGGCATTGAACGTTGACTTTCTTCTGGATGAAATCGAAGAGGATATCTCTTGCTCCTTCATGGTAAATGATGGGTTTCAGGCTTTCATCCAGCACTTTGAAACCGAAGCTCACCGGGCCCGTTACCTGCCCCCTGATGGCCCTATAACTTCCGAGCGGCCTAGAGAGAAATTCCCGGAAGACTTTGGAGTATTCAGGGGTAAGAGCATAGGTCTCCGGGTTGTCCATCCTTTCAAAGTATCCTTCGAGTTCTTCTTGAAACTTCTGGGTGCTGAAGGTAAGCCTTTTCTTCTCCAGATCAATCGTGATTCCAGGGAAGTTCTGGGAAGTCTGAATGTACATATCTTCATAGAGGCTTACATTGGGGAGTTGGGGCCAGAAGGGGATATCGAGACTTAACGCAAGTTGAAGTGCCCTCTCAACATCCCTATGGGGCATGATACCCATAGCAGTAGTTCCGCATGCCGCTTTAAACTGCACAGTCTTCCTTCCTGATTATTGGATGACTCCGTAGCCTGCTTTCGACAGTATTTCTTTAATTGATAGAGAGGCCGGGGAATCCTCCGGTATCTTGAGTAGGGATTCACCCTTTAGGTTATATTCCCTCACCCAAGAGTCCGATGCTACCCTGCCCAGATACGTCTCGCCGCTTTTCAGTAAATACGGCTCGCTTTCCTCGTTGAATCGGTGGTTGCCCACGAGGTAAAAGTTCTTATACGTTATCTTCACGCCGCGGGCTACGTACTTGATCCTCTCTATATGCTTGGCTGACTTTTCTGAAGGATCGAGAATAACGAAGAGATCGTCAATATCGGGTGTTACCTTCCGATTCAGGTGTTCCAAACCAGCAGGTGAATCTACGAGTACCATCTCATAGTTTTCAACCAGCTTGGGAATGGCATGCTTGATCATCTCGTCAGGTGTACAGTAGCAGCCAGGGGCCAATTTCGTTCCCAGGGTAATGAGGTCAAATTTTTTACCCCGGTGTATTATCTCATTTCCTTCGATCATGCGCTTCAATAGCCCTGGCGTATCCGTTTTTCCCTTGCCCTCTTTTCCTTTCCCTATCACACCATAGAGGGCATCGGATATGGTCAGCTTGTTCTCTTTTTCAAGGTCCACGCCGAGCATCTTGGCCAGGCTTCCGTCCGGATCAAGGTCGATGAGGAGGAGTGGTTGGACATCTATGTATCTTGTAAACAGAGTTGTAAAAGTTGACTTTCCGGTACCGCCTCTTCCCGTGATAACATTTATTCTCTTCATCGCTAAACCAGTCCTGCCTTCTGCAGGATTTTTTTAACCGATACGCACGCAGGGGCATCATCAGGGAGTTTGAGGAGCGACTCTCCCTTCAGATTATACTCCTCAACCGTGCTGTCGAGCTCGATCTTCCCCAGGTAGACCTCGCCAGCATCCTTTACATAGCTCACAGCTTCTTCATCGAACATATAATTCGCAATAAGGTAGAAGTGCGTGTATTTTATCTCCACCGCCTTTAAAATGCCTCTCACCTTCTCTACATGCCTCAGCGACTTTTCTGACGGGTCAAGGATGAGAAAAAGGTCATCTACCTCAGATACAACGTGCCGATTTAAGTGCTCAAGGCCTGCTGGGGAATCTATGACCACATTCGTGTAGTTCTTTGCCAGTTGAGCAATGGTCCTCCTCATGAGGTGGTCGGGATAGCAGTAGCAGCCTTCCATGTCCTTTGTTCCGAGGGTAATCAGGTCAAAATTCTTCTCTTCATA
>Ga0315284_10013671_pt1 | contig 11569 bp, 11 predicted proteins | sample YL17G09_16_MG_FD_203696 | JGI IMG/M metagenome (GOLD analysis project Ga0315284, IMG submission 203696) | Sediment microbial communities from Yellowstone Lake, YNP, Wyoming, USA - YL17G09_16 | ecosystem: Environmental > Aquatic > Freshwater > Lake > Sediment | place: USA: Wyoming | collected... | reverse complement strand
CTCCTTGAACCAAGTCCAGCAAATCCGTGCAGCAATCGAACACGTGCGGGAGCGACTTCTCCGAGGTCTGGCCCACTTCGGGGTTGAGCGACACCAGCCCCACCCTCGTCAGGTGCTCGCCGCGGAGCTTTCCACGCTATGGGTGGTTCTCGAAAATGCCATGCCGGAACGGATGAAGGGTTACGGGAAGGAATTCACTCCCGCGGATAGAAGAGCGTGGGAAGAACTGATTCGGACATTCTTGCAAGATCTCGAACCGCTCCGGAGCTGCACCCAAGGTGGCCGCGACTAGCACCGGCCGCAGTCAGTTCCTGCGGGCAATGAAAATGAGTTCACCCGGATATTTCAAGCCGTAAGGGCTCTTGTCATAGTCCCCGTAAACGGCCTCCACCTCAAACCCCGAGCGCACCAGCAGGTGCTCGGCCTCGTACCGGAACAAGTATCGCATCGTGAAGCGAGACACCAGGCGCTCCTCGCGCCCGTCCGGATGGGTCACGCGGTAAATGAGTTCAACGTCCTGCGTCTGTTTGAAGAGATCCCGCGCCAGGATGTGATGCCGGCGAAGGACTTTGCGGCCATCCGGCATGGTGAACGGCGGCTCGCGATTGAAGTCCTCGAGCAGCCGGTCATCGACGAGATGCGGAAGCGAAGGGTTGAAAAGGTCCAGAACCAGTTTCCCGCCTGGCGCCAGATGTCGGCGGACGGTCGCGAGGCAGGTAAGCTGGTCTTGGAGGGAAACCAAATGCTGAAACGGCCGGAATGGAATGGTCCCGAGTTGGAACTCTTGCCCCAGGTCGAACCGGCGCATGTCGGCTTCGACCACCTTGACCCTGGCCTGCACTTCGCCGGGCTCGTGCGCCAACTTTTCGCGGCAAACGGCCAGCATGGATGCGGACGAATCGAGACCCACGATATCAACGCCCGCGCGCGCGGTGGGGATCAGCACCCGCCCGGTGCCGCATCCAATTTCCAGGACGGGCCCTGCCGACTGTCGCGCCAACTCCACGAAGAAGTTCACATCTTGCCGCTCCCGATAGGGCACCACGTAGTCGTAGAACTCCGCGACGAAGGGATAGTCGTCATAACCTCCGGGATGCGCCATGCTACTCTCCTTAACCGGCTTGCGTTACTTCCCTGCTCAGCGGCGTCAACGCCGCACCACGAAATACCTCATGATGGGTCGGGTTTCCGATCGCCGAAGAACCTCGACAAATCCCGCTTTGCGGTATGCCGATGCCAAGCCCGTATAAGCAAACACGTCGGGCATGCTGCCTTTACGCGGTTCGACGGGATATCCCTCGACGACGCTGGCGCCCTTCCTCCCGGCAAAGTCCACGGCAGCTTTCAGCAACTGGACCGTAATCCCCTGGCGCCGGAAATGACGCGCGACAAAGAAACACGTAACTGACCAGGTGGGTTCATCGTCGATTCGCGCCAGCACGCGGGAACGCTCCAGAACCGGATAGATTTCCCGCGGACCCACCGCACACCAGGCGACGGGTTTGCCCCCCGCATAGGCGAGCACCCCGGGCGGCCGGCCCGAGTCCACAATTTTCCTCAAGGCCCTCTTATTTCCCGCCCCCTTTTTTCTTTCGTACTCCGATCGTGTCAATCTCCAATACATGCACCAGCAGCCGCCGCACGCCCCACGCTCCCCAAAAAGCGATTCGAGGTCCCCCCACCGCGCAGGTGTCAACGGGAGAATCTTCAGCGCAGGCAACGGGGCGTTTTCGGATCGCGTGCCGCTTTTCCGACCGGTCCTCATCGTGGCCGCAACCTATCTCTCATAACCGTATACATAAACTCCGCCCATGCGCACGCGAACGCTGATGTCCTGGTCGCCGTCGGTGTTGAAGAAGGAAACCTGCCTACCCCAGCCGGCGCTGTCCTCGCCGTGCAGGTCACTCTGAACGTACCCGAGAAACGCGCGGGCATCGAGGGAGTGAAGACGATGGACCGAGGGAATCGTAACCTCGACATCCCCGTAGCTGACGCGAATCTGCTGGTTGCCAACGATGCCGCGCACGCGCACGTCGCCATCCACGCAGCGCAGGGTCAGGTTGGCATCATAAGGCATTCTGATCCGGTAATTCACCGAAAGCTTCGTCGCACCGCGAAACGGCCGCCAGAGCCGGCGCGGGGGAAAGATGGTGCGCAGCCGGACATTCCTCTCCTCGCTGATAAGTTGAATCTGGATTTGCTTATAAAGCCGCTGGGCCTTTGCCTCCGAGCCAGCCTGGACGACCTTCTCGGCTTCGATTTCCACGCGCGGCTCGTCCCAGCCCTCGATCTTCAGATCCCCGATGCGCGCTTCCACAATCAGTGTCCCATAGGAAAACAGCCGCTCGGAGTAATGCGAAACCTGGCTAAACTCGCCGGCCCTTGCCAGCGTGGGCGCCACAAATGCACAGAGGACACAAATGAAGGATGAAGTCTGAAGGATGAAGGATGAAACACGATGGGAGACCTGGCTGTGCGTCACGGCTTTCATGCTTTATCCTTTACCGTTTACCCTTGTTGCCTGCGCTGGCCTGAGCTTTTGGAACGGCTTGCTCGCAATCGGGCCTTCGCCTTCCTTAACCATCAGAATACAGTGAAGAGGCGGATTCTCAACGATGTCCTTCTGACCACTCGCCCAAGCCAGCTCCAGGCGGTCGATCCGCGCTACGGCGCCCAGCCCCACATGTAGACGGAGATTGTTCGCAGATCGGTAGCTTCCGCCGCTGCGAACCTCGTCGTATTGCACGAGCCCGCCAGCCTCGACCCGCGAACTGATCTGCTCGATTGCCGCAGCCTCAGAATTCTCTGCCAGCAGGCGAGGAGCGCGCTGGAAAAGGAGCAGCAGATACGCTGCCCCCAAAAGGAGAGCTCGGAAAACTTCCCGGGGGTTCACAGACCGATGGTACTCGTCGCAAAAGAACGAAGTCAAACCACCAAGGGCGCGCAATCCCGATGGAAGGCCCCGGACCTCCGCGCCGCCTCAGATGATTCCCAATCTCCGGCCGACGCTGCCGAGAGTCTGGAGAGCTTGAGAGAGTTCCCCTTCGGTGTGCGTGGCGGTGACAATCGCCCGGAGGCGAGCCTTGCCGACGGGAACAGTCGGGAAGCCGAGGCTCTGCGCGAAGACGCCCTCGGCGAAGAGTTGGCGCGAGAATTCGTGCGCCAGCGCCGCGTCGCCCACGATAACCGGCGTGATGGGCGTTTCGCTCATGCCGGTATTGAAGCCAAGTTTCTTCAGACCTTCTTTGAAGAAGCGGGTGTTCGCCCAGAGCTTCTCAATGCGCTCCGGCTCTTCTTCCAGGACTTCAAACGCCGCGAGGCAGGTTGCAGCGACGGAAGGCGGGTGAGACGTCGAGAACAAGAACGGCCGCGCGCGATGGTAGAGAAATTCGATGGCGTCGCGGGTCGAGCAGACGTAGCCGCCCAGCGCCCCAATGGCCTTCGAGAGCGTCCCAACCTGGATATCGACGCGGCCGTGGAGGTTGTAATGATCCACAGTGCCACGCCCGTTGCGGCCGAGGACGCCGGAGGCGTGCGCGTCGTCAATCATCATGATGCAGCCGTACTTTTCCGCGAGTTCGACCAGTGCGGGCAGCGGCGCGATGTCCCCATCCATCGAGAACACGCCGTCGGTGATGAGCAGCTTGTGGCCCGGGCGATTCTGAATTTCCTTCAGGACCTTCTCGCACGCCTCGACGTCCCTGTGCGGAAACACCTTGATCTCGGCGCGAGAGAGCCGGCAGCCGTCGATGATGGAGGCGTGGTTGAGCTCGTCGGAGATGATGACGTCTTCTTTCCCGAGAATGGCCTGCACCGTTCCGGCATTGGCCGTGAACCCGGACTGGAACACCACGGACGCCTCAACCTGCTTGAACTGCGCGATCTTTTCTTCCAGCGCCATGTGGATGGTCATGGTGCCGGCGATGGTGCGCACGGCGCCCGAGCCCACGCCGAATGCCTCCAGGGCCGCGAGCGCGCGCTGCTTGAGCTTCGGGTGCGTGGTCAGGCCGAGATAGTTGTTGGACGAAAGGTTGATGACTTCGCGCCCGTCAAAGCGCGCCACGGGCTTCTGCTCGGTCTCGAGAATGCGAAGCTTCTGGTAGAGCTTCTGCTCGCGTAGCTTGGTAAGCTCATCCGTCAAGTACTGCAATTGGGTTTTAGGCATTAGAAGACTCGTGGAGCGATGTCGCGCGAATGGCGAATAGTGAATGGTGAATAGTGAATGACAGACCCAATCGCGCTTTCGGAATCTCCAATTCACCATTCATAATTCACGATTCACCATTCATTCAGGTTTTCCGTTCGGATACAACAACACCTTCGACGCGTTGCCGGAGAGCAGTAATTCCATGCCGTGCTGGAAATCCGACATGGGAATGCGGTCGGTAATCAACGGCGAGATATCGAGCCGACCGGATTTCAGTAGCGCCTGCATCTTGTACCAGGTCTCGAAAACGCGCCGGCCGTTGATGCCCTGCACGACAGCGCCCTTGAAAATGATGTCGTTGGCCAGGTCGATTTCGAGCGGCTTGGAGGGAATTCCGAGGAGTGACATTCGCCCGCCGCGACGCAGCAACTGAAACGCCTGCCGAATGGCCGCGGCATTTCCGGACATCTCGAGCACGACGTCCACGCCCACGCCTCCGGTCTCACCCAAGACAAACGCCACCGGGTCGGTCTGGGACGGGTCGATGGCCGCCGTCGCGCCCATCTTCTCCGCGAGCTGGCGACGGTAAGGATGGATCTCCGTAGCGAAGACGGGAGCCGCGCCGCACGCCTTGGCCACCGCTACCGCAAACAGTCCGATGGGCCCGCAGCCGATGATCGCCACGCTCAAACCTGCCACATCTCCCGCCAGCACCGTGTGCACGGCGTTCCCCAGCGGGTCGAGCACCGCAGCGTAGTCGGCGGGAATCGCCGGGTCGATCTTCCACACATTCGATTCGGGGATCTTGACGTACTGGGCAAAGCAGCCGTCCATATCGATCCCAATGATGCGCACGTTCAGACAAATGTGGCTCTGCCCGATGCGGCACTGGTAGCACTGCCCGCAGGCCAGGTGCATCTCCGCGGAGACGAAGTCGCCTTCGCGAACCGCCGTAACCTCGGCGCCAACTCGTTCCACGACTCCGCAGAACTCATGACCAAAAACCAGCGGGGGATGAATGCGCCGCGCCGACCAGCGGTCCCAGCGATAGATGTGCAAGTCGGTCCCGCAAATTGACGCCACGCGCACGCGCACCAACACATCGCGCAGGCCGATCTCTGGAACGGCCACTTGCTGCAACTCGGCTCCAGGTTTGGGTTCAGGCTTGACGATGGCTTGCATGAGGGCTGCAGACATAGTTCTCAGGCAGTCATGGCGCTCGCGCCGAAGATGAATCGTGCGCCGCAATATTAGCACAAGAGATTAGCCGCGGTGGGAGAACGCAATTGGACTTGAAGTTTTGTCGCGGGACCTATTGCAGCTTGCGGCGCAGTTTTTCCAGCGCTTCTTTGGCCAGGGCGTAATCAGGACAGAGCTTGAGCGCCTGCTCGAAGTGCTGGCGGGCTCTGGCGAATTGTTCCCTTGCCATGCAAACCCGGCCGAGGTTGTAGTGGGGATAGTGATACGACTCGTAGCGGCGGGACTGGAGGGCGCGCATCAGCCACGACTCCGCCTCGTCGTATTCGCCCTTTTCAATCAGGTATGCGCCGATATCGTTGTAAGGGTTGCCGAATTCCGGGTCGATCTGGATGGCCTTCTTGCACTCGGCAATGGCCTCTTCCAGTTTGCCCTGGAAGCGGTAGGTCCAGCCCAGGAAGGTGTAGGCCTCGGCGGTGGGATGAATGTCGAGCGAACGCTTGTAGAGCTCGACGGCCATGTCGTATTCCCCGCCCATCTGGTATTGATAGGCTTCTTTGAGGAGTTCCCACGCGGATTGGAGTTCTTCTGCGCCCATAGCTGCTGTTTCCGCCCTGCATTTGTTGGTAGCACACACCGCTGGGGATGTCAATTCGACCAAGGTGCGGGGGCAGGCTGGAGAGCCGGCCTCAGGCCCTGCGTCGCCCCGTGAAGCGCGGGCTTCCCACTCAAGATGAAAGGTTGCACGCGCCAAAGCTCTGCTGGTATGCTCCCTGCACTCACGCGGGGTGGAGAGAAAGTTCATCGGAAGAGGAAGCCGTTACTTCCGCGCGTGGCGTTCGCGGACTTCGCCCGGAGGTCTGTCGGGACTAAATTCAGCGACGGAAAAGCAATGACCACTACGAACCAACCTGCGGACGTTCTGAGCGGGATCGCCACCCGGGCAACGCGGATGCGTTACGCCGTGCTGGCGGTAGTCTGCACGCTCTCCGTGGTCAGCTATCTCGACCGGGTCTGTATTTCCAAAAGCGCCCCTTACATCATGGCGGATTTGGGCCTGACGAAGGTCCAGATGGGGCTGGTGTTTAGCGCCTTCACACTCGCCTACGCGCTGTTCGAAGTCCCCAGCGGCTGGCTGGGCGACATGATTGGCCCGCGCAAGGTGATCACCCGCATCGTCGTGTGGTGGTCGGTGTTCACAACGCTCACGGGGATGGTAAGCCACTTTTCGACCATGGTTGCCGTGCGTTTTCTCTTCGGGGCGGGCGAAGCGGGGACCTACCCCAACTCTTCGAAAATCCTCTCCCGCTGGATGCCGCGTGCCGAACGCGGCTCCGCGCAGGGGATAATGTGGATGTGCGGACGCTGGGGAGGCGCGTTCGCGCCCCCGCTTATGGCCTACATGCTCCTCCACATGCACTGGCGGTCCACCTTCTGGGTTTTCGGCGTGGTGGGCATCGTCTGGGCCGTGCTCTTCTGGTTCTGGTTTCGCGACCTGCCGCAGGACAAGGGCGGAGTCAATGCCGCGGAACTGGAAATCATCCGCAAAGGTCAGCCGCCTCCCGTCCCCCGCCCCAAGGTGCCCTGGCTGAAGCTGATGAAGAGCGGCAACCTCTGGGCGATCTGCTGGATGTATTTCTGCATGTCCTACGGCTGGTATTTCTACATCACCTGGCTGCCCACCTATCTCGAGTCGCGCGGGGTGAGCATGATGCAGTCCGGCATCCTGGGCGGGCTGCCACTTTTTTTCGGCGGCATCGGGTGCGTGCTGGGCGGCCTCTTGACCGACTACGTGGTGCGCCGCACGGGCAACCTCCGTAACCGCCGCTTTATCGGCGCAGCGGGATTCTTCCTGGGCTCACTCTGCATGGGGGCGAGCGTGCTCGTCGCCGACCCGACCTGGGCGGTGGTCGTCATTTCCATGGCTTCGTTTTTCGGCGACATGACGATGGGATCGGCGTGGGCGGTCTGCCTCGACGTCGGCCACGAGCTCGCCGGCACAGTTTCCGGGTGCATGAATACCTGGGGCAACCTGGGCGGCGCGCTCGCCAACGTGGTGACCGGATTCCTCGTTCAGCATTTTGGGAGCTGGAACCTGCCCATCGGTGTCTCGGGGGCCATCTTCTTTTTCGGCGCGCTGCTCTGGCTGCGGATCGATCCCAGGCACTCGGTCATCGATGAACGACAGGCTCTCTGACTCATGCTTAGGAAAATCTTCCGCTATCTTTCCATCGCGTCGCTGGTCATAGGCCTCGTGATGGTATGGCTTGTCTTGCGCAAACCATCGTTGCCTCCCATCGAAACAAGCGCCGACGCCGCGCGGTCGTTCAATGAGAAATTGAATCAGCTCACTCAGGCCAAGGAACAGGGGACACCGGCGGAGATTCGCCTGACCGCGGCGGAGATCAATTCAGAAATTCAGGACGGTTTGCGGACTCATCCCCCGCCGGCTGGCCCCGCCGTTTTGAAGGACGCTGCGGTCCAGCTTGAAGGCGACAAAATGGTGGCTTTCCTTACCGCCACCGTCAAGGGCGTGGAACTATGCGTCACCGTGGGCGGGAACTTGCAATTCGAGAATCACACCGTGCGACTTGTCCCTTCGGAGGTGCATGTGGGCAGCCTGCCGGTGCCCGCTTCGTGGCTGGAAGGCAAACTCGATATGCACATGGAAGTGCCCCCATCCATCACCGCCATGCGCGTCGAAAACGGCGAACTGGTTGTGCAGGCGCAATAGCGCGCGTGGTGCCGGCTTTGCGCCGTCACGAGTTTAATGCTTCTCCCGCAGGCGACGAATGACTTCCAGGCAGGCGCGGCCGGCGTGATACGGAGCTTTCCACTCGCTGGTTTTCTCGCCGGTAATCTTCCCGTCGGGCTCGATGGTGTTGTACCACTCGCCGTATTCGCGGTCTACGAAGTGGTCGAGCGTGTAGCGCGCCTGCTGCACCAGGGATTTCGTGCCGGGAGGAATGGGATTCCCTTTCCGGTCGAGCCCGCCGATCATCCCGCCGTACTCGCGGTCGGTGGCGTGGTCGATCCAGAAGCGCAGGATGCCGCCCTGGAGGTTTTGGCGGAACTCCGCTGACCAGTCGCGGGCGGCGCGCGGCGATTCTTGCGCTGCCGCCGGCGCAAAGGTCGAACTTATTACCGCAAGAGTCAGAACCAGAATTCGACGACGAGTCTTCATGCTGACCTCCGCGACCGACCGAACCAATAGCATTCGCCGCCCCACTACACCAACGCCACGGCACGGATGGGCGAGCCGGAGCCGGCGCGAATCTTAAGCGGCAGGGCGAGGAACAAGAAGAAATCCGGAAGCTCCTCCAAGTTGCAGAGGTTTTCGATAATCAGCATCTGCTTTTCGAGCACGACGGGATGGATGGGCTTCGAGGAAAGCGCCGCGGGCGGGTCGGGCGAAAGCGTATCAACACCGATGGCGGCAACTTGTTTCTCGAGGAGATATTCCGCCGCTTCCATGCTCACGCCCGGCCAATTCTCGAGATAGCGCTTGTCCGCGGGGCGCAGCCCCCAGTGCGCCGCCCAGCCGAAATCGAACACCACGATATCGCCCGCATTGAGAGCGCCGTGCTGCGCTTCCCATGCGGTCACGAAGCTTTTCGGGACGTAGTCATTTTCCTTGAACTCGCGGCACTGGAGACGCGCGCCACGTCCGATCAGGGTCGTGAGCGGAACGTGTTCGATGGTCACGTGCGCCTGGGGCTTCGCGTCGCTGATGAAGTGCGCGGGTGCGTCCACGTGCGTGCCGTTGTGTTCGTTCATCACCAACTGATACGTCAGCGACCGCCCGCCGTGCCAGTACGACCCCCAGAGGTTGTGAAAATACTTGGAGTGCGTCGGGTAGCTGGGCATGTGCTCTTGCAGCGTCTGGCTCAAGTCGATGACGCGAGCGTTGCGAAGGCTCGCCAGCAAATTGGAAACATCCGCCATTGATTTCTCCAAAGGTGAAGACGTTGCAGATCTCGCCAGGAAGTATAAAGGATGAAGGCTGAAGGATGAACCCTGAATTCAGCCCTTTAGGTGCTGCGAAAAAACAATTTCCGGGAAACTACTCGCTGGCGGCGAAATAGCCGGGTTTGGCGCGGACGGTCACGCCCTTGCGGCGAGCCTCGACGCGAATGGCGCGGTAGGAACCATCGATCTTATTGTTTTTAGGAGAATATCCGATACTGTATTGCTCGTTGAGTTCGCGGCCGATCGCCTCGAGCGAGTCGGCGAGCTGCACCAATCGCGTGGCGGAATAGACGCCCGTTTCGGCGCCCAGGCCCTTGTTCTGCGAGGTTTCACCGATCTGGCCATGGGAAAGGTAGCCGGTGCCGATGTCGGTGCCCGGCGTCACCTCGAGGGGATCCTGGGCCGCGCCGCCGGTTTCCGCGGCCAGCCTCTCCAGGATTTTCTGGGCGGGGTTCGCATAACCGTATGCTGTGTTGTCGATGGTGTAGATGAGCGTCTCCGCTTTGTGGGCCATGGAGATGGCTTCTTCGATCGTGTGCTCGCTTTGGACGTCGCGGCCGTCGCTCACCAGGACCAGGATGCGGCGGGTATTCGCTGGGGGACCGGACTTGACCATCTTGTCTTTACAGGCAAAGTAGATCGCGTCGTAGAGCGCCTTGCCGCCCCCCGCCTTCAGCCCGCGGATCTTCTCATTCAGCCCCTCCGGATCGTTGGTGAAATCCTGGACGATGGAGCTGGTGGCATCGAAGGTCTGAAGAAAGATCTGGTTCTTGCTGCTGCGCCCCTGGAGCATGTTGAAGACGAATTCGCTGGCGGCGTCCTTCTCGAATTGCAGCGCCGGGCGCGCGCTGTTGCTGGTGTCGAGCACGAGCCCGATGCGGAGCGGTTGGCGCATCTCGCGACTGAAGTAACGGATGGTTTGAGGCTTGCCGTCCTCGTAAACCTCAAAGTCCTCTCTATTAAGGTCAATGACCGGGCGGCCGCGCTTGTCCAGCACCGTTACGGGGACGTTCACGACCTCCACCCGAATGGGAATAACGTTTTTGCTGGTCGGAGTCCCGGCGTCGCCGGTCGATGCGCTGGATTGCCCAGGCGCCCCGGCGGAAGCCCGCGTCTCCGCCTTGGGAGTGGTTTGTTGGGCAAATGCCGCCTCGGTCAGGAGAGCAGCCGCGAGCACCGGGATTGCCAACACTCCGGCCATAACCATAATGGCAGCAAGTGTCCGCCCTGTCCTTGCCGGAGGCGCGTGCGAATCGATTTGTCCGTGCAGCGTGTTCAGCTTTCAATCTCCCTGCTGCCCCGACGCTTCGATACCATCTTACCGCAAACGCACGCCGGGGTGTAGCGGCCATCCCGTAGCCCGCGAGCCATGCAATCGGCGCCTGGATTTTCGGCAATCCGCCCTTGCCCGCGCGTTGCGTCGAGGTGAGGCGATAGAATAGAATTTCGTAACGAGGGCTTCGTGCACGCTCATCATCATTCCCGGTCGGCGAGCTGGGCGGTGAAGCTTGCGCTGGTGGCCACTGCAGCGCTGGTTGGCGGCGAGTTCGTGGCCGGAACCCTGGCTCACAGTCTGGCGGTGGTCAGCGACGGCTGGCATAATTTCACCGACATCCCCACGCTGGCCCTTTCCTGGGTTGCTCTCTATTTTCAACAGAAACCGCCTGACCATCAAAAGACGTATGGCTACCACCGCGCCGGTGTTCTGGCGGCGTTTGTAAATGCCCTGATGCTGATCGGCGTGGCGCTGGTCATCTGCTACGAGGGCTACGAACGCATTGTCCGGCCCGCGCCCGTGGCAAGCGGCGTCATGCTGGGAATGGGCCTGATCGCCTTGGTCATCAACGGCGGAATTTCTCTGGCCTTGACGCGCGAGCGGCACGACCTGAACATGCGCGCCGTCTTCATGCACAATCTCGGTGACGCGCTCTCCAGCCTCGCCATCATTGCCGGAGGCTGGCTGATTCGTCAGACTGGCCGAACCATCATCGATCCCGTGCTCGCCTTTCTGATTGCCGGATTGATTCTCTGGACAGCGGTTGGAATCATCACCGACTCAACCAATATCCTGCTCGAAGGCCTGCCCAAGGGGATAAGCCTCGAGCGCGTGGTGGCCGCCATGTTAGGAGTGCCGGGAGTGCGCGAAGTTCATGACGTCCATATCTGGAACCTGGGTTCCGAATCACGCGCCCTCTCCTGTCATATCCAGATCCTGGATATGTCTACGTCCGAAAGCGAACGCATCGCCCACCACCT